>Ga0126342_10018450_pt1 | contig 11955 bp, 13 predicted proteins | sample Cyp1metagenome_FD_92528 | JGI IMG/M metagenome (GOLD analysis project Ga0126342, IMG submission 92528) | Coral microbial communities from Lord Howe Island, Old Settlement Bay, Australia - Cyphastrea 1 metagenome | ecosystem: Host-associated > Invertebrates > Cnidaria > Coral ... | reverse complement strand
GATGTGATGATTTGCCAGCGTTTTGGGACCACACGTGTCCTTTTTCTGAATGCTTTTCACCGCTTACTCAATTGTAAGGACCGTGCCTAGTGCGAATCGGCCAAACCGGAGGAAAAAAAAACATAGTGGTACACCGCCAACGTTTGAGCCATGCCAATCATTCCAGCCATGTCTATGGGAGAGACAATGTAGGTGTGTCGCATCGCTCTAGTCAGCGCCACTGTGGCTCTACCGTAACAGTCTTCTCTATCTTCCAAGGTAGCTCCTCGACGCCCTCCACTCAGGAAACGACATCCTGTCTGGACGATCACCGCTATTCGGGCAGTTGCACCAGCCGCTGAGGAGGTTGTAGCAATTCTGAGGCCCCCAAACCATGCCTCCTGGAAACCATGCAGAAGCTGGTTATGCACTGCAGTGCGATTGCATAGCACCAGTAGCTGGGCTGTTGCTCCTTGGCTGAGATCACGATGGCACTTCTGCAGATAATTCAGGAAAACAACAACATCTTCCACAGCTGCCCGAAGGTCCTTAGGAGCTTCCCACAGTACGGAATCCTCTCCGTGCTCAACTGTATGATCATGAGGTACAAAATGCCCTATTTGGATGGGGTCATGCTCATGCAATACTAGTTCCGGGTACCTGACTGCAACGATTGCTTTGTACGTCAGCAAAGATACTCGTGAACTGTTGGGGAGAATGATGCCCCATCGGTGAGGGCCTTCGAGTCCTGCAGCTTCTACTGTAGTTGTGCACTCAGGGATCCCAAACTCTTCTAGCGCAGTTGCTATCAACAATACTGCCAGTGTTGCCGAGATAAGGCAGGTCCCCACATTGAGGTGGCGGAGCGTTTCCTTGTCAAATAAGCGTGCTAAGGAAACTGGCAATTGTTGCGGAGTGGTAGGCACGGTCCAGACTCCTGTGTGTGGCGCTTGGCCCTGTTTGAGCAGGTACGCAACATCCGAGTCATCGTCCTGACTAGCATCTGGCCACAATCTAGCAACAAGTCCGGCAAGCCGGGCAGGAGGAAGATAATCACCTGAGCGATTGAGTGCACGGAGCCCAAGGGGCCGGTGGAGCAGTTTCCGTCTGTTGGCGGCCGCAGCCCTTCCTTTGGAGAGGCCCCCAGGGGTTTGTCTATGATCCCCTACAAAGACAATGAGTGCCGGCTGTTGGATGGCAGCGAGTGCAGCGATTTCATGGTAATTGCCGTACTGCTGACTTTCATCCTTAAATGCAAGCCACGTCCTGGAGAGCCACTGGCTAAAGGAAGAGTACCTCATGGCCATTTCGGCTGTAGCCGACCCCCCTGTTGCAATCAGAATCCGCTTGTTAGCGATAACTCGATTGCGATCGCTGCATCGTACATCTATTTTTGTTGCATATGCTTCGCCTTTACCTTCCTCAATGCGCCCCAGCAGTCGGCCAAAGGTCGATTGCGTCGGCGCGGAGAGGTCACTAATCTGGTCAGCTAGAGCTTTCGCAGCAACATTTTCTTTGGTATATACGACTGCAGAGAAGTCGTCCAGCTCACAACTGAGAGCAATCAGTAGCACGGCCAATGAGCGAGTCTTTCCAGCTCCAAAGACTCCAGCAATGCAAAGGTCAGAGCGTCCTGTGAGGATGGCCAGGAGCATAGCTACTGCCACTGTGAGGACATGCCCATCTCCATGCCCTGCCAGCACGAGCAGGCAGTCTCGCATGTAACAGTCATGCTCTCCGGGTAGAGCAACTCCAATCGGGGTAAGGAAACGGCACAGTACGCGCACCAAAGCATCAGTAAGCTTTGTCCTGCGTTCCCCCAGCATTCTGCGCACAGGAATATTTGTCTGAAGAATACCCATCGGCAGAGGGAGTCGGGCCGGGTTCGCTTGTGCAAAAACCAGCAGCTCACAACGACTTCGCGTATCTCCTAGAAAAGCAAGTTGCTCCAGTTCAATGGGGACGGTAGCATTGAGCTCAATTGGCTGCGGCCAATCCTTTGGCTCTCAACATGGTCATGGTAGGCTTGAGTGACAAGAGCAGCGAGCTCGTCCGGATCCTGATCAACTTGGAGACGTGGCGCATGGCTTGGAAAAGACATGGCAGATATGGACCGGATTTCTACAGATGGCCCGTGTGTTATTTGTACAAGAACAGATCGAAAGATCAACAATCAATGGGACTCAGATCATGTTCTGGGTATGCCTGATGGACCCATGAATTTCTTTGGGCATCGACAAGTGAAGGCCGAGTAGAAGATCATTGCTTTGAAAGCCCCAGTTCTCCAGGAAGTTGATGAGGAGGCCGAGGCAGTTCCAGATCAAGTCCTTTCAGATGGATATTCAGCCTCAGAACCTTCAGTGCAGGTGGGAGATTGGGAGAATGTTGGATTGGATGATGTTTCAGATGTTGAAGCACAACAGATGAGATCTGACCAAGGTGGGGCTGTGTCACCAAGCATTTTGAAAGCTCCCATCACTCCTATTGCAGAAATAGCAAGTGGTGATAAAGATGTTGAGATTCCTTCCAGCTCCCACAAGCATCTTTCCAGCATTCCTTTGACTGACGATTGTGCCAAGATGCAGACGATGGACGATGATCCAGTTGTTGCTCCAAAGAGTAAAACTGCAAGAACAGATGGTGGTGTGAAGCAAGTTGCCGAAGTTGAAACTTATCAAAAATGCATCAGAAATATCCAGAGAAGTCCCTGAGAGGTTGGAGAAGACTGCAGAAACCAACAACATCCTAACTGCAGATTAAGCTGACATGGGGCAAAGCTGTTTTCCTCAGTGGCCGTAGTGCAAAATCTTTGAGCCACCATTATGCAACGTCGAATCCATGGATTGGCTGTGTAACGCCAATCAAACATCAACGTTGTGTCAAGTGTGTTCTCTTGTGCACCTTCCTCTGGAGAAAGAGCGACAGGTCTGATGACCTCCAGTCGATGTAACTTCTCAAGTTCATCCAAGGTTGCACGCTCATCCAGTTCTTTGAGTTTCTCCTGACTTACATCTGGTGGGCCTTCTCCTTCCCCTTGTTTTGCTATGTGCTCATCTTCAGAGTCTGGGACTTGGAAGCCATTCTCCCATTCATCTGCAAAAACTTCTGCTTGGTGCCGCAGGTTGATAAATGTACGCTGAAATTCCCCAGTGGTTGCGTGAGCTCACAGGCAGAGACTCACTGGAGATTACTTCGATGCCTACCAGGTCAGCTCAACGCTGCTCTCAAGTGGCACCAACATGCTGCACAGATTTGTGAAAGCGCAAAACTCAAATCTTTTTCCTAGCTCACATATACAGTGATGCGACACGAGGACCTCAACAAGAATATCTTCGTGAATGTGCATGTTTATGATATCCTCCTGGGATGCTTGCCAGGTGATGTGCAACGGTTCAGGGATACAATTGGGTCTACGCTGAAAACGAAAGTGGATGGGCCCCATGTGCGATGTATTTGAAAAGAGGATCGCTATGAAGGAAGATGGAATCTTCATCCAACCACATGCGATGTATGTTCCAAGCTGGTGTCAATGATGAAGGTCAGCGGGAGGCGAAAGACGGGACTTCCATATCATGCGACATTGAAAGCCTACAATCCCAAGTTTGCAATTGAGGCCGAGGCATTGGATAGTGAACAGGCTGCATTGTTTCGTTCTGGTCTTGAATTGGCACTTTACATTGCGATGGACAGACCAGACCAGACATCCAGTTTTCAGTGAAACATTGTCCTCATACATGTCTTGCTCAAGTGTCAAAGCTTTGGCTGCGTTGAAACATGTGACCTCCTACCTAGACGGAACGCCTGATAGTGGCATGCTGCTGAAGGTCACCCAAGAAGGAAAATTTCTGAGCGACTTTTGGGGAGAAGACGACCTCGTGCAAAGCGAGGCAAAACATTCCAGAATGGTTTGCAGAGGGACGCTTTGTCCTTGAAGCGTACAGCGACAGCTCGTGGGCTGACTGACAAGAAGGAGTACAATGAGTACAAGTTCCAGCCTCATCTTTTTGAATGCAGCTTTGCTTACAAGCATTTTCAGGACAGAAACTTCAGTAGCACTTCCCAGTTGCCAAGCTGAACTCTATGCTGCAAATGGTTTGATGGTGGAAATCATTTTTATGCTGGAGATGAAAGCGAAACAAGCAATGAAATTGTGCAACAAAGGCTTTTCATGGATTCGTCGTCGGCATTGGCATTGATTCGTAGAGCTGGAACCAGCAGGTTGAACCATATCCAAACCAAGCAAGTCTACTTACAGATTTTGCTGCGAGCTGGAGTGTTTTCAGTTTTCAAGATCAACACCAAATTGAACCCTGGTGATATGAACGCCAAAGTGCTTGGTGGTGAACGCAGAAAACTTCTTGGAAGGTTCAGTAGCCTTTATTCTCCAAGTGATGATGAGAGAAATGATGACAATGCGATTCGTTACATCAAAAGGGTCAACAGAGCCACCAGGGAACAGTGCATTAGACTTATTCAGATGGCTGGTGTTACCATGGGCATGTGCATGCAGTTGAAAGGTTGCAATGGTGATGTTTTCTCGAATGATGGTCCCGTGACAGGTGGAAACGTGCACAAAGGCAATGAGTGGCAACTGGTGCGGTGGACGTTGGGAGAATGGACAATCTCCACATCAACGAGTTGCATGTTCTACTTGGTGATGTTTGCCCTCCATGTGTTCTTCTACGCATTGGATTTGCTGCGATGGTGATTGGAGTTGGTTTTCAATTTTCAGGACCATTGGTGTGGAAACGCTACAGTTGGTTCCGAGGCTTTGCAATTCGCCATGCTGCGGTGATGATGGGCTTCAGATTCAGATGGATGGTGAAGCCAAGCTGGTGAGACAGTCGGCGTAGGTTTTTTCCATAGCCTACGGGCCAATTAGATGTTTGAATTCATACCAGAAGGGCCAAGAAGCGGTCCAAACTTAGTATGATTGATAAATGTGGTAGTCCATGTCGAAGCAAAGGAGTGCCAAGGTGGGGTGTCAGATTTGAGTCATGACACTCATGTGCAGTTGCAGGTCTTAGGCAAGTTGGAACGATACTGTGAAGATCAAACATGGCCAGTTTCTGTCCGCAAGGATGACACGCACAAACTGATGTGTGCTTGTGGCCCAACAAGTGGCTCAAAGGCGTCTGTCAAAATAAAGGGCTTCAGCGCCCTGTTGAATCTTCAGAAACATGAAACCAAAAGTTGGTGCCAAAACCTATCGTTTTCCAGTCAGAACCCTGTGTTAAAGAATGCAGATGGCAAATGACGGCAACAAATCCATGGGTTTTTATCGCAATTTCCCACGAACCAGTGCCATGTTGGGAGTATACCGCACATGTGCAAACATTTAATTTGAGCATCAAACAAAACACGGGGAGAGCACATGCATGTCGGGAGAGTTCCGAGTGCATACCAAACACCAAGTGCCCCATCGATTGTGGCTGACAAATGGGCCAACAGAAACTGTTGACGATGGGGGGTTGGGGGGTTGTTGCTGGGATAACAATCTTAAAACTACAGTTTCCGCATATTTTTGATTATTTATCAAATGAACTTCAGTGGTATCCCCGACAGCCGCAATGATGTGGGTTTACAAATCTTTCTGACGCGTGCTGCGAAACCACGCGCTGGAAACACCTGTTGAACCTGACCTGGCTCTACACCAAAGCCTCCCAGACCTTCTCCGGAACCTTCTCCGGAACCCTGTTGAACTTGACCTGGCTCTGCACCAAAAGCCTCCCAGACCTTCTCCGGAACCTTGGAACCTTCTCTGGACTTGGCTTTGCACCAAGGCTTCCTGGAACCTTCTCCGGAACCGTCTCCGGAACCCTGGTGACCCCTGTTGAACCTGACCTGGCTCTGCACCAAAAGCCTCCCAGACCTTCTCCGGAACCTTCTCCCAAACCCTGACCTGGCTCTGCACCAAAGACTCCCAGACCTTCACCGGAACCTTCTCTAAAACCCTGTTCCTGGTTCTGCACCAAAGCTTCCCAGACCTTCTCCAGAACCTTCTCGGGAACCCTGTTGAACTTGACCTGGCTCTGCACCAAAGCCTCCCAGACTTTTATCGGAACCTTCGGAACCTTCTCCGAAACTTCTTTGAACCTGACCCGGCGCCTGCACCAATGCACACCGGAGCTATTCTGGGCTGAAGACCCCATTACTTTACGCTGTTGGGGAAAAAAATGCAGATCAACTATTTGTGCGCAGAACGTGTCATGTTTTTGAAAAATAATGTCTCAATGTGCTAGCTGCTAGCTGCTAATTCTTGGTATGCGTGCCATTTGTGGTTCGAGTCTAAACCAGTTTTGCACACAGGGAAAAACAGGCGCAATTGGGAATAGCGGTGGGCAGTGGGCTACAGGAAAACGTTTTTTTTCATACAGGGATGATTTCTGCAGTTTGCAACTTGGAAATATTCCCCAAAATTATGCCAATCATATATTCAAATCAAGGCTTACAATATCCTTAAAAATGGCATCATTTTACAACATTCGTTAATAAAATCATGTAATATCATGTAACATTTAATAAGATCTGACGACATCCTTCGACATCTTATAACATGTCCCAACCCACATATACCATTATAGGCACATTAGATCTCTTGGATCATCCCCAGCAACCCAGGCCATGGCCGAAGCGGCCAGTCTTATCGAGAAGTACAGGGTGGATGGAGGTGCTGTTTTTTTGGGTCAACGGCGGTCAACCACACCTTTCGGCCTCGTTGTTGGGGATATCATGGGGATATCGCTAACAGCATGGGATTTGGGATCATCATGAGTTTGATCACAACCTTGTGGCAATCGCCAAACACATTTTTTCAGGTGTGTGACCGACTATGATTTATCGACAACTATATATCTCTGCATGAATACACACAATCGCCATAGTGGACTTGATCCCCATACTGCACACATACAGGTATATGGGTATACAATATTGGTGAAAATGAAAGACCTTGGAAATCACAGATTTTAGTCTAGTTTTAGCATTGACCATCCAAAAAAGTGTCCCAATTTTGACCCATACCCGTGTCTGGTCCACCTGAAACAGAATGGCTGGTCATACTTGAGTCTTCTTATTCATTTTTTCATTGGGGTGTCCAATTTCCTCCGAAACCCGGATCATCCGAATTGGTATAGTCACAAGATATCCACGGGATTGGTACAAAGAATTTCCCTAGTGCTTGGTGTATGTCGGTGTTCACAAGATATCCTATGAATCCATCACATCCTTCCTTTGTTACACGTTCAAATTCATTTTTTTCTCCAAAATCTTCCACTTGCCCTCTGGGAATCAAACATGGCAATGTTTTTTTTTAAATCCATCATTGATAGATGAATTTCCGAATAAAACCTCCATTTATCGGGAATCTTCCAGCTTGCCGCGGTCGGGATAAATCCATTTCTGGTAGATCAGGTGGCGACCTGTCAAAGGCCGCAGAGACTCATCAAAGCATCCTGAGCTTCAAACCAGATTGGGAAAGCTATGAGGCGAGAAATTCAAGCGATACCCTGGATACCCTCCAGCGAGTTACATGGTGTTGCGCCGCTGGGAAATCTGCCATGAAGGTTTCAATGAACGATTTTCATGCAAACCATGTTTGATTAGCAGAGGTTATTTCGTGGGATACATGGGGTAAAACGAATTTTATGGGGAACGCTATGAGGCTTTTTGGTTTCTTTTATTCCAAAAACACTTAAAGGATCTAAAAGGAATATAGTTGGAATGTCATCCCGAAAGGATTGAAACACATCCTTTTCCCTTATATTTTGATGATACATTTTTTTGAATCTTTTTGGCGATGACTGTAGAATATCAACTGGTTGACCAGAAAAGAATCGACAATTTAGCCGCAGAACAGGGAACCTTTTACCGGCAATGTGACTTTGGCCAACATGGTCAAAACTATTTCTACGCTCACAGCGGGTAGTTTGTCAGAAAAAGTTAATTCTTTTCATTGCTGGGTAAAACATGGTCGCCCATTCCTGATGGTTATCGGTGATTATGCGCTTATGACTTGTGTATATATATATACGTACGTGAATCTATATATTTTATGTACCTGTGCATGTATATTCATATGTATAGTTATACGTGCATTGACATTTATATTCATATTCATCTTTGCATGTGTTTTGCAACGGCTCCTTGTAACTTCTGTCGGCGGCAAGAATCTGATCCGTCATCAGATGACACTTAGAAAGGCCGGATCGACACCAGCTCAGAGGCTGATGGAGAAACCAGGCGCAATACACACACATAATCACATATATATATATATATGTATATATATATGTATAATAGCTATATGTATACATCTTGATTCTGGCAATTTGTCAGGCCACAAAAGCTTCAGCGCATGTCTTGAAGTTGATCGAAGCGGATGCCCCCGCCTGGAACTCAGAAGGCTGTGTTTCCAGCAGATTTGACAACTCTCAGATTTGACAACTCAGATTTGACAATCTCAATAAAGTCAGAATATTTGACCATATCTCCAATCTTTTTTTCGCATTTACAATGTTTTTTCACCAGATTGTTTTCACCGTGATTGTTGGGATGTAGACGTACGTAGATTCTGACTGACCCACAGGAAGCCTACCATAGGACGCCATGAGGATTGGCCTGCAGATCGCCATAAGAATTGCTGAAAATCGTGTTGTGTCAACGGCACTATAAAAACCATTTGAAAAGATAGGAGATAGGAACTAACAACCATCATTTTCATCGGATAGCCAAGCAATTTCATTTTGGACTTTGGCTATCATATTTTCAGAGCCACATAATGTCCACGATGTTGGGAATGACCCTTGATGCATCATGGGTTAACAGTGAACATTCATGCGGAGTTGGCCGATTTCCAAGGCGATTAAGAACAAGTCCATGATTCAAGGCTGGGCAGCGCCGGAAAACACATTGATCTTTTTTTGCTGGATTTTCATGGGATTTCTATCATGATAGTAGGTTGATGGTTTTATGGGGACTGATATTACTATGTATTACCACAATCTTCTCATGATCTACTATGTTTATGATCTTGCTATGATGTTGCTACAAACAATGAGATGATGGCTATAGTGGACTGTCAGACATTTTAAGCTCTACCAGAAACCGGAAATTTCGAGATGCTGTGCTTGAGGATGGGGATTGAATCCTCACAGCCATTTTAAGTGGGAAGGGATGACAAACCTGACAAACCATTGAATTGTGGGGTACTCATATTCTTTTCATACAAACCCATATTACAGGTCCCTCACTTTCCCAACCAATTTTTCCTCTTTTGATCATACTCTCCTAGTCTTGTTGCAGGTCATATCCAGGTGGTGCAAGCCTGTATGAACGTCATGGCCATGCGACCCTTGGCACGAAATGCTGAACGAAATAGGAATGTCATGGAATGTCGAAATGTGTTGCAGAAGTGCTTCAAGAAAAAACTCCTTGTCGTTGGCATCCTTGGTGTCTTGGTTCCGTGAACTGGCAGTATCAGTACCTGATCCTGATCCAAGGAGACGACAAGCCAATCCAGTGGCTCCTGACGTTGTTCTACGACATGCTTCGAGAAGACAGCAGTAGTCGCTTTGTGTCATGGGTTTCGATGGGTTTCGACCGGTCATCCATGCCTAAAACTTTTGGCTCCGCGGCCCAGTGGCCCAACGGATGTGGGCCAAGCGAAGCCTGTAGTAAATAAAACGTCTTATGCTTGTTGATGTAAAGGCTTCTTGCTGTAAACACTGTTTGTAAAAGCTGATTGGCATAAAAGCAAAGTTGGATAGAATGGAATGTTGGATAGAATGGAATGGGTATTTAAACTGGGTTGTGCAAGAACTAGTTTGTGTAAAAGCACGTTGGTGTAAAAGCTAATTGGCACAATAGCTTGTTGATGTAATTTAGTTTGTGCAAAACCTGTTTTGTGTAAGAATCTGGTTGTTTTCAAGAGCTAGTCTGTGTAAAAGCTAGTTTGTGCAAAAGCTGGTTGGTATAAAATCATATAAAATATAGTTTGTGTAACAGCTAGTCCTTTCTTTTTTAGGTGCTTGGAAAACATGCACCGAAAAGTATAGGACAGGCGGCCATGCCTCAGGTTACGTGATCTTTGAGGAGGCGACCAAACAGAAGATCGAGGCGAGGGATTTGGATTTCCCATTTGGGACAACTGGGAGTCTAATGATTTGTTGTCATGATGTTGTCATGGGTGATTTTGAAAAAAAACCAACTGAGTTTTCTGAGGATTCTCAGTTTTTCAGGTTTTAGCGTTTTTGGTTTTATTCTCTGTCAAAGGGCGTTGCCTCCAAGATGTGGATGCAGATGAAGGAAACATGGTAATTCTCTGGAAACATGTGGGCAAATGGAACCAGAAAACTTCGCCATTTGACCATGAACACAACGATTTTGACACACCCTGAGAAGTGATGTATGCAATTGACATCAGGCGGATGGAGAGAATATGACAAGCACTGATCCGATTCCTAAAATAACAACTATCTGGAAGCCGCTTCCCTTCGAGGTCTACAAACCTCTCATGACTTTGCTGTTGCGGCCTGGTTTGGACAACTACACGGCGGACAAGGTGCGCTTCGTTGGCAAGATGTTCACACGATCAGAAAGTTTCTGGATATCTCAGACGGATCTGGGATTTAGGGGAAAAGTTGCAGGATACTCCACATTTAAATGGTAAGGAACATGGTTTGATGTACAGAAAAACCCTTAAACCAAGAGAGTAAGGATAGAAACCAATGGATCTCTAGCAATGATTCTGAAAGACATGAACCCCTTCCTGTCCATGTTGGGAAACCTAGGGGACTACTGATGTGGGGCATCCCCCAGTCTTTGTGGCAGCCGTGGCAGGTGAGTTGGCTGCTTTCGGCAGTGATCAGCCATGTTCCTGCGGTGGTTGCCAAGGCTGCACACCTAATTTGGCGGATCCATCGGCTGTGGTAGTTGTCAATGCCTGGTGAGTTTTGTTGGTGGCTTTGACTCTTTATCTGAATCCTAAAGATGTTGTTTTGTGTTGTTTTTGTTCCCCTTCACTTCTTCTCGCTAGTGAGACAATTTACAGGGGCTTGCAGGTTTGCGGTCTCATCTATTTGTTCTTTTAACCATTTTTTTGATGATTCCTAAGGACGAGCATGTATATCACAATATGGGGGTTTCCAGAAATGGGGATACCCCAAGTTTTTTCTGGTTTATAATGGAAAATCCCATCTATCAATGGATGATTTAGGGGTACCTAAATCTATACCGGGAAATGCCCATATATCCCATATATCCCCATGAAATATGCCCATATACCGGGTGGCTCCATCGCGACGAGGCCAATGTGCAGGAGTTCCTCAACGTGATGATGGATTCCGCCAAGACGAACTGTTCAGAACTGGGACAGCTGGAGGTGTTTCAATCATCGTTATAACATGAGTCATTGTCATCAATCGAATACTGAATAGATTCAAGATGATTCAAGATGATTCAAGAATATCTGTTTCGGATTCTGAAGAGTTCAGCAGTTTTTGAGACGGCATGGTAAAAACACATCGATTGCCCTGGAGGCGATCACCAATTTGCTGAAGTCCGATGCATACAGAAAGTTCACGTGGTCTCAACCAGGCACCACTGCTACCATCCCCGAAAGTGATGGAAATGGCAGGTGAATGCCACATGATTCAGCTGTCGTTCCAGTACGAAATGATAAATCCTGATCTCGACTAATGCCTCCTGTCAGGAATTTCCGAGCTCATCTTCAGGCGATGCACGCAAGAGATCGCAAGAGCACATGCCAAGTTGTGAACTGCAACTGCCAGCGTCATGTCACGGCCTGGCGGCCAGGATACAGCCAAAGACAGCACCATCACCGCACTTGTACAAGCACCTTGGCTGACCGCAGCCAGTGTTTGAGAGTGGCACGGCTTTCCAAGCCTTTCCAAGCCTTTCCAAGCCTTTCCAAGCCTTTCCAAGCCTTTCCAAGCCTTTCCAAGCCTTTCCAAGCCT
>Ga0126342_10018449_pt1 | contig 11956 bp, 10 predicted proteins | sample Cyp1metagenome_FD_92528 | JGI IMG/M metagenome (GOLD analysis project Ga0126342, IMG submission 92528) | Coral microbial communities from Lord Howe Island, Old Settlement Bay, Australia - Cyphastrea 1 metagenome | ecosystem: Host-associated > Invertebrates > Cnidaria > Coral ... | reverse complement strand
TTTTTCGCCTTTGAAATCACATCAACCAAAATCCTATTGGCACGACCACATCAAACATCATCCATGACACCCCGTTGATCACAAAAACACCACGGCCAGATAAAGGCCGTGTTCCTAGTTACATCCTCAAGAGCAATTTATTGGCCAATTGAGTATTCAATTGTTAACATCTAAGTCTCCATCCATTGGTATTAGGGATTTAACTATTCACCACTATATCCACGGAGATTAATGAGGCTATAAACACCCAATCGTTGTTGGTCATTCATTTTTGGAAATTGATCATTTGCAACTGGGCATCTATCAACCAGTGGGCGATTTTAGTTCTCATATAAATGGCGGTTGACCGAACCATATCGGAATTTTGACAGAGTTTAATGGACCAACATTTTGGATTCAGCTGACCAAAAACTTAATTTTTCATAGATTTGATTTTCAGGTAAGGAACAAATAGTTTTTAAGTAATAATTTAGGTATGACATGTAGCATATTGGTTGCTTTTGATTGACCACAGCATGGGTTAGACTGCTCCAGATTTTCACAAATGAAATGATAACACCGCCACCAAGAAGTGGGGCTTCATCAAGCAGCAAGAATGGGAATACAACTGACATGATGGAAAAAAACGAGCAAATGGGACAGCAAGCAATTTATCACAACTCGGTATTTTCCAGGCTATTAATGGATCCATTCACCTAATGTGTCCTGGCGTGAATTTTTCTTTCAAACCTTTCAGTTCTGCTCCGAGGAGAGATCAAATGTGAGATCTCCTGAAGCACGTCTCAAACGTAAAACACCCAATATCACACTAGGCATTTACAGCTCCATCTCCATTCGCCGGGCCTCAAAGGTAGCAGCCTATCAGGACACCAGCTCTGAGCGAATCACCGCAGGAAAATCGCGGCAAAAAAACACCGATCTGCTTTCAACTTGAATGGTCTTCCATCAAACTTTTTACAGCTTGTCACATTAGAGCCAGGAAGTGTTCAATCGTTCATGGTTTGTACCGTTGGACAACTGTTTGGATTCTGCCCCACATGGCACCTGTGGGCATTGGCCAAGCGCCGCTGGACAGTCAAGTTGGTGAGCTGCTCGTTGGCTTGCATGATGCACACGGTATTGTCCTGCTGAAAACATCCGAAACGCTGTGGGTCGACACGTGTCGAAACTATTTACCTATAGATTGGGTAGGTGACCATCCCAATATCCATCCAGTGCTGTCAAGTGAAACTGTGCAACACCCAGTATTCGATCTATTCTATCTATTCTGTTGATTTTTGGAAAGTGGAAATTAGAAGCTACAGGGAGGTGCTCCACAACCAATATGAAGGTTGATGGGCTGAGCTACCTCAGAACCGTGTTTGAAAATGGGTGGCGAAATGCATTCGATACCTGCTAAATGTGATGCGCATCATGATCTTTGGAAAAGGAACATCATTGAACTCCACCGTCAAATTGAAGGGCTTACTTACTACGCATCTGAAAAAACTTTCAAGTTCAGTCATTCTTCAATCCAGGATCATGTGGCACAATCTCCTGTTGAATTCTCCACCCAAATCTGACATTTTTTTCATCCACCGCTTCGGTCCCAGCCCCGCTCCATGCAATTGGCCAAGACCAGTGGAGGATTGTCTGGACATGGTGCCAAGGTCAAACATGTCAAGGCTGCACAGTTTTGCCCCACCTGCAGCTAGGCTGAGACGGGAAGGGATCCAATGTGGTTTAATCCAAGGATGTGGTTAATGGAAGAGCCAACACAATTCGTAGCATCTTTGAAATTAAAACACTTATACCATAATTATACTGACTCCACATGGATTTTAGGCCACTTGTGAGCACAGAAAAATCGATTTGGGGGGGTACCCATCTGCCGGCCATTTTTTTGGCATTCACATGCGCAGCCTGTTCCGGTGGCAAAATCACCACGACCAGGTCACAGCAGGGTCACAACCCATGAAAACACCTAGGGTTGTTGCCTTCATTCGAAGGACATAACCAAAAGGAACGCTTTGATTCATAAGGAAAAAAATCATTAATAATCAATTTCCATGGGTCCAACTCAAAATTTGTTTCCAAATGGGGATTAAACATTTAGTTTCCATTGATACCTCAATTTATCCCGTGGATTATTGACAAACTAGGTGCCCGCCACCATGAATTCCCTAATCTTTCCTCTTTTTCCCTATATTTCTTTATCATTTTCCTATTATTTCTCTGTTATTTCCCTTTTATTTTCCTACTATTTCCTCACCTATTATTTACCTTTTCTCCTATCATCTACCCACTATTTGTTTCTCCCTAGTGGTAGTGTGCGCAAGACGGTGGCGGAGCTTTCAAAGATAGGAAGCTAAAAAAGGGAAGGTGAGTTGTTGTAATGCGTGGATGGCAGAGCGAACCCACTGATGGATCTCCCATCTCTCCACATCTCCCCACATCTCTGACTCATAAAAACCTATCATGTCCTTATTAGTTCTGTATTCTTTCCCTATCATCTTCCAATCTTTTACCTACTCTATTTCCCTATTAATTGTTTGCCTCGTGTTTCCCTTTATTATTTACCTGTTATTTCCCTCCGTGTTCTCTCCGCACAAAATTTCTTCCCAGTTGGTTTTGTTATTTCTTTATGTTTCTTCGGTTTTTCCTTGATTGTCTCCATATTATATCTCTATTTTTCATTTTCCCTATTTTTAAACCTACTATTTCCGTATTCTTGCCCCATTATTTCTTTATTATTTACCTATTACCTATTCTTTACGTATGATTTCCCGATGTTTTCCCCTATTGCGTCTCTATTCACACATTCTTCCTTTGTTATTTCCTTATGGTGTATATGGCTTTGATTGAAAATCATGTACCCCTAAATCCATTAGATTACCATCATTTTCCCAACATAAAATGGTTATACTCACTATCTCCAGACAAACCCATATCTGCATACTTCCATCTATCTTAGACTTGCCGACCGCACGGAACTGGCCTGAAGCCCTTCGTGATTCAGCCTGGCGTTAGTGCATTTTTTGGAGTCGATGAAACTAGGTTGTTCATGGATTTTCATGGATTTTCATGGATTTCTGCAAAACATTATACAGTATATGGTTTAATTCGTATTTTTTTTCCACCATTTCTGGTGAAGGAACGATGATAAAACATGCCCTAACCCAATTTTTGATGCTTCAATCACTAGTTCTACCACATAAATCCACGCAGTTCCTCCATTTCTGGAACAAATGGATTATGATAGATGGATATCCCGCCAAAAAAAATCTGGCCCAGTCATGTTCAAACCCAATCTTTCATGGTCTGATCACTTCCTAAATCACCCGGTTTTCACTAATTTTCTTCTGCAAAAACCGGCGGCCTCTCCAAACCTTGCGCTGAGATCTCGAAGAAGTGCACATGGCCACGGCTGGTGCCAGCCAGTAGCCGACGACCTGGACGTAGTCAGCTGGGAATCGGACATGGGCCTCGATTTGAATGGGAAAATCGAGGGAACATTAACTTGATACTACTGTACAATGGGCAATTTTGGTGATTTTAAAATTCCCATTTTATGATTTTATGAACTAGTATTTTCATGTATTTTCATGATTCCCCATGAATCACTCATTTTATTCATGATACGAATGGGCATGAAATTCCTAATGGTGATTTCTCAACAAATCATGAGGTCACCATGAACAACAAATCGTTTTTTCAGTGATTTGCTGGGAATTCTCCAGGAACTTTTCTGAAGTTTGATGAGACCAGAGGGTAACCAAACCCAAAACATGACTTTCGAACCACGCTAACGTGAGATTTCAGCATCAAAACATTGATTTTCTTCATGGATGTTTAATGTAGCCCTAAGTTAGGATGCAAACTCGGCTATCCAGCTATCCAGTGCGATTTGAATTCCATCATCATCATCATAGGATATTTGCACCCAAATCCTCACAGGTTCCGAGACAGATTCACCTCCCAAGGCCAACATCAAAGATCTGGCGTAGTGGTCCAGGCGAACCTGCGATCGTTCTGGCAGTTTTCGAAGTCTGCCGTCTGTGTCTGTGTCCATGGATGTTGACCCAGCCCCAGGCACGAGGAATGATTCATGAAAGGAAGTGGTAACATCTGGTTATTTGTTACATAGCCATGGAAAGATCCACCCATTTTAATAGGTGAACCATCTATTTCTATGGGCCATCTATACCATGGCTATGTTAAATAACCAGATGGTATATTGCACTTTTGGAATAGCAACCTTATCAAAAAAATATTGTACCCATGAGCTTTTCAGTGAGTCCTTGACTTTTTAGGATTTGATTTCTCTGGAAATATGAATTTGCGATGTCAACATGCGTATTCTACCACTTGGACATCTGTAGTGAGAAATCTGGAGGTTTCAGCCGTTTCAGCTGGACATTTCTTGCTTGTTTCAGCTCCACCACGTAAGTGTCCACGACTTGAAGGATATCAGTACGTAATAGTTTATGGGGTCAACAGAACTTGGGGTTCCATTTTGTTCAATGATCCCATAGGAATTTGGGGTCACAACTGGGTCACATTTTTCCCATAGAGTTCGGCACCTTTTGCTGCTCGGCAGAACTGCCGCGGAGCCTAAAAGGGTGGAGCTGACACGAAGATGAATCATTTCCAATCAAAGAAACTCTGAGAAATTTCTAGATGCTGCTCTTTCAAATCACAGAGCTTCTTTGACATTTCGATGGTTTTCTATGACCTATCTACAGTATTTCGGTATTTCTAGATGGTTTTCAAACATTTCGATTTGTTGTTGAAAAAAAAATGACCTAACTTTTGAAGCATGTGGACTCCCAGCAAATCCACATGAAACCATCCAACAAATCTGACTGTATAGGTCCTATACAAACTTATAAGATATGATACCATTTTCCATAAACATATTTTATATACGCATATCATCGAATATGTGTATATGTATATATGCATACAGGTATATAGATATAGATATAGATATAGATATAGATATATAGTATCCAAGTATCCAACCATTCCCCGTGTTACTTTAAAAACCACTGGGCCCTCGAACTGTAGCACCGCATTGGCATTGGCCGTGATCAAGGCACCCGGCTTTGGCAGACTCACGGCACAGACCACCTGAGATCTGCGACAGCGACTCGGTGACTTTTCATCGGGACTGCAGCGAAGCAAAATGGTGATTTATAAAAAATGGTGATTTATAAAAAATGGTGATTTATAATAGTAGGTTAAAATGTTGGTGATTTTTTCAAGATGTTTGGGCAAAATAGTTGTTTATCCCCAACATTTGCCCAAAAAAACATCCAAAGTAGGTTAAATTTATAATTGATTGGTGGTTTTAACCATCTTGAAAAATATGAGTTCGTCAATGGGAAGGATTATCCCATGTATGAAATGGAAAATAAAATTCATGTTTGAAACCACCAACCAGTAATAGTTGTTTATCCCCAAGCAACATGGTGATTTATGGTTGATGTTAGCTACAAGTTTGGTTTAGTTTACTGGGCGACTTATGCTTTATGGAGATGAAAGAACTATGACGAGAAAAGTAGGTGATGTACCAACTTATAAATGAGGGGGCACCAACTTAGGTAACATGAAGGAACTGTTCATAGATGAATTGGAATAACACATAGTTTCCTCAAAATTAACATCCCTGATTATTCTAATTCCATTTCAATAGACGATTGGAGTATTCAACCAATCTCTCATGTTTGGAGTCAGATTTCCAAAGATTTTTTGTACATCTTCGGCATGGAAAAAATGCGAAGATATGCGCAATGACTAATAGCATCATCTTGCGATTTAGCAATATCTTCTGGAACTCAGGCTCTATTGGAACCAAAACAATGATTTCAGTTGAAGGCCCCTTCTGTCTGAAACCGCAGAACCTTACGAAACCTCGCAGAAGAGGCCTTCACAAGCAGAACAATACCCTTCAATATTCCCGTAAAAATCTTAACAAGAGTACCAGCTGCCCAAAAAACGTGCATTGATTGCACGACCTGCCCCCCCCCCAACCATCCTGGCCATCCTGGCCCCAGCGCACCAGGGAGGTATCGGTGAATTCTTCTGTGAAGCGTTCCTCCTTGATGTTGTACACCCGCACCGTCCAATCCTAAGATCCAAATGCTGAGTGACATGGTGAAATGCAATGTGTCAACTAAAGCTGATCTTCAGCCACCAAAGTTTTGACAAAATCAACCTTCAGCTAGGGAAGGTTTGGCAGAACCACCATTTGTAAAACTTCCATGGCCAAGTTGGAAACCTTGTTGCAAACCATTCCATATGGGTAATGTATATATGCCCCAAACTTTGGGAATCTTTAGCAACTTTGGTATTACTGATTATTCCCACCAAACTTTGTCAAATCCCAAAATCCAAACTTTGGGGTACATGGTACTTTTTTGTTTTTTTATTTTTGAAGAACTTTGACCACCCCCCAGGAATTTGAGATTGCTGCGCCCAGCTTCTGAGGAACTGGTGATAATGGAATCTCCTCCGGCAGTAAAACACATGGACCTTGGTGATTCAAAATCACGCTATCCATGTCCGTCCCATGGCGCGCCTTGGGGCGCCTTGGGATGATGCCGAAGGATGTCCCAAGGCAACGAACAGTCATGGGAAATAAACCTCATATGCTAGAAACGGGCCCCCCAAAACAAGGATCACCCGTGGAATTGGAATGTCATCTCAATCCAGATCTCTTTTGCCGGGGCAATCAACGTGAGAATTGAGGCTTACCCGATTTCTGACGCTTTCAGCAAATCATTCATCACTATTCATCATCATTGCTCCAAAATGAGGCAACGTAAAAATCCAAATGAACAATCATCAGTCAATATATATATAATAATATATATATATATAATAATATATATATATATATAATAATATATATATAATAACTAATCAATATATATATATATATATGTATAAATATTATATATATATATATATCATCCAAACATATCCAAAGCATTGGATCAAATCCGAGGATTGCAATCTCGCTTCCCCATTGGATTAATCGCCATTGGATCCCCAGCGATGGAAAGCTCTAAGCGGTTGGTGAAAAACTTGGTATCCCATTCGAATTTCTTTTTCACAAGCCAGACAAATCCATACTACCCACTGGTAATTTCTTACATATTCTTACATAGCTATTGAAAATAACCATTTCGTTCGTTGATTTTCCCAATTTTCCCATTGATGGTGGATCTTTCCATCGTGTTTCGTGGCTGTTTACCAGAGGGTATCACCATCATTATACCATCATTAATCACCATTATCATTACACCATTATGATTACACCATTATCATTACACCATTATCACCATTTACCAGAGGGTATATCCCATTAAATAAGTGGATTATAATCCTATTCCATTCCATCGCATTCCATTAATCCAAGCAGGTAGGTTACTAACCAGCATGGGCCAAGCCACGTGATGGCCTTAGCATGTGCTTGTGCTCGTGTCACCACCTCCGTCGCTGGGAATTTTCCACGTCTGGGAGATTCATGCGGATTTTACCGTCTAACATGGGGATATGATCACACACACACACATATATATATACACATATTAGGATTATATATATGTATGTATATTATATGTATATTTATGTATGCACCTGCAATAGCATTAATCATGTCATTAATGATAGCACTATCGTTTTGACCCCCAAATATCAAATGATTTGAGACATGAAAGGAAACATTGGATATTCACCAAATGTGTTCTCCCTCAAATGACATGGATGGGGTGTTCTTGGTCGAGAAATGCATGATTGTTCTACACCATGAGATGGTGCGGCACAGATCCACATGCACCCAGTGATTCTGTCATCTTAGGTACACAACCAAGATTTCTCTGGCAAGAAACATAAGTAATTTTGTTTGAACATGGAGTAGTGTTCCCTACTTAATGGTTCATTATATTTTTTCCTATTAACGCATGATAATTAACATTTGTCATTTTTTTTTTAAATGGTATGAGTATGTCATGATATATCATGATATATCTCATTTTCAGCCAGTACCCCACATGAAAATCGGTATCGATTATCGGTGGCCTCAATATCTTCACTCGTCTCCTCTTCCATGTTGCGCTCCTCGGTGAAAACTCTTTGGATGTTGACTCAGCCCCAGGCACAAGGAATGATTCATGAAAGGAAGTGGTAACATCTGGTTATTTGTTACATAGCCATGGGAAATCACCATTTTTAATAGGTAAACCATCTATTTCTATGGGCCATCTATACCATGGCTATGTTAGTCACAACCAGAGGGTAGTTTAATATGCCCTTTCCTCCGGAAATCAAATATGGCCAGCTGGAAACGTCTCCAAAATCAAACTCATAGCTGGGAAAATCAACAAACTAAATCTGATTGGTGGTTTCAACCCCTCTGAAAAATATTAGTCAGTTGAGTCAGTTGGGATTATTATTCCCAATATATGGAAAAAAATGTTCCAAACCACCAACCAGACAAACTAAATGGTGGATGTCATGGGATATAAGAGCACCCGGTAGGCAGTCAGAACGTGGTTTGCCGGAAAATCCACCAGCAAACCACGTTCCCAGCTATAAAAACCATATAAAAACTGTATTTTTGTTGACTTCTCAGTGCCACATTTAAGGTATTTAAGTACCGGAGAGGAATAGGAAAACAAGGTACAGTTGAGGTCTCAGATGATCATCTTTTTGGGGTACAGTAACCCCCCAAATTCATCGACCGGGTAGTACTGCATCCGGGGCTATGCACGTGCTGCACGTGCCAAACACATCAAAGAAGGCACGTGCTTCGAAGTGGTGATTTGATGTGATTTGGGGGTAGTAGGCACACCAATTTTTGTGTTGCTATTCATCAATTGCTAATTACTAATCATTTCTTTCTTGTATGGAATGAGCATCTAAATGTGGCATAACGTGGCGAACCTTGGATAACCCGATAAAAATATCCTTTTCAGCAAAAATACAGCATTTCCGGATGAAAAACACATCGGAATCAAACCATGCTTTAGTCAGCAAGTCAATTGCTTCTGCTTTTCTAGTTTCATCCCAATGCATGTTTGCCAGTCAAATCTTCCGGGTTGCGGCAAGCCCACTGGTCGCAGCTTCTCTTTACTCAGCCCGGACAAGGCACAAGGCCGGTGCGACGGATTTTGAAGATGGACAAGGTACCTGGAAAAAACCCGAAGCGGTAGTTTTGAACCATGTAAAGCATTGTAAATCATCAAAATGGATGATATGATAGTCATTGAAAAAATATCTGCAAATATGGTAGATATGTAAACAGTTAATGGGATTTCAAAACCAACATCGAACTAAGTGATGGCTTGTTACGAGCAGAGCATCAAGGACTTGTTGGAAGTTAGGAGTTGCAAATGATGTTGAGGAGGAAGTTGATGATGTTGAAGGTGATGATGTCGAGGAGGATGATTGAAGGGGTGATAATATTGCGGAAAATGAGGTGGAGGATGATGGTGTTGCGGAAGGTGAGGTGGAGGAGGTTGATGTTGAGGATGGTGATGATGCGCCCCAAACATAAGCCGCACGTTTTGTGCGAGCCTGCACAATCGAAATAAATGCACATGGACATCTCACAAGAGCCATTTGAAGCGGACATATACAGGCAAACGCCGCGCCCGAAGCTTTAGCCCCACGTTTTGTGTGAGCTTGCACAGTCGAAACGCACATGGACATCTCACAAGAGCAATTTTACGCAAAAGAATACAGGTAAAAGGCCGTACAAGGAAAATGCCACGCCCCAGAGGCAGCACCTCAATCAAACACCGGCCTTAACTCCTACTGTAAGAGCCCCTCAGTGTGGACACACTATTTGGGGACAAATCCTTGACACTACAAAAAATGGATGGATAATATTATGATCGTTGCTGATAAATTAATTCTGTTAAATGCTGATAGTTTTTGTAGATCTCATATGGTATCCCTCAAACAAGTGGGACATACGCATACAATCCAAACAAGTGGGATGAAGTAGCAAAGGAAGGACAACCTTTGGTAATCAACCGTGGTAGCCCCAAACCCATACAAATATAACTTTTAATTGGAACGACGCCTATAAACGAAATATTTGCCATTGCCACGTTGGACATCGTTGGACCACCAGAATCCTTCGTTCATCATTTTCCTGATGAGTGTGTATGAAAATTGATATACACGGATGTACCAAGATTGGTATTTAGTATGTTTTTGAAAGTTGAACATATACAGCATGATTACCTATCAATTTTTGAGTACCTTCTGATGATTTAACATAGCCATGGAAAATGACTCATTTACAGATGATTTTCCCAGCTAGAAACCTCCATTTGTAATGGATTTTCCAGTTCGCTATGTTAGTCATAACCAGATGGTACTCGTTTTTGGGTGACGTCGAACTTCACAGGGCACCACTCTTACAGCCGACGGCCAGCAATTCATACTTCTCTGATGGATCGTGGCATTCCCGGAAGCACAGCACCTCGAAACAAAACCGGCTGCGCAGCGATTTTTATTTTGGGACAAAACACATGGGGAACGCATCCTGAAACTCCAAGCCACAGCAACAAGACGCCTTTCCCAAATCCCAATGAGACGTTTGAAATCAACCTATACCTTCACTGGGTTGAAAGATGTTGAAAGTTCTGAAAGAAATTCTGAAGGAAATTCTGAAGGAAATTCTGAAGGAAACCATGGAACTGTGCCCCAAAGATTCAACGCAACGCCGCGGCACCGTCACCGCACCCTCCGACGGCTTCGACGTGGGAAGGCCTGCCATCAGTTTGCCCTTGGGAATTACCCGAAATCACCCCAAAACACTACAATTTTCATCAATTTTCATGAGGAAATTTTGGGACAGTTATGATTTTAAGTTTTTGTTTTTTTCGTCCAAACCCGAGAAAAAATCAAAAGAGCTTGAAGCTGGGAGAAACTAAGACAAACGCAAGGGATGAACTGAAAGCAAACATCCTTTGAGATCCGTGCTTCCAAATGCGGAAAGCTTTCCTGCCAGCCCTTCATATGTGGAGTCCTAGGATAATCAAAATCGAGTTTTAAAGCACCAAATAGAGTGAAATGTATCCCAACTCAGCTTCCTCATCACCGATGCCGATGGCAATGATCATGTCTCGCTGAATCTTTTGGCAGATTTTTCTACAAGTATCTGGGACCCTGGAAGGATAAACAATATGGGTGTGTCTGAAAATAGTGTACCCCTAAACCCAATGGTTAATGATCATTATCCCTATTAAATGGCTATAATTGGGAATATACCCTATTTTCAGACAAACCCAAATCTGCGTTTCCCCTGTCGAAGCAACATCGGATGGGAGTTTTTCTATGGGTTTTTGCCTGCGGAGTCGATACGCTGCCACACTGTGGCGTCACCCTTGAAGATCCTTGGGAAATCAACGGACAAAATGCCCTGGGGCAAAGCGAATTGGTTCCTGGTGGTGACCAAGAAAAACATCAAATTTAGAATTGGAACAATTGAAACTGGTTGGTGGTTTCAACCTACCCCTCTGAAAAATCATGGAGTGAAAGTCAGTTGGGATGATGAAATTCCCAAGATGATGGGAAAATTAAATTTCATGTTCCAAATCACCAACCAGGAACCCATTGGAAGATGAACCTTTCCCGTTTGTCTTTTCAGAGGGCTCGCCATGGGTTTTCTCCCCATGACCACAGAAACATCAACTGCTGTCCAGTTTCTTGCCATTTTTCTGTAAGCTAGGACGAAGCAACGTCCCTTCACCACCAGATTTCCCCTGCGGCGATGGCCCCCGGCCAGAAATGAGCTGTGTTCAAAATTCCTTTTGATCTCCTGAGAAAAAATTCAAAGCTTACGTAGGAGCTTACGTTCGCTTACGTTTTCCAAGGTTTTGCTTACGGCACAACAACTTCAAAGAACTAGCTTACGCATCTCTTACGGCAAACTTTCCCGGCAAACCAAAGAGTG
>Ga0126342_10018448_pt1 | contig 11956 bp, 12 predicted proteins | sample Cyp1metagenome_FD_92528 | JGI IMG/M metagenome (GOLD analysis project Ga0126342, IMG submission 92528) | Coral microbial communities from Lord Howe Island, Old Settlement Bay, Australia - Cyphastrea 1 metagenome | ecosystem: Host-associated > Invertebrates > Cnidaria > Coral ... | reverse complement strand
TTTGCATCCAACTGCACTTGCATTTGTCCATTTGTGATTTCAACTTGCATTGAACGCGCCTGTCGCGATATATCTTATTTATACTGGATTCAGGAATCAGGTGCGTTTCTCTGATCTTATCTGATATTGCTATCATTACTGTCAAATCATAGTCATGACTATTGGATAATATTGGCATATACAATTAGTATTGCAATGTTGGAATATCATGATGGGAACTCTTACAATTGTAGAATGATGTTGTGTAACGCTGCTAATTATCACTGACTTGTTAACAATTAATATCATTACTATTAATTATTGTATCTTTTTTGTTTGAACATAGTACGAATAATGATATTGCTAACAGTGTTACTATTGATATCTAAGGATATCTGTCTTTAGCATTAAATCAGAGTGATTAACATGGTGATACACTATTTTTGAATCATATCATGCCCAGTGTAAGTTGTTTAGTTTAGGAAAAATGCTACTTGTGAATGGTGATAGCGACAGTTATTGTTGATATCATCAGTGTGTTTTTATGTGGTTAATCCAGTTTCTATCATCAAAACTCTATCATAATAATGGTTAATTTGTTAATGATAATGATGATGACTGCTTTCTGAAATACTATTATGATTCTGTCAAAACAAGAGCTAATATGATTGTTGACAATAATTGATATCATTCGTGACGATGTTCACCATGGTTCTTAATAAAGATTGATTATGATTATTGCTATAACATGTAGAACATTCAAGAAAGGTGAGACTGGCTGAACAGAATCCACCGACCCAGTAGTCTACCGCATGGTCTCCTATTTGAATGTCTTCGTAAGCTCCCAAAAATGGACGCCATGTGAGGTCCGATCGCTGGAGTATTTGCGGCTCCAAAAACATAGGCCCGATGGCCCAATGGTTGGATTCCTAAACTTGATGAAAAAAATCTGCAAAAAATATACACCGACGATAGTGGACTAATATAAAGTCACTATATAAGTATATATATATAAGTCACTATTATCATGGATGAATGGACTATGATATCATGTCAACAATTGTTTTGCACTATTAAAACGTCACGGGTTTCATCGCAGGTTTCTTTGATCTGGATGTCTGGATTTCTGACACTGGAAGACCCGCAACGGAATTCACCTATTCTGTGGTGTCTCAAAGTTGTTGGAACAAACAAATTGACCACATGGTAATAGTGACTTATATATATATACTTATATAGTGACTCATCATTATGGATATATACTATATTAGTCACTATTATCATGGTTCCACTGGTACCCCCATTTCGCCCCATGTTATCCATTCATATCCCATCTAGGTCGAAGACAGACAGCATCGACTGATCTACGTGCCGCCAGGGAAGATACGAGCACGTCCAATTTACAGATGGATCTCCATGTTTGGGTCCTTAGCTGCCGAGATTGGGTGATTTATCGCACCGAAACACTATGGGTTGATCCTTCCCAATATTGGGCGATTTTCGGGGAGAAAAACGGGGTGATGTGTTGAGATGGGAACGCGGAACGCACAGGGGGACTGCTCCCGAACCAGAAAGGGACTTCCTCGTACGGATTCGGTCACAATGATCTGCAATCCGGAAAAGGTCTGGACTATATCCTCCGGTAATCAGCTGGATTTTTTTTTTCGATTTTTTGATGATTGCAGACCTATTATAGATAATCCCCAGTTATAGATACCCATTTATCATGAACGATACTATAGATAATCCATTTATTCTAGATAATCCCCATTTATAGGTCTCCATTTATAGATGATTACTTCCAGTTCTACCAAGGAGAACGCGCGCTTGTGGCGACCACCCAAGCAGAGGTGCCGGTCGTCTGAGGAGTTGGGACAGCACCGCTTAGCCACCATAAACCAACCACCATGAACTAACCATCAACAAATCACCATGAAGTCACCATGAAGTCACCATTAAGTCACCATTAAACCATGGCTTAAGCATCTGAATCTGAAAGAAACCATCAAGAAATCACAATTTTAGCCAGCATTTTCGCCAACAAACCACCCACGGTAGGCCCATGTTCGACAAGAGCGAGATCAACATCTCCCGGGTGCCGCTGGGTACCTTGGTCCAGGAGAAGATTCGCACCACCGAGGCACGGCCCTTGGATGGGTTCCATGGGGTTCCATAGCCAGGATTCCCCAAAAATGGATGGTTTATAAATGCTTAGAAAATGGAGAATTCCTATTCAAAATGGAGGAATTTTATAACATATTTTTTTTTGGATATGATTATGGCGATAAAACCAATTATCATAACAGAAAACAATTGTTAGCAACGATAAATAACTCTCAACATTACTGTTGATTTTTCCCAAGTCTTTGTTAATTACAGTCCTTTGGTCATGGTTATTGTTGTTTGAGAAATTGCTTTGAGGCTATCATCATTTTGTGTTTCATATTAGTATGAGTTATTGTTGGTATTGTTGTTATTGTGATTGATGTTTTTATCGAGATGATACTGGAAAACACATCTAAGTTTCCTGGGGAAAAATCTAGGATCCTGAAAAAGATATAGAATTACCGGAAAAACAATTTAAGGTTTCCCTGATCCTTTGGTCCCCTGGTCCTTTGGTCCACCTTCTGGTCCCTTTCCCGTCCTCTTGATCCCGTCCTTTGAATTGGCCACAAGCCAACCCTCAATAAAGCCTAAACCAAGCGTCCTACATAAATATCCCTAAAACGAATTGAAAGAAGCGCCAACAAAAACATCCAAACAACTAAACAACTCCAACTAAGCCCCCAAATGATACCTAAAACCTAAACACGCACTAAGTAAACCTTAAAACAACATCAAACAAGCACCAAACCAACCATAAATCGGCCCTATATGACACACCCACACACACCCACACCCACGTAAACATAAAGAAACACCAAAACAACCATAAATAAACCAAAATTAAATCTTAAATGTATAGTGCAATCCAAATAAACCCTAAGCAAAGCCTAAATACGGTAAGCCATACAATTAAGCCCTAAACCAGCACTAAATAAACCCATGCACTACAAAACAAAAACCGACATAGACTTTAAAACTACTCCTAAACAAAGTCTAAACCAACATTCAATAGACCCTAAAACAACCCGAAAGAAGCACCAAACCAGCACTAAATTCACACTACAACAACCTTAAATCGACATCAAACAAACACCAAACGAACCCCGAATCAAGACTATAAATACCACAAGTCGAAGTACAGCTAAAAAAAACAAAGAACACCCAAAGCAACCAAATCAAAACCGTAAAACAATTTAAAAAAACACACGCCCAAACAAACCGTGCAGAAACCCTAAAATCAACCAGAAATAATCCCCAAATACACCCTAAACCAACCTGAAATAAATCTGAAAACTAACTCTAGACAATATGTTGCAAATACCACGAAATGCTGCAGATATTCCCCTGCTGGCTGCAACATGCTGCGAGCACTATGCAAACAAGTGATTCAATGCCAAAACGCTTTAAATACCATGCAAATTGCGTATTTAAGTTCCAAAACCCTGCAAATATTGTACGAAAAAGAGATTTCAGCTGCAAAAAATACTCAAAGTAGAGATTTCATGAGATTTCCCCAAAAAGTGTGGCACACTGACTTACGGTAACAGTTAATGCCCGGTGTTCAATCCAGGTGGTATCCGTCGCGCGTGGCATTTTCCCTGTAAATTTCCATATAAAATTGCTCTTGTGAAATGTCCATGTGCATTTCGACCGCGCAGGCTCGCACAAAACGCTGGCCGCGCAGGTGTCCTCGGCACAAAACGCTGGCCACGGAGGTGTCCTCGGCCATTTCCCCTGTAAATTTCCATACAAAATGGCATTTGACTGCACAGGTTCGCACAAAACGGGTGTCGCGGGATTGGCGTACGGCACTGTTCCTGTAAATTTATACACAAAATGGCTCTTGTGAAATGTTCGTGTGTATTTCGACTGCGCAGACTCGCACCACATCATCATCATCATCATCATCATCATCACCATCTCATCATAATAATCATCAACGTTAACATCATCATCAACATTATAATACATTCTCCTTTTACGCCCCCCATAGTGTTTGGGGTCCCTTGCTGGGACAATCTTCAGTGTTTTTTCCCAGTGTCTTAAAGTTTTTTCCAGTGTGGAGAGAAGGGGTGAAACTTTTTTCGCTGTAGTCAAAGTTTTTTTTTTTCCACTGTCTACCCGTTATTACGATAATTTCATTGAGATTCACTATCCGAATCACCCCAATTCAACAATACAAAGTAGTCACATCCCAACAAAAAGGAAAATTGAGATGTGATGCTGGTACGCTGTAATGTCAACCCCCGATGAATAAACACCTAGGCTGCTAGGCTGTTTAATTCGGGGATTATCATTTCAGTAGCCAATTATCCCCATTTCCGTGGGCCCCTCTAAGCAATCAACTATGGTTTCTTCATCTGGGGATGAAAAATTATGTATATATGGTGGTGATGAAATGAATGTGCATATCTTATATATATATGTATAATTATATATACACATATGCTGCATACATCTATCATATGGTGATGATGGCAGGCTCCTCCGCCTCCTCCGCCCTACATCCCGCCGCCAAGTCCCAGTGTGTCGGGAGGGCCCAGAGGGCATGGGAAGGGCCGGGGATTGCATCAAGAACAATGGGAGTTGTCACTTTTTACCTACAGAAACTATCTTTTGGTCATCCTATATGGCTGGCAGTTTTCAGGAATGTAGATGATTTACCTGGTGAAACTGTTCATTTTCGATCGTTGGCGGCTAGATTTCCAGAGGCGATTCGTTTGGAGCATCAACCGATCGCTGGGGGCGATGGGTCATCCATACCCAAACGGCCGTTTCGAACCAAATCGGGGGTGCGGAACCTTTGGTTCAGCCTTTGAACATGACTAAACATGTGGATTGTTACTTTAAGTTCCCATTACTTATCATTCTGGTTTGTTATATCAAAATGCAATCTCGAACCATAGATGGTTGGGATATCGCCATGTTTGATGATAAGTCCACATTTTCCATGGTTAATCCATATTTTGGATGGTTCAACTTCAAAATCTTGGGAACACCTCAGCCTGACCCACTTGTAGCAGCAGTAGTAACTCCAAAATCCGTCGGCCAATTTCTCCAAAGGTCTGGCCTTGGCTCCTTACCCCTGACGCGTGTGGCCACACCGCTGGTGCGGAACTGTGCTGGGAACGGTGCTGGGATTCGGGGAACTTGTGGCCAGGATCGAGGTGATTCATGGTGATGAATGGTGATCCATAGGTTCATATAGGTTCTATAGTGATGAATGGTGATGAGTGGCGATGAAATATTTCAAATCTGACAGATTGAAAAAAAACGTTGGTTATGACCAGATGATCCTTCAAAGGGTTACGAAAAATCATTTTTTTTTCGGGACTGAGTAGGGCCTATGCTGGTCATAGTGGATCAACATTCATCGGATAACAGGGAATCTGTGGAATCGTTGGAATCCAAAGTAGCGGCAGATCATGTTAGCGGCAGTGTAGGGAGTAGCGTGAGTTAGGCTCAATGGGTTGTTGGCCATGATCAGAAACAGCGAAGATCACGGAGTGCAGGATGTGCTTGGTGTCGGACCATGGCTCACTGACACAGGATTTGTCGTACCACAACAGGATTTTCCATCATTCCCTCCACAAGCATCATTCTTATAAGACCCCCAACCCACTGTCCCATTATTGAGATTATAACCCATTTGGATTATAATTTATATATAACTATAACCCATTTCGGTTATTACATCAATTCTATCCCACATCTTTGATACTTTCGGGATGTTCCAAGCCATTTTCTAACCATTGCATTGGTCTAAGGGGAAGTTTACGTCGTACAGCCCCTTGGTAAAAAGCCCGGCAAAACTGGGTCCATCCTGAGGGCTCGGATGCTGGCTCCAGCTGATTCTTGCAGGCGGTGAAGCATAGAGAAAAAGGGATGGTTTATATATATATACCCCATAGTGAACCATTATAGTATAATTAATTATAGCAAGTTGATATAATTTCTGGAAAAACCAGTGGAAAAGTAGAATCCATGTCTAAAATCTCTTCCATCTTTTTGGTGGACGTTGACTATACCTTAGCATTAACTACCGTGTACGAAATGGGATAGTGAAGCAAACCACTTTGGATCCATTTGCACCACATTTTTGAGCCGTAGCCATATGTTTGGTTCTCATATTGACAGTCATTTGTGAAAATAGTTTCTGCATCCTGGATATGTACCGAGATTGAAATTTAATGCAGACAGGGCAGTGAAGGGAAAAAACCCAACCATTTTCCGTTCGACACCCGGGAACCGAGATTTCCATTCCACGTTGCCCTCCCAATTTTCGATAGGTGGGATCAACACCTTGGTACCCTTCCGTTTCAATTCATAGCTGGTACACTTCTGCTGGTAGGCTGATGGATGCCTCCCCCATACCCATTATATCCAGATCATATCAAATCATGCAGAAGTGGCTGATGATCTTCTGCCCCGGCCAGGCGGAATTCGGATCCCGCTCGCCCAAAGGGCCTGCGGTCCGCGAGATTTCGCGACGCGTGACCAGTTGCGACCCCGACCATGTGGCCATTGAAACATGGATGTCTGAATGTGTCTATATAAACCATGGGACAGAATGGGCATCCAAGCTTAAGACAGATCCATTTTGTGAACGCTTCAACTGCCAACCGCAACGCTGCAACGGGCCGTGTGGATGTCTCACTCTAGGCATTGCGGGTTAATGGTCGCCTCTTTTTTGGTCCCTGTTTGAACAGGGACTGCCCGGATCCAATGGCTGGACTGTCCCAACATGTCCCAACGTCACCAAGTAGGCTGTGGATGATTGAAGCGGAAAGGCTCCATCAAACGCATTTGCAAGATGTAACCTCAATGCTCAGTTGACATTTCAAACACATCAGGAATCCCTCAAGTCTTCCCCAACTTTGGGACTTTGAGGTTCCCCATTTATTGGTTTCATGGTCCAATCTTTGTACCACATTGCCAGCCATCTCTGTAGTATTTTCCAGCCAGGTACAACTGCTCCCATAGGGGATAGAAACCTACAGGTGAATTTCCCTGCGAACCATGAGCCAATTAGATTTGGTGACCCTGCAATGCTCCTCACACTGCTCCTGTTGTGTCTTCCAAGAGTAGCTTTCCAAGATCCAACATGCAGCAATGCCGAGAACGAACAGCGCCGTGGATGTTCCAGCCACTGTACCTTTCTCCGTGTCACACCACTGGTAAAAGAAGCAACGGATCCAGTTCGGACGGCCGTGGCAGATGGTCTTCCCATGTCTTCCCAAGCGTTGCGTTTTCCTATGCCGGGTGCCACATGGTGGACGTTGGCTCTGATTTGGCCCAGAACTGAAAACTGTCAGCGGCATCAGAAGGTGTCTGCTAACATCCAGAAAACACCCACCTACAAAAACAGCATACATTATCATACATTATCATTTGCTTGTGAATGGACCTCTTTCATATCAGTTGATATCATAATATATTTTACATCGTCACAACGGCGACAACATTTTGATACCCCAAGCCCTCGAATTCCCAGCCATATATCGGCCTCATCCATCTGCTCCTCCATTGGCGCCATGGCTTTGCGAAGATCGGTGATTTGTCGAAGAGCCACCGGCATGTCGTTTTGGGCCAGGGTGGTCGTTTTATATTGCACCAAGTGGGAGTACAACCCTGCCATCATCAGCAGTAAATGGACAGAAACTGCCCATTATTAGGTGCTTCAATCCTTGGCGAAACGGTGTAAAGAAGATGTAGCACTGTGGGAGATTGCCGATGCTCATGGGATACAATGCTGGGGACCGGCCAGAATGGATCAATGCCATGCCGCGAGATATGCCACTGGCAAGCAAGAAGCTGTTTTCCTGAAATTGGATGTTGGGTTGATATCCAAATTCTTTTGGGTGGGTAAGCAAGAAGCACTGGTGTTATTCCAACCTGAAGCTGTGTGTTCTTTGCCCATGCAACCATTGGCAAAGGTGGAATTTTGGGGCAAACTTCTGTGTGGCGAATCAGAACCATCAGAACCTACGGCCCTGCAACAATTCAGATTTTGCGGTAAACCGAGGTAACCCATATTTATTGTTGCTTAAATCACCAACCAAACCATATTTATTCACCCATTTGGGTTGGTTGACCGCCATTGTTCAATCATTTCACCTACCCGTGGAAAAAAATCCCGAGACGCGGGGGGTAAAGGTTGCAGTGGGTGACCTTCGAACAAGCTGGTCCAACTTGTTCCAATAGCCCGCACAAAAAAACACCTTGCTAGTTTTAACATGTTTCAAAGATGAACTGTAATTTTCATAATATCATTTCTCTCCAAAGCTTCCTAAAGTTTCTCTTTCTCCTATCTGCTGGAAGGGGGATCCCCATGACGTTCAGCCCCAGGATCGCACCATCAGCCTTGGTGAATGCAGATCGCCCCAACGATGCCATCAGGTGCTTCAGACACCCCCATTTGTGAAAGGAGGTTGATGGATATGATGTGCATATAATTGTGTATGTATATATATATATTTATATATTTATATCTATGTATCTACACTATATGTATATATATATAATTACATATAATATATATGTATATACACTATATATATAGACATACATGTAGATACACTATATATATACATATATACACTATATATATATACACACTATATATATATGTGGGTCCCATGTGGGTATAACGTGTTTCACCGCCCCCACCCAGTGTTTTCAAGTATTCTAAATGTGCACGTTTCAGAGATGTTGTGCACGTGTCAGAGATGTTGTGCACGTTTCCCAGCAGTTGTGCACGTTTCACAGAAGTTGTGCACATGTCACAGAAGTTGTGCACATTTCACAAGCCCCCTAGTAACGTTCGTGTTCAACTGTATACGCGCTGAGCGGATTCTTATCAGCAAAAGGATTGGGGCGACTAAACACGTTCTCTCGATATGTGTAATTATATACACTATATATGTATATACACAATATATATATATTGTATACATACAGATTATATATACACTACATATATACACACGCTATATATATATATGTAGACAATATATATATATACACTATATATAAATATATACACAATATATATATATACACACTATATATATACACTATATATACTATATATATATATACACTATGTATATATATATACACTATATATTCACTATATTTACACTATATATATACACACTATATATACACTATATATACTATATATACACTATATATACATACACTATATATACACTACATATATATATATATTTACTATATATATACACTATGTATATATACACATACACTATATATATACACTATATATATATACACACTATATATATACACTATATATATATACACTATATATATATACACACTATATATATACATACACTCTCTCTATATATATACATACACTCCCTCTCTCTCTATATATATATACACTATATATACACTATATATACACTATATATACACTATATATACACTATATATACACTATATATACACTATATATACACTATATATACACTATATATATATATATACATACACACTCTCTCTCTCTATATATATACACATACACTAATCATTGAGAAATCATGGTCAATTCATCAGTTAATGATAGCTTCAGGATGACCTCTGTGTTTTCCGGGAATCGTCTTCAGCTCCATTGCCGGGCATGGCTGATGGGCACTGTCGGTGGGGATCATGAAGAAGTGCTGTACCATGGTATACCATTGTTAGCTTAAGCTGAGTATATGATATATGTACCATTATTGTATATAATAAATGGGATTAAGCTGAGTATTTAAGAATAACATTTGGCTTCTTTTCAGATGGTACTCGTACCATGAAATGGTAGGTGCGAGGTTCAGAGCAAAACGATAGCGATAGCGAGGAAGACCTGCGCACAGGGCATACACATTGTGGCCTTCTCAAACAATCAGATCTCAGTGAATGCCCCTTGAAAAAGACATGTGTCAGATTATACATAATATGCAGGTGATGCAGAAATACACGTGACATTCTAGCGGTCAAATTGAGGACCCATGTTGGGGTCACCACCAAAAAAATGCCACAGCCAAACCACCTCTGCCAGGCAGTTCAATGCCCTGCGGCGCATGGCGCGTCAGAACGATGCCATTCAGAAGGCCGCGCGCAGCGTGCGTCCGGCAGCCCGGGAGCAGCAGCATCGGCGAGATTTTGGATCACAAGATTCTGATAGATACCCAAGTTGGAGTATGAAAGATATGCAGGTCATACTCAGATTAACTGTTGGGGGACCAAAAGGAAGGGATGTTGTTTCGCCGTGAAACTTACCCTCGTTCGCGGTTCGCAGATCGGGCAAGTTTCCCGACTGACAAGTGACCGCCTGGTAAGAAAAATTGTGTGATTCCCAAGCTTTGCTAGTTGGGTAATGTGGTAAACCGTGGTAAACCATGGTAAACCCTATAATAAAAACCATCCGCAAAATCACCATAAATGGATTGTATAAACCATCCCCAGAATCACCATAAATGGGTTGTACAAACCATCCCCAAATTGTAGGTTATTGCTTTGGGTTTACCACATTAAGCATCATTAAGCAATATGACCCACCCCGCATAGGACGGTGGGTCCATTGCCCAACGGCTTGAAGGCCGAGAGTTCCCGACGCACACCAGAACCATCAATCGGCAGAACCAGGTGGGGTCAGATCTCACCAACTTGGGGTTTCACTGTACTTAGTGGATCTTGATGGGCAATACATGGTAATATGATGTAATACATGGTAATATGATGCAATATGATGTAATATGATATAATATGATGTAATATAATGTAATATGATGTAATATGAGGTAATATGATGTAATATGATGTAATATGATGTAATATGATGTAACATGATGTAATATGAGTAATGGAGATTAGATATACACATGCATATATCTGTATATATATATAATATGGATTATATAATATGGATTATATAATATGTATATGTAATATGTATATATATATGTATATATATATATATCTATAATATGTATATACAATACGTATATATAATTTGTATATATAATATGTATGTATATATGTATATATAATATGTATATACAACATGTACATATAGTATGTATATATATTATGTATATATATATAGTATGTATATAAATATATTATGTATATGTATGTATATATCATATGTATATATAATATGTGTTTTGATATGTATGTATATAATATATATATATGTATAATATGTATAGTATATACACATACATACATAACATAACATAACATTACGTTACATGACATTACATGACATTGCATGACATTACACTGCCATACATACATTCATACATACAGACATGCATACATGCATAGATGCACCCATGCATATATGCACCCATGCATACGTGCATACGTGCATACGTGCATACCTACATACATACATACATACATACAGACAGACAGACAGACAGACAGACATACATACATACATACACACATACATACTTACATTACATTACATTTACATTACATTACATTACTTTACTTTACATTACATTACATTACATTACATTACATACATACACACACACACCTACAATACAATACAATACAATACAGTGCAATGCAATACAATACAATACAATACATACCATACCATACCATACCATACCATACCATACCATACATAGCATGCATGCATGCATCCATACATCGATACATCCATACATCCATCCATCCATACATCGATACATCCATACATCCATCCAGCCATCCATCCATACATACTATACATACTATACATACTATACATACTATACATACTATACATACTATACATACTATACATACTATACATACTATACATACTATACATACTATACATACTATACATACTATACAT
>Ga0126342_10018447_pt1 | contig 11956 bp, 14 predicted proteins | sample Cyp1metagenome_FD_92528 | JGI IMG/M metagenome (GOLD analysis project Ga0126342, IMG submission 92528) | Coral microbial communities from Lord Howe Island, Old Settlement Bay, Australia - Cyphastrea 1 metagenome | ecosystem: Host-associated > Invertebrates > Cnidaria > Coral ... | reverse complement strand
TTCCCTGACTAACTGTTTCTTTGACTAACTCTTTCTTTGACTAACTCTTTCTTTGACTAACTCTTTCTTTGACATTCTAAAAGTCCGTAACACGGAAGTTTCTCCCACTAAACTTCCTTTGATGAGTTTCCCATGATTTTCCCATGGTTTTTGTTGGGGGATTGGGGCCAACTTCCCCAGGTGTGGCATCTTTTGATCCTCCACGGCTCCATGGGCATCGGCTTGGGCCTCTTCGTGCCTGCGCTGGGGCCCACCCTGCAGCGCTACTCCACCTTGGCACATCCCAAGAAGGCCACATTCCGGGCGTCGGTCGAGAGCTTGGGGTGGATTTTACCCATAAAACTGGTGATTTCATGGGACTTCATGGGATTTAATGGTGATTTAATGGTGATTTATTGTGTTTTTTCAGTGTAGAAAGCCGGGCTAGCTGGGAAATTCCCACATGAAATGGAGGTTTTGTTATGGTAACCATCGAACTGGATGGGGATGTTCCAGCAATGTTTGATTACCCGGAGGATAAGTACTTGGTTGGCGATTATCATGACATATTACGACCCATAATTCCATAATGGTTAATACATACTACCCAACCAGCATTTTATGTGATGGGATAGGGATATTTTTCATTCGTCATGTGGGTTTATCTGAAAACTAAGGGGAAAACCGTCCAATTGCAGTGGGTGACATGAGGGAGTTTTTGCAACATCACCTCAAGACGGGTTTGATTCATTTTCAAACGGGATATCTCGGCAACAAACGATGAGGGGATGGCATCTTTCAGGAGGGCACAAACAATTCTGCCACTTAGAATTTGGGTTAAGGAATTTCACGAAGTCCTGATTGAAAGGTGTTTATATACTTGCTACCCCTATAGTCCCCATAGTGTTTAAGTTCCTTGTTTGCTGCTGAAATTCTAGTTTCTGTTGGCGGAGTCCCAATGATCACAAATCTTGCTGGTTAAATCCAACAATTTGCTGGGTAAGTCTTAATTTTGCTGGTTAAATCCAAATTTTGCGGATACTGTGACTCCAAATGACATCCACAAGTTTAACGTTGAGAAATTGGCAGCTTTTGAGGCCGCCCAAGCCAGTGCCCTTCCACTCTTCGGGATGCAACTTGGACAGGCCAAGTCATGGATGACCATGAGTTTTTGGTCCTGAAACCCATGGCGAAATGGGGATCCCATGGGATCCCACATGTTACATGTTTGAGATATTTTGAGAAGATCCCACATCTTTCCTGTTGCACGAATAAACACGTGCTGGAGGGCATCTCCAGTTTTTTTTCTTCGGCGATCCTGAGTCGATGAGTGGGAACTTGGGAACTCTTTTCTCAGGGAGTCACCATGCCCAGATCGCCAGGTGGTTGGCCAGCCAATCTTTGGCGCCATTGTGGGTGATAGTCAGGATTGGGAGAGTTGGGTGGTGGAGACATGGTGGATGCAAGAGATGAGCTTCGTTTGGGTGTCAGATTTTATGTTTGCAAGCTGTTTGTATTTAGTAAGACATGGTGAAAGATGAAGAGTGAAGCAAATTTGGTTTCCAGACTTTTTCTGACTTAAAACAAACACTTTTGCCGTCTATATAGAAAACACATTTTCCCCGAGTTGAGGTGAATGCAACAGCATTTCAACTTCAGCATCTGCCGTGTAGAATCCAGATCCAGAAATCGCCAGATGGCCAGGACCGCAATCGAATGAACATTGCATGGCTCGTTGCAGGGATTTGCTTTGCACTTGGAGCCGTCACCATGGACCTTTCCATGGTCCTCATCCATAGGCCAGGGAAGTCGGGAAGTCGGGAAGTCGGGAAGTCCATCTGCTCCAACTCTTAACCTTTCGAACATGTTTCCAAAACTTTTCAGACTTTATCTGCCTCCATCGAAACCACGGCCATGGGCCCCATGGGCATCCCAAGGCATCCGGTGATGAAGCGATTGAAATATTCACCCGAGCAGGTCCAGATCATGATTCTGGGGCTGGAGATGGCAGGGGACTTTCAGATTGCGACAAATATGCCATGAAATAGTGTTTTTTTAAAGTTCCACCAGTTTTTTCTAATACTGTAGAGTTAGTTAAAACGCACTCAACTTCATTTTTTTAGTTTTCCTTCACTCCTGTTGTGGAGGAACGCGAGGGCCAAGATCAGCATACTTAGATCCCTACCTGGAAGTGGAACCGTTATATCCACTATGCCCAGGATGCCCCAGGTATCCCGATGCCACAGCCGTCTCCGGTGGTGTTTACTTGGTAAATCTTGGTAACTTGATAAAACCTGAGGATCGAAACTGGCGCCAAAGAGCAGGATGTCTTTGTTGAGGAGCCGATGTATGACGGTTGGGGTTGGGGGCTTGGAGAATGTGACAGTTCTTGCGTGTCAGTCAAATTTCAAGGAGATTGTAGGTACTGCTTCGAACATCCTGAAAACAGACTTGCCTAGACTTGCAGCTTTCTGACCCCCAAAACATCCAAAAACAATAAAAAGTTAAATAACAGCTCATGAGAGACTCATTTACACGTTGGCATCACTGCGTAGCATAGGCAGTGCCTGCCACTACCACTGATGTTAGGAATGACACAGTTTCCAGAAACACATCGCACTTTTTTGTCAAGACTTGCAAGACCCCTGGTTGCAAAGCATAATTGACATATATTGACATATTAATCATATGTCAAACCCATGGGTCAATTGATGGATACCAGAAATTGGATGGCTGGTTTGAAGGGCCAGTGAATTTTTATCGGCAGCTTCTTTGCAGGACATGTGCAAAAAGTTGCGAGGCATGCTCACCGAGGGCCATCCCGATGCTTGGAGCCAGAAGCCCCAAATGGATAGAACAGTAAAATCACTTTGGGGTTTGCCACATCCTACTAAAAGCCTACTAAAATTCCTACTAGAATCCTAAAGTTGTTTTTGTTTCTCCATCTTTTTTGAGTTTGCTACAAAACATCTGCCAGGTTGATAATGCAGTACCTGCAGTACTGTATGTTCAATACTTCAATAATGATGCGCCAACCGCCAACTTGATTCAAATGTTCATTCGAAAAACATGTCTTTTTTTGATTATCTGGGCAAGTCTTGAAGTTGGCTAGGTCTAGGTGAAGGGTTTGGTTTAGCCAAAGTTCGGGCTCAGCAAGGCATTTGTGTATTTTTTTTTACAGGTTGATCGATCATACTATAATATACAGCGGTTGATATAACATCCCAATGCGTTGGTGATTCAACCTCATATTCATGCCCGATTTCCCATGATTTTCCAATGTTTTGGCGACCATGTAAAATATCCTTTTCAGTTGGTTCTTATGGGGTGTTATACTTACTATCTCGATTATTATATGGGAGTCGTTCCTTTGTCCATGTAAGGGTTTTTGATTGCCAACCAGTATAAACATTATAACGGGATGACGGTTGTACTGATATCGATATTCCCAATTTTTTCCCGATGTTTGGTGATTAAAACTGCCTTTCTTATTGTTGGTTACTGTGTACACATTTATATACCCATGAGTAGCCAAGATTCTCGCCTTGGCTGTAAGGATTTCCGTGGAGCACGGCTTTGGAGCGGAGTGGCCCAGCGCTTCATCGAACGTGTCATTGATAGGTGCGGCTATCAGAAGTTGATGAAAAGACAGCAAGATACTGGAATGACTATATGCATGTATATACATATATATATAATTATATATATGTACATATATATATATACACATATTAATTGTCCTCTACTTTGTCCAGATCTTGATTTGTCTCAAACCACCAATTTTGATGAACATTGGCCGGATTTCTGGTGAGCTCCGATGGATTTGGGGTCGCATAATTCTGGAGCGAAAGTTCCGCAGAGATCAAGAGAACTTCGAGGGCGGAACGAGCAAGATGGCTTGGAACACTTGTCCACATCTCTGTCAAAGTTTGGAATCCCTGATCCACCAAACATGGTTCATTTTTGCACACAGAAGCCCATCTTGATGCTTTGCACGTCTGAGATTCGCCATATTTTGCCATCACCTTCCGGGTTTGGTGAAGTCATTGGGTCCCCAATCTGTTGGGACCCAAGTTGACGCTGCCTCGAGGTCGATCCCGAAGTTGCGTGAAGGGCCGGAGGAGCATTTGGAGGACGGGGAAATTGTTTTTCAATAGAAATGCAGATGAACTGATGAACTTCTGGTGATTTTACAGGGGTTTTATAAGGACTTAGTGGGGATATCATGGGGATATTTGGATGTGTCTGACAAAGGGCGTAGGCGCATACCCTTCAAATGGCCATTGAATTGGGGAAATTACTATGAACCAGGACATTTTGGGGTACCCTATTTTTGCCTGAAAACCCATATTTTGGGGATTACTACCAGCAACAACAGACATAGTCCCAAAATTTGGGATGAAACCAAAGAAAATTTTGGGATTTGATGGCCAAAAGCGTGGAGAATAGTGCCCCCAAAATGTCATGTTTCTGGGAAGGTTACAGTACTCCTGTGATCTCCTGTGCAAGCAAACAGAAGATATGCCATTTCTCCAAGAAGTCTATTTGTTTCAGATGGTTTTAAGGCATCCCAACTGAACTGACCAAAATTGGGATATGAATCGTTGAAGATGGGGATATGTTTGCCCGAAATGCCGTAGTTCGCGGGCATTCTAGCAAAGTCAACACAATACTATTACAATCTATTACATAGTCCGCAATCAAACATGGCAATGGACAATCCCCCGTTCATGGATGATTTTCCCATTAAAGCCTCCATTGTGAGGGATTTTCAATGGTGCTATGTTTGATGATACAGGACGTGGCTTTGTGGCTCTCCAAGGTCGGCGATGAGAAGGAGATGGAATGGTTCCGCCAGAGGTTTCCACATGTCAGGCCGGAAAAATGGCTGCGGGCCCGGCAGATGAGAATGTTGATCAAATTGAATGGATTTTTGAGATGCTTTTTTTTTGGATTCGATGCCACCGACTTGTCATAGATGTTTTATTTCGGCTTGAGCCTTTCCTTCGACCAAGCCTGACCACAGGTACCAATTGGCTTCCTGATGAGTAACCACAGGAATATGTATGAAGATGTGAGGATTGCAGTAGTGAATGATGAACGAACTGTTCACCAGTTCAATTCATGCCCAATCAAGCCATTTGCCCTTTGAGTCTCAAACCAGGAAGCAACATGTTCCAGTTTTAATTTGCTATATATATAACTATTACTAACTATTACCACTACATACTATTAGTATTATTACTGCTATTATCACATATTATCACCATCATTAGCATTATCACATATGATCACCATTTTCTTTTTTATTCTTTTCATCTAACATGAAGAATCCCAGTTGACCCCTTCGCAGGTTGCCCCAAAACGTGGACAGTGCCACAGCCTCCTGGTGGAAACCATGGGAAACCGCCATGACAAACCACGGGAAACCGCTAAACCATAGGAAGAACATGGAAGAACTATGGGAGAATCAGCCAAACCATCATGAAACCATCATGAAACCATCATGAAGAAATCTATGAAAGTGGAGAATCAGCTTTTGTGAGTGATTTGTGATTGATCATCGATTCGCCAGAGGTTTGAGGGTCCCTCAGGTCTGGCAAACCACATGCATTTTCTGTCACCTTCATGACTGTTTTTGAGCCAAAGGTTGATGGAGTGCAGGCGCAAGTTGTGAAGCCTGAAGGAAAACCCGAGAAATTTATTTTGGTTTACTTAATCTCACCCAAATCAAAGTGACATACCGATAGCTGAAAATCAGTGCGGGCTCTCCAATAAATAGATCTGGAAAGGAAGATCCTTTCACCACCAGACGGCGCTGGAATGAGCAGATTTTGGTCAGTTTGGGTACTAAGCATCCAATTTTCTGAAGCAATGTGGTAAACACAACACAATCATCAGCCCCTATTTGGGCTATCATTTTTAATATCCCTATAGCCTATAAATCCTAAAATTGGCTAGATTGAGCATGGCTTTTGCTTTACCACATACCCAAATCAACTGTGGAAACCCCTGTGGGTCCCCTGGCACCCACCCTGCGCATCCTGAGGAATCGACCAGCACTTTTCCAAGCACTCCTGCTCCCAAAGACTACGCCTGAGCATCAGACCCAGTGGATCCCAGCAGAGACCAAGAACTTTCCAAGAAAATCCATTTGAACACGTGAATTGATGTGACCATGAAACTGCAACAAAGGGGATATGGAATGATATGGAGGGTCCAATCGGATTGGATTTTGCTCAATCAGTCCGGCGGTTTCGCTTGTGTACCTGCTCTCCGGCCAAGCCGGAGAGTTTGCTGCGCCAAAGAGTTTGCCAAGAAGTCAGGAACAGCATGTCAGACATACATAGACAGACCCCTTTTGGGGGGAAACTGTTTGGGGTTGTAGTGAAGATACGAGTTGGAGGTTGTTATTTTGTTGGAGCAACTAGAACAAGGCACACGCTTTTCATCTTCATCACGATCCTGCAGCATGCTGTCTAATTGAGAGTTTCAGGGCTTCAGTTTTATTCTCAAAGTCGACAAGCTTCATTGTGGCTCTCTTGTCCTGGTGAAGATCAGGTGTGCAAACACTTGGGGCCCTTGGGTTTTATCCCGGCATGCAGCTGTTTTCCACACGCCATCGTGAAGATTGCCGCACTTGGCGGCATCCCACGGTATGTACAAGCCCACCTCTTGATGTTCGAGCGTGCGTTCGACTGAGCTTCGAGAGTAAGTCAATACAAAAGTACCCTAGGGATGATAGTTGTAACATGTTGTAACCCCAGATGGGTATGACGGGTAGAACTGGTAGGGGCACATCATTGAAGGAGTGACTGAAACAGAGTGGAATCCTGAAGAATTTTCAGAGGCTTTGGCCTTGGCAGGACTTACTCTCTGCTACGTTGTTACATGTTGTTACTGTCTGCTGACTGAGCTGCAAATGAGTCAGCACAAGTGGTTGCGCCAAGGGTTTCATGTCTCAAAGGTGACATGCATGCGCAACCTCCAACTCGGACGTCTTAGAGTTAGGAAATCAAGCGAAAACTTGGACCAAGGTGAAGGAGTGACACATGTTTAAACATGACATCAGACACCATCAGAAACTTTCAGAAACCATCAGAAGCTATCAGAATGCATCAGAAGCTGCATGATGATGACGAAGATGAAGATGAATATGAAGATGAAACAAAATGAAGATGAAGATGAATATGATGACGAAGACGACCCTACTACAGTAGTGGTTAGGTTGTGTCATGGCCAGGTGTCCAAGGAAAAGCAACTGCAGAGGCATATCCAGGCCATGCGATATGGGAGGACATATGGCAATGGAAGGAAAATCATGGGACATCCTTTTATAAAAAAAGGATGCTAACTGAGGGTACCCCCATGGATTGGAAACCTCTTTATGATCAATCGTGATCAATCATCCATTTTAGGGTGACTTTCAGACCAAACTGTATGTCAGTGGGTCAGAATTTAAGCACACCTTGGACCCGCAGATGCAGATTGTGGGAGTTTGTTGCAATGTTTAAACTGTTTACCATCCATATTGAGGTACCTAACGACTTGAGCAATCCCATACCCACATCCTCCCGGTGTAGCGGCATGTAGCGACTTTGGGGCTTGATGCCCGCGGTTTCATGGTAAACTTCTGCGACTTGTAGTGACTGGAGTCCCCCCTCTGCAGCAGGGACCGTGGCACAGATTTCGTGATTTGTTACTGAGGCTATGGTTGTTTGATGGCTGGTTGAAACATTTCATTGCACCCATGGGTTGGCGTCAGCGGGATCAACATTCAGCAATATTTCCTGTATCATCCAGCTATTTTGATGTGAACTGAAGCTAATGGGATTTGGATCCTTACCCAGTTTGGTTTGGACACCTTTTTGGAACACGATAAAACGGATAAGAGTTTTAGTTTTAGTACTACAAACTTAATCATCCGTTTCATTTTTGATAAACCCTTTCGGGAATCTTGAAAAAAATGACAAAACTCATCCATTTTGCAATCATTTTGCATTGGGAACCTCACTAAGGAATCGTGTAAAGAAGCAGCAACATCCATTTTTGGAATCTTTTAGAAGGCAACAAAAACCGTTCCAGAAATTGATCAAGGAAATATCTGTAGTTTTTCACACTTTGCCATGGAAAATAACAATTTTTCCATGGGGACTTCTCATCGAACAGGCTCAGAAGCGTCAGCGCGCGGCCGCCTCGGCAGGCAGCGTGGTGAAAGATTAGTGACGTGTTGTTTTTTTTTTTGAGCCCCTGCAGTCCTAAAAACCATGGGAATTCGAGGATTTCAAGCATCACCTTGTTTCTTTTTATGACTGAGATGATGAGTTAGTTTTTTTTTGCTGCAAAATCCTATGGTGGGACCCATACCATACAAAACGGGGATGGAAGGGTACCACTTTACCATTGCAAACATTTGTGGTTTTCTGTGCTTGAAAAAATGACCTACACCGATTCGGGACAGTGTTAATTGGATTTAATTGGGATTGAATGAAAACAGCTCAAGAGAGCTTTAAATTTGAGCGAGAAAACCTGAGGATTTGGGTATGCAGATGTGCTTGCTTCCACACATGAGGGCTGCCAGATACCTACTCGAAAATGAAAAAAAAGTAAAAAACCTATAAAAACCTCAACTTTGGCAGCAGAGGTAGTATCGGTTTACTGATGTTATTAGTTCCTACTATATATTATACTCATACCACAACATCCCACGACCCGAGCCTCACTGGGTTGGTTTAAGGAAACCATGGTTTTTGCATGTTTTTGCCATCTTCAGGGGTTAGGTGACCGGGAAATTTCCAACGGTATATTTGTGAACTAATCGGGGGAAACTGAGAAATTCATGAGTTCCAGAATTGGACAATTTACAATTTACAGGAACCTACTTTTACTAGAAATCCAGCACCAGAGAGAGAGAGAGAGAGAGAGAGTTATAGAGACCACAGGGTGCGGCCCCGCGGCACCACTTATTGTATAGTGTCCTAGTGTCCCCTCGAGGCCCAGGTCACATTGGTGAAAACACTTAAAACACTTCGGCATAAACGTCAAATCACGCAGCAATCAACTGGAAACAAAGTGGCCATGTCGTTTAGCACAGCCATCTGCCAGGAAACGAGAGTGGTCTCAGCAGTTCTTTGGCCTTCACACCTGTGCAGGGTATCGAGCTGGTACGCCTGCACCTGGGAAGCGAGCTAAGGAAAACTTTGAGAAATGTAGGGCATGATGATAAAAATGAAAACGGATAGGCAAAACTATGATAATTGCCTTCTGGTAAGCAAAGGTGGTTGGAAATCCCCAACTAAATGGACACTTAAGTGGGAAAATATGGGTAAATCATCTATAAATCGGTGATTTTCCATTGCCATGTTTGATGACCAGAGGGTACACGGTATCACACCCAAAACCAATCTGGTTTGAGATGATGATCCCCAGTGGCGATAGAAGGTTTTTCGGATGGGTTGAAACCACCAATCAGCTTACGTATCATCATTTTCCCGTTAAAGTTGTCATTTGGGTATATAGAACCCATTTCTTTTCCAACGAAAAATGAGAGATGAGATGTCTGTTTGGCTGGGATGGCCAAACACTTCAGTCCCGAGTCCAACACCATCCGAGCTGTACCCCGATGCCCAATTTCAGTTGCTTCCCAGTTGAACCCCTCAGCGATAGCACAGGCGAACCCAAGTGCTCAGCGCAAGGCTCCGGACGTTGGTTTGGAGGCCCAGGTAAAATCTGAGGGAAATTGGCCTGAAACTAATTGGTGGGGTCAGATCCTGATGAATTCTTGCATGATTTGGGGATGGTAATCCCCCGTGACTCCGTGACTCATAGATTTTTTGGATGTAGACCATAGGATAATGAAACAACAATTTCCAGAAGAACGCCCCAAAAGTGGTTCCATTGGGGAAACATATACCTGGGGTATACCTGGGGTACTGTATACCATCGTACTGTCCAGTTTGAACGAAGCCGCATTCCTGTGCTGAGTTGGGATCCAAGGCGAGAAATACTTCTCCACTTCCGCCACCTTTGTCAATTTGGTCCCGAGCTCAACCGAGAGATATAATATGATAACATGAAATATGGGACATGTCTCCCCAAAGAAACCGTCATTGGAATGACACTGGGTTCACCATTTGAATTGGTATAGAAATGCGCAAGTTTTCACCTTCAGACTTCAGACTTCAGATCATACTGGTAACCTCGCAGATCATCCTGGTGCATGATCCCGGGCGACTAAGTCTACGCCTATGCGCAACCCCTGAGCTGGAGTGGATGCTGATGCTGGAGAAAAGTGGGCGTGCCCCTGGCCTCCACATTCCTTCAGCATTGGATTGGGCACATAGATTCGTAGATTGTAGATTTCCAGAAGGCTTGCCCCAGAGGCCATAGTGATTGGATTATGGTGGAGGCTTGGCTGCCCAAGGATTGAGCAAAACAGATTGTTTGATTTTGGTTCACAGTGTCATCTAGGGTCTTTCCACAGAATACTCAGTAACCGCTCCTGAACTTAAGCTTGCTACTTTGGGTATAGGAACAGTCCTTTATTGTCTGTCAGGAAGTACGGAGAAGTATGAGCATATCATAGACTCTCATTCCTAGTGCAACTAGTGTTGGCATCTTTTCATACTGATTGTTTCACATTGGTATGGCTCAGACAATCTATTTGCTTGGTTGGGGGAATTTCGATGGTGCTGCCTCCATCTGGTAAGCTTACTTGGGGAGCTCGCCAATCCAATCGTCAAATCACTAGCTCAAACTTGGGAACTGGTACCCCTAGGTGTGAGAAATCACCAATGATTGAACAAGCATGACCGAACCCATACGAACCCCTTTCGTCGCTGCAGTATTGTTGGCGGAAAGTCTGACAGACAAGTCTTGGTCTGTCCCATTTTGATGCTCCTGCTCTTAAGACTTAACCCTCTATCACCGATTCTTCTGATTCTTCTCTTTGCCGATGATGTTTACACCTTCACAATTTCTGTCCCCCTCATACCAATGATTAGCCTACACTTCAGTGTGTGAAATGACAGTGGATCCAAATGCAACACCCCAAAGCTGGTTGATAGGCATCCACAAATCAATCAATATTAATCCAGTTGTTCTGTTGTGTTTCGGGCTGTTCGGGCTGTTCACCTATAATGATCCATACCATTCATTAGTTTTATTTTCCAAAAAAGAGTAAAAACAGCTTGCAGTTCACTGTCGCTTGATCACCGCAGCTTGACTTGGCTCGACGGCCAAGTTCCTCGCGCTTTGCGCCACCGGCGCGCGCGAAAGATGGTGCGACTGAGAAGGTGCCGTTGATGAAAACTTTGCTGCTTGGTATGGGAAAGGGGCAGCCAGCAATATATAAATGGGATGCACATGATATATCATGGTATAAAAATATGTGATACATGATACAGCCAAGAACAGCCAGTTGCGGTTTCAACGGGATTTTGCGAAGATCGAGATTTCGCTGGGATTTGGGTTTGTACAACCCAACAATGGTAATGTGAATGAGCACGCCATGCCGTGAAAAGAATCAGAAAAGGCGCCAATTGGGGATTCATCGCGCCCTACACCCATATGGATATGGGTCAAAATTGGGAACCAATGGACCCACAGCATGTTTTGTTTTGGCATTAACTCATTCCGGGCGATTGATCATTTTTGACCCATACCCCTATTGAGCCAGTGAGCCAGCCTTCCTTGATTTTCTGGTAGACACTCGTGCAATGTGAGCCACTCGGGATGTTTCAGAATTCCAGGTTGCGACTCTTGCAATCTGCACATCACAGAGAGTGCAAGCCACGTGTCAATCACCCCACCGAGCTGATGGAATTATATTTATATATATATATATGTATATATATGTGAATTTGCAATTCAACCGGTGTTAACCTTGGATGTACCTTCAACCTGTCAGACAACCGTGCATGCATCCGATATTGCCAGGTCAACCATCGACCGTTCTCCGAACATGGATCGTGGCTCA
>Ga0126342_10018446_pt1 | contig 11956 bp, 5 predicted proteins | sample Cyp1metagenome_FD_92528 | JGI IMG/M metagenome (GOLD analysis project Ga0126342, IMG submission 92528) | Coral microbial communities from Lord Howe Island, Old Settlement Bay, Australia - Cyphastrea 1 metagenome | ecosystem: Host-associated > Invertebrates > Cnidaria > Coral ... | reverse complement strand
TGTATTGGCTGATGCTGCTTCCTCCTCATCCTTCTCTTCCATCTTCTGTTCCTCATAGTCTTCTTCATCCTCTGCTTCATCCTCCTCTTTCTGGCTGGTCTTGTCTTCTGGCTTCACATCTTCCTCACTGCTGCCTACATCCTTTGCCTTGTCCTCCTTCTCTTCAGCTTCATCTTCACATTTCTCCTCATCAGTCTCGTCATTAGAGACTTGTTCTTGGTCTTCGTCAGTGTCTTGCTCAGAGCTGCTTTGGGATGAAGCTTCATCATCACCTGCTTGGCTCTCAGCATCACGAGATTGGGCTTCTTTCACAAGTCTGTCCCACTCTTCACTGGTTATCTCTGGCGGTTGGACCACTTCATTTTCCCGATCACTTTCCTCACTTTTCTCACCTTCCTCTTCATCCTCAGTGAGTGGAGCTTTTCTCTTTATTTTCTTCCTTTCTTCTGCATTGTCCTGGCCACCAGGGAGGTTGTTTTCGTGTTTTTTTTTTTTAAGGGGGTTCATGTGTTGATATTGGCCCAGGTATTGTACTTGTATATACTGGATGTGAAACCAGCCTGGTCAGAACCCGGATCAGAATCTGAATCAGTGATACCAGGATCTTCACCAGAAGGGTCACCACCAAGATCAGGAACGGATCCATGTCTTTGCCTTACATTGGTCACATGTTTACTATATAGGCTGAAACATATCATTTCTGGTTTGCTGGTTGAGGAACATGCTCATGTTATCGAGCAACTCAAACTCCATCGGAAGAGTGTCAACCTCATCAGGGTTCCTCGGTTAACACATTGTAACACATAGTGACCTAGTACCCTAGTTCACTAAGCAAATGCCACTTCAAAGTATCATAAGTTCATCACAAGCCACTGACCACCCAATGTGCTGCTTGAAGATGGTCTACCCGATAATTTTTTGTGTCGTTTGATCACTCGATGGCATCTGGATGCCTAAGATCAAACACAGGAAACCTTCTATGTTCCAATGATTCTATTCAGATTCAAGCTATCTTAATATATCATAGCCATGACACCTGTTCACGAATCCATGCATCTCGAAGATCCTTTCGGGTATGGGGACCTAAGATATTCCAATGTGCGACATTGGGCGAACATACAAAGGGGAAAATGAATATTTTGATTGAATTACCAGCTAATAGAATTCAAGGAACATATATCCATGATGTTGACCAGCTGGTGGATCACCTTCCTAACTTCGTTTTCCCTCGGCACTCGTAGAGCCTTGCTTTCAACGAAAGCATTTCTCAACCAGATGTTCCCTCCAAGACGCAAGTCACCCCCCGGCACTAGCTCTTGCTCTTCCTTGCAAGACTCTGGCATATGGTTTTGCATAGCTTTACGAAGACGCCTTGGGCCGAACTACAAACCAGACAGAAACAGTTGATAGGACCCTTCTATTCTAAAAGGGGTATCAAATTGTCCAAGAAACTGTCCATCTGGTGATAGAACTTTGAGTTTTGTTCCAGGATCCACCAACGAGTCATCAGCCATGGCCCAAACGCTTAGAGTGTGGACCAAGGGTTGCGCTGACAAATTGCATGTCATGTTTCCTCAAAACATGTTTAACAGTTGTGACTAAGGTCCATGTGGCATTCATTGTTGTCCTATGTCCTTTTCCAGTTAGGAGGTCTGTATTCTGCAAGATTCACATGATCCCATGTTGAGCCTGCCGCTTTGCAGGTGCTTGGCGATGATCATTGCACCGAGATCGCCAACCTTCTCCTTCCCTGCTCACCCTTCCATTTGGGCAACCATTCCCTCATGTTACCATAAGTGATTTTGATACAGGCTTCGATAATCCCATGTCAAAGGGTCACTTAGATGCATCTTGAGAGGTTAAGTGACCTCATTTGGTTTTTGGCTTAAGTGACCTCCATTTGAGGGCACTAAGAAGATGCTGGTATATATATATATATATGATATATATATATATATGATATATATATATATGATATATATATATATATGATATATATATATATATAAGTAAAGCTATCTAATATGTGTATATATATATATGATATATCTGGTTGGTGGTATACCTACCCCTCTGAAAAATATATAAAAATATGAAAGTCAATGGGAAGGATGACATCCCATATATGAAATGGAAAATAAAAAATGTTTGAAACCACCAACCAGTATAGTATCCCCAACAAATACTTTGTATATACAGATTTATACTTGAAAGTGATGTGAAGAAAACACAAAAAACTTTTTTTTGTTGATTTGTTGCTTCTATATCCCATTACATCCCCATTAAAATCATTTAAAATCCAGAGAAAAATCCTATAACATCACAATCTTTGCTGCTTAAATCACCATTTTTGTTTAATGTTAGGGGATTCAATCCAGGGGCTTTTTTTTGATATCATCTTTATGCAGAAAATGTTGATGGATTTTATATGGATATTATGGATATTATGGGATGTTTGCTTACCCTCTGGTAAACGTTTACAAAACTATATGGAAAATCACCATGCTATTAATGGGACAACTCACTATTTCGACTGGGCCATTTTCAATAGCAAACTGTTAGTTTACCAGAGGGTAAATCATCTGTTTGCTCAACAATCCATAAACTCCCAACAGATTTCGACCATTGTCGACCCACCCATGGCGCCACGGCACATTTCCGCCCCGCAGCAGCATCGGCGCCGACGTTGTCATCCAGGTCCCAAAGCAGCGGCGCTTCGACGTCGACGTCGTCGAGGAGACCGGACTCCGCCATGGTGGCAAAGGAGGGTCAGAAATCAGCGGAAAGTGTTGGATGATATGAATTATTATGTTATATACATATACATATATATATACACATCAATCAATCAATCAATCAATCAATCAGTCAGTCAGTCAATCAATCAATCTATCTATCTATCTATATGTTATGAATATTTATGAAGACTATTTGGATGTAGTTTCAGATTGGGATCGTTGATTGATTGATTGATTGGTTGGTTGGTTGGTTGATCAATTTGTTGGTCAGTTGATATGTATATAATATGTATATCCTCCAAACTCTTTGTAAACAGGTCTTCTTATTGGGATCCGCTTGCCAGTTCTGATGTCAACAACGATCAAATGATATCTATGCACTCTTGAGGTCGCCAGCCAGTTTTTGCTACAAAGAATACTGGTTGGTGGTTTCAACCCCTCTGAAAAATATTAGTCAGTTGGGATCATTATTCCCAGTATATGAGAAAAAAACATGTTCCAAACCACCAGCCAGAATAGTTTGGAGTCTCGAGCAGTGAAGGATATACCTGACACTTCCAGCATGGACTACTAAACCAGGACTAGCGTCCCTGAGCCAAGCCACATACAACCTCCCTTGGAAGCCCCGAACCATGGTCTGGAGATCTTCGACCTATTTCTCCATCAAAGCTGGGAAAATCTGTGGCCCAAATGGTTTTTTGGATGGGGGGATGGTGGACACAGCCTTGCCGAGCTGTTTGACCCAGCTTAGGTACAAGGCATTCCACCCTCCAGTGTCAAACATGGCAATTGAAGACTCTCTGATTGGTGGTTTTGAGCCCCACCCCTCTGAAAAATGATGGAGTTCGTCAGTTGGGATAATGACATTCCCGATATATGGAAAAATAAAACATGTTCCAAACCACCAACCCTTCAAGGATTTTCCCAGCGAACTAAACCTCTAAACATCCACCTTCGTCGAGTTTTCCATCCTCCCTGAACCGTTTTTGGAAGTGGGAACCACTGGAACCAGTGTCCCCGGATGTCCCCGGTATCCCAACGGGGTGCAGTGGAACCACTAATATACATGCGGGTGATGTAATCAACCATAGTTGTTGGGGCCCCATATCCCAACTTATGGAGGTTCAAATTCCATAGTTATAGTTATACCGTTATACCATGTTATACCCGTATCCACTGAACATCTCTGAACGAATCCCGGTTATTTCTGGGGAGAAGTCAGCTACCAACATCCTCAAATCTGCCGCGACGAAGTGAGATGGTTGGTAGTGTCCATGAGTCCAATAAATTGGCAGAGGACCACACATAATAGTTGGTCATTCTCTTGATTCTAGAAGCAATAAATGACAGTGGCTTCATCATGAGGAGTAAATGAATGTTTGTGAAATCTACTTCTTCATCTAAATGGCTGTTGTTTTGTGAAAATTTCGACCCAGCCCCAAAAAAACTCTCAGGCTTCGAGGGCTTGGGCCCCAGGCGAAGCCGGTAAACTCGGGCCAATCATGGTTGATCTTGGGGGTCGTTGAGTTGGTAAGCTGAAGCTGCTGCCTGTTTGAAGCTTGGGTCAACAAGTGAACCACTACAGCGACGTACATGGCTGTCATTGGCTGTCATAAGCATTCAAACACCATCTTTGCTTTGTGTGTGTTTGCCTCCATTTGGCCATTTGGCTCATTGGCTAATTCAGGCATATTCAGGCACATTAGGCTTGAGAAGTCCACCCCAATAACTTATGGATATACAATGATATATATATATGTATATAGCTGAGATCAACTGAGGCCACTTTTTGGTTCCCTTCCCATCGATGCGAATGGATAGCTATGGCAGGTACTTGATGGAAACGGCTTCCAGGATGGATCCGGAGTATGGTGAAGATTTTGGCGACCCTGGCCATCATTGAACGATAAAACCGACCGGATCCGACACCGGTCAATGGGTAAAAAGGGAGCATCTGGGATCGGTAGGATCAGTAGAATTGAGATACATTGAGATTTGAAGCCACCCGAAATCTAGAGAAACCTCAACAATCTCCTCGCTCAGAGATGGGTTCAATTGATGCCCAATGTTTCGACCATGACCATAGTTAAGTGGGCTGATCCATAGCAGTATGCCTCCAACAAAATGACCATGTATTTCTGTATATCAATATATTGATACAATTTTATACATGTGTACGCATACAAAGATATACAGATAATGATATATATATATATATATACATATCATATACATATCATATACATATCATATACATATCATATACATATGTATATTATATATATACATATGTATATTATATATATACATATGTATATTATATATATATACAAAAGTATAGCATCATCCACATTATTTCCAATCACGTAACTCGGTACCTTTTCAACCACCCAGTCGCCATGTCAGTCGCAACCCTTTTTTTTTCCGCGTCGTGAGTCTGGATCCACTTAGATCACTTCGATACGCAGGGGCCCTTGGTCAAGCTGTCCATGTCGATACAACGATTTCTTATCCTGTAACTATGTATGTCTGTATGTGTATAATATATATATATATATATATATATATGTATGTGCATATGCACATGTGTATGTATATATATATATATATGATTGTATATGATTGTATATGATTGTATATGATTGTATATGTATTACATGTCGACAGTATGTATACGTACATGGCTTTCTTTCAGCATGTATGTCTGTACAATTTCGAGATGGGAAATTTCAGGAAGAGAAAACTAACATGATCCACCTGAATTTCATAGATTTCATGATGTTTTTTTGGGATACGATTGGGGGACCATCCCAGTTACTGACTCTGGTTCAGGGGGATGCTCCTCTGAACCGAAAAATACCATGGTAAAAGTTCCGTGTAAGTTGGGCCAAGTAGCAATCACTTACTGGTTGGTGGTTGAGGTATACCTACCCCTCTGAAATTTCATGGAGTGAAAGTCAGTTGGGATGATGAAATTCCCAACTGAATGGAAAAATAAAACATGTTCCAAACCACCAACCAGCTTAATATGGCCAGCGGGCTAGACTGAAAATGCATTGAACATTAGTGTCTGACTCTACGTATGCATGGCATTGGGCAGATTAAATCGACTGTACACACAACACATAGTCCCACATACATATTACCCTCTGACAATGTAACAGTTTGCCATCAAAAAGGGGCCGCTTATAAATGATGTACATTGATTTACCTGCGAATTGGAAATAAATGTCAGCTATAAACAGCAGAATCATGATTTGGTTCGTCCCTCTAGTGTCGGAACCCGCTGACAAAGGGCCTTCGGAAAATATTGGAACCGCAAGACTTTCTCCAACTACTTTGTAAATAGGACCACATGACAGGTGAAATCTTCAAATCATCCATAAGCTGCACATTCAGAATATGTCACATCCCAATTTGGACATTCTGAAGTTCTTCACTTCCAGGTATCATCCAAGAGCGCAATGGACATTGCATGGATTTGCCAGCCGTGTTCGAGGATGTATCTTAGCCAGTCATGGGGCCCTCTTCACCTTTTCTCCAGGCTTAAATAGTTTCGCCTTTCTCTGCAGCACCTAAGATCGTGGCAAATCAGGCTTACCTCCCACCAAGAGGAAATTGGGCCAAATGAAGACGCTTAAACCAAAAAAAAATGGATATCATAAATGTCATAAATCTCATGAAGTAGATTCATTTTCCCCCTTTTTTTTGGCTGCTCAATTCATGGTTTTTAGCTGTTTTTAGCTGTGACTTTTGAGGGCCGATCTCCATGGGCCACGAGGAGATATCCCCCCAGAGTTGGGAGATTTCACGGGCCAGGATTCACCAGGTCCTATTTAAACAATGGTTGGAAAAAAACATGATTAAACAATGGAAAAAACATGGGTTAATAATGGTTAATAATGATCATAATAATGGTGATTCATGATGATTAATGATTTTCTGGTTGGTGGTTTCAACCTACCCCTCTGGAAAATATATGAGTGAGTAACAGTTGGGATGATGAAATTCCCAATATGAATGGAAAGTCATAATCCAGTCATGTTCCAAACCACCAAGCAGATTCATATTGTTATTCCAATTGTTTAACCATTACCATTATTAACCATTAACCATAGATTAACCATAGATTAACCATAGTTGTTGGGATCAGTATATACAGTTTTTGGATCATCTTGGGATCCGAAAAATAACCACCATATAACCACCATATCCGAAGAACTCAGTCGGGTCATTCCGCTGATTTTTTTTCCCCCAATTCACTGGGCAGTTTCGAACTTCATGGATCACTCAGGGTGAGCAGCTTTCTCTTCTGAACCTACCCTCTGGTAAACTAACAGTTTGCTATGGAAAATCACCATTTTTAATGGGACAATCCACTATAAATGGCCATTTTCAATAGCTATGTTAGTTTACCAGAGGGTAGATGGGTTTGTTTGAAAATGAAGATGTTTTCTACCCTGATGGGAAAATTTCGGGGGGTTAAACTATTACTACAATTGATTGTATGCAGGCATGTTCAGCAATTTTCAGACGACACCTTTGATCTGTCAAACATTGTCAAACTATATCCTGAAGAAACCATGGAAATCCTAAACTAAACCCATACTTGTTCACAAGTCAAAGAACACACAGCGCCGCCACCAAATCGCCCCCAAATCGCCCTTGGATGATGATCCCGACAGGTGAAGAAATGACTCATGACGCGCTGAATCAACCTTTGGGGGACTTATTACCCTCTGGTGAACTAATATAACTATGGACAATCACCATTTTTTAATATAGGGAAATCAACTATAAATGGCCATTTTTAATAGCTATGTTAAATTACCAGAGGGTAGTTCGAGTGATTTGGCAGTTTCAGCAGTTTGTTTTGCTTCATATTCTGTTTTTTTTCATCTTTGGTAGACAAAAAGGACAATAATGGATGGACAAGACCAATTCTGCTGGCGAAATCCTGCTGTCTCTTAGTCACAAATCCCTCAATTCCTGATATTCCTGTTGCCGAAATCCAGATTTTTGATGAAACCTCCTTAAACTCAAGTTCTGCTGATGAAATCCCCCGTCACCCGATTAGTAAAACCTTGATATTTCCGAACATTTCCAACCAATTTCCAACATGTTTCACAACTCACCAGGTCGGGTGAGAAAGCGATGTGAACGAGCGACGCTTCTCGGCGGCGTCCACGGCTTTCTTCACGTCCGCCTTCATCTTATCCACGGTGTTCACGTCCACCCTGGCCATTGCAGTAACAGTCACCACCAAGGACTACATTCAAAAAAGTCATCTGGATAATCATGGAATAGGTTAATGGATGTTAATGGTATATAATAGGATATGAATCAATATGGGATTTCTGTAGAACCATCTTAGTCATCTCTGACTTTAACTTGATGACTTGATGACCTGATCAAACATGGTGTCATCTAACAGTTTCTCTTGGGGACTACAGGAAGGGGTCCCAGTTCATTGTAAGTTTATAAGTTGTTGTATATCTCTAGCTTTACGGATGGATCAGGGTCTATGGCAAATCTATACTTAGATGGGGTTCTGAATCAACTCATAAGTAGGAGGCCCTTTCTGTAGCATCAGTTCGATGGGATTCTACCAAAAGAAATGAAAAATGGTCAACGGACATAGATTTCCTAACCAACGGAAACCGGCCCCTTCCTGTGAGGATTCTGAATTTGGATTCCATCTGGATTTGATGACCTCAAAATCCCACATGCCAGCTGTCATGTCTTAAGTTTTACTGGTTGGTGGTTTTAACAATCTTGAAAAATATGAGTTCGTCAATGGGAAGGATTAAAAAAAAAAATGTTTAAAACCACCAACCAGGTCACTATGTTTTTTCCCATCAACATTGCCAAAAAATGGCCAGGTTCCCCATGTTCTGCCCAAGACCGTCCCCACCAGACCTTTGTCGCTTGAGACGGAAGGCCACCTTCGCGAAAATCGGATCGCGCATCAGACCTTTCAGGCGTTTCGCCTGCAGCGCGAGGATTGGTTGATTGATGTTGATAAAAACTGTTGATATAATCATCAACTGCCAACAAAAACCATGGTCAATCTTTGGTAGTCCATAGGTACATCCACTATAAATGTGCCATTTTCAATAGCTATTTTGACACAACCAGAGGGTACTGTTAGCCACAAACAAGACACTCATCTTTTGCTGTTTTTTTATCTTATGAAACTATCCAGGCCCAGTGATGGGAATCCCAACACCAGCCATCAAGGATGTCACTGGTTTCAATAGCTGGTAAATTCAGATTCATCCCAGCATTGCACGCGTATCATAATGAATCATCATTTATGATCATGTATCCTGGTTGGTGGTTGAGCCCTAGCCATCTGAAAAATGATGGAGTTCGTCAGTTGGGATGATGACATTCCCAACTGAATAGAACAATAAAAAAAAATATTCCAAACCACCAACCAGATTTATTGTTATTCCCATTATTAACCATTATTAACCATAGATTAACCACCAACCAGCCATTAATATGCCATTAATATACCATTAAAAAGATGGAAACTATGATTTGTGGTCATCCCATAGTGAGAATCCTGGATTGCTCAGTGTTTCTGGCAACTTTAAGCGACACCAAATTTCGACTTTCGACCTGAGTCCAGTAGGAAAATCTTTGAAACATCACCCTCCGGTGATCAAACCCGGATTGCTTGAAAATCCCACATGTCTAGATGATTGTCCTATTAAAATCTCCATTTAAAGATGTATTGATATGTATTGATATGTATTGCTGCTTCCAGGTTAGTTTTTAGGACTTTAGGAAATACTTCAGAATGGCCTCATTAACCCAGGATGTTTTTTGATTGGTTCCACAATTTACACATCATTGTTTGTTTCCTTGATATGGAATGTCCTCCATATCTCTTGATTGACCCATTGTGATTTTGCATATCTATACTTGCAAATTACCAAAAGGGTAATGACTAACATAGCTATTATTGAACATGGCTTTATAGTTGATTTGCCTATTCAAAATGGTGATGTTCTATAGCTATGTTAGTTTACCAGAGGGTAACCCCAGGGGAAAACCCAACATGGAACTCCAAGAAGAAGCTATCCACCGGACGATAGCCCAAGATACAAGCAAGGTAAGGACAACAAAAATCATCAATCACAATCCCAAAAACCCGTCTTGTCTGGTTGCACCCTGGTACAATCACCCCAAATTCCGGGTCTTTGGGACTACTATAATTCATCTATGTTAGATCCTACGTTTTAGCGATGAAATTTACAGTTTGGCTACTTAAAACATAATATTTGTTGGTTAAATCCCAGATTTTATCAAATGTTGCTACATCCCCATGTTTGTTGATAAATCCCCAACTTTTACCATCATTTTTCGTGTCTCAAACTCCAAAGTGTGGTGGCATGTGGTGGCCTAACGGCCACCTTTCCTGGGGCACCGGCAGGCAAACCGGTGCCAGCGCACTTCTGGCACACTGTCTCGCCCACACCGTTGCATTCGGGGCCTGGGGAAGTGTTGACTTTCTACTTGGAGGTTCATCCGGGCCCATGGTCCTCGTAAGTGCTTGATAAATGTGAGCACTTAGTAAGTCCCCATTTCGGTCCCAGGCACATTTATGTCTGAACTAACCACAGTCACTAACCAAGTGGTGAGGTGATCCTCGAAGTAGGGTACATGAAAGGTTTGTCACAAATTAAACTGGGTGACATGAAATACAGTATATCCCAGAAGAATCACGTGGCGGAGCAAAGTATAATGCTGCGCCAAAGGGCTCAGTTTTTGGAGTCACAATGTTAAGGGAAACATATGGAAACATGTAATGATACATAATGATATATATATATATATACTGTATATATATACACTATATATATATACATACTATGTATATATACTATATACATATAGTATGTATATATATATATATTACTATATATATATGGGAGTTTCCTGAAATGGTTGTACCCCGATAGCTGGATGGTTTGTAGTGGAAAATCCTATCAAAGTGGATTATTTGGGGATAGCGGGATACCCCTATTTTAGGAAACACCACAAATACATATACATATATATATATAGCTATATATATTATATAACATATATATATATATAATTATATAGAATGTTAATCTTGGATTGATACCTGGTAGCCACGGCTTACTAGTTGTTTTTTTTGGTCCGTTCCCATACTTGGAACCATCACCACTTTGACTTTGTCTGATTAGTGAACTGGGGTCTTTTAATTCTGGGCTAAGATTATAGATTCAACCAATGCATTTCTTCCTTAGGGAGTGGTCGCTGGATTACAACGAATGTTTGATAAATGGGTCTGGGCCAGGCTTGGATACCTCGCTTGGATACCAAAGTTAGTGGGTCCAAACTCTACGGATATGGTGCCTGGCGCAGAAAGACGGCCGGCTGTGGCCGGGTGTGGCGGACTTTTGAGCGATAGAACACGTTTGGAGATTCGAATGGCATGAACCTCCAGTCTGCCCAAAAAAGGACATCCTGTTGCAGGGTTCCAAATTGGGCCCTGGAAGGAAGCCACAAATCATCACAAATCAAACACAATGGTAGTTCAACAAGTATTTTTTGAGAATGACAGCCCCCAAACAAGAAAGGTTACTTGCTTGGTGTCCATGTGCAGCGGCCGCTCTTTGTTGCTGCGTCCGCTTGAGCCATTCGGCGTTCGAACGGCGGCATGATTGATTGAACCCAGCTGTGCACGGCAGTCAATTGGTTTGATCACCTATGTTGACCTGGATGTCACCTTCAATTTCACACGCCTTAAGTTTTGTAGGTGTTAAATCGATTGACTGACCGCGCATGACTGAATCCAGCCCATCATGCTTCATCCCTTTTGTTAAGGGATCTGCTACCATGCGATCTGTGCTCGTCCACAAAAGCCTGGTTGTAGCATCGCCAGGGATGTGGTCAGTGAGGAGAGGGTCGCCCACCAGTTCGCCAGGTGCTCGCCAAACATGTTGTCGGATCTGGGAGAGGTCAATGGCCAGTCTCTTGTCTGAGACCACGCTCGCACCAGGTTGATTGCAATGCTCCCACAGGGATCGGCAATCAGTGAACCAGTCGACGCAAATTGCGTCTTGGGCAGCCACTTCCCAATCTTGTCCACGTCCATCAGGATGCCATAGTCCATAGAGGGAGAAGCGTAGGTGGTCAGCTTCTTCAGCTCCATGAAGTAGGCTGAGTGTTTCAGC
>Ga0126342_10018445_pt1 | contig 11956 bp, 2 predicted proteins | sample Cyp1metagenome_FD_92528 | JGI IMG/M metagenome (GOLD analysis project Ga0126342, IMG submission 92528) | Coral microbial communities from Lord Howe Island, Old Settlement Bay, Australia - Cyphastrea 1 metagenome | ecosystem: Host-associated > Invertebrates > Cnidaria > Coral ... | reverse complement strand
CCGTTTTACCTTCTCGATCTTTCACCACCTCCTTTGTCTTTCCTTTCTTCCCAGTCCCCGCTAAAACCATTGAAGCTCATTTTAGGAAGAAGTTGACTTGTGGGGTTATCCGGTCCTTTAATTCTTGGTTTTTTATGATTTTGAATGTGAAAACAGGCAAAGACAACAGTGCAAGCTAAAGATTGTGCCAGGGCCCTGATTGTTTTTTCCAGTCCCCCGTTTCCCTGCCGGCCATCTGGTCAACAAAATCTGAATGGCCACGAGGTGCAAACGTGTACGTGGCCATGCCATGCCATGCCCAACAGTTGTTGGAGTAAACAACTTACCCTCTGGTAATTTAACATAGCTATTGAAAATAGCCCATTTATAGTTGATTTACCGATTAAAGATGGTGATTTTCAATAGCTATGTTAGTTTACCAGAGGGTAGCTATCTACTGCTATGGGGTACAACCTGATACCCTACGACCATTTAAGGGTCGAAATTGGACGGGCAGAACTCTCATTTGGGTTGTGTGTGAAACCCCCCAACAAAAACACCCCCATTGGACGCTGCTAGTGGTCATGCTGTGTGGTGCCCCATCATAAAGTATAGGGTTTATGGTAGATATATCATGATAATTCATGATATATCTATCCTTAACGGACCTTTTAGACCAACTTTTAACTGGGGGGCACCATCCCCAGTTGAGGTTGCACTTTGGTTCGACTACTCAAAGTACATTTTTTTGTTGATTGTCTTAAGGGAAGATCGAAACCGGAAACCATGGTTTTTTACCACCTATTGTAGAGGTTTCCGGTTTCGATTTTCCTTAAACCAATCCATTGATTCAGTATATTCAGTTAATCTCCTAAAGAATCAACAATTTATCGATGAATATCGATTATTTTCCCATGAAAACCTCCATGTATGTGATTTTCCAGCTTCCAACTTTTGACATGCAAATGTGAAGACTGCCCAGTTGAATCCTGTTGAAGGTTTATGTGGTAAACCATCAGGGTCAGTCACCCAGTGCGGACTCACATATTGTAATATGTCTATATATATATATACATACTGCCCATAATAAAATAAATCATCCTGAAGTAGATAGATTGAATATAGACCCAAAACACATTACGTTGCCTAAAAACACATTATCATATTACCCTCCGATAATCAAACATGGCAATTGAAATCCCGGAACTAGATGGAGATTTATTGCTACGAACGGTGCCGGTGGGAATATATATATATATATGATATTATGATTATATATGTATATACTGTATGATATATATATATATGTATAATCTATCTATATATAATATGCAAAGAAATTAATATATATATATATATATATATACACATATATACGTAATTTGTAAGCGTACTTGTGTGTATAGTTTTATGTAACTTATAAACATCCTGTTGCGATTTATCGACCAGTCTCATAGGCTGTGTTGATTCACGCTTCGAAGAACTCAAATCTTGGGTTGTGCAGGAAGGCCCATCTAGATAGGTAAGTTGGTCAATATCATTAGATTGTTTTTTTAGCCATACTCACATCATCGGAATATCAACTCTATCAATACTCAATGTGAATAGACATAGACTAGGTTTACTTTCCAGTGTATACCTTACCAAGCAATCCCATCAACCAGCTTTGTTGTGGCGCGCAGGGAACGACATTTTCAACAAGGCTGCTTGTTGACACTTGGCATCTTCTATTCAAACATGGGAGGTTGAGAAACCTCGGAGATACTCAGTAAGCTATAATTCTTTCAGGTAGTCTACCCTCTGGTAAACATACAAAAAGCTATTGAAAATGGCCATTTATAGTGGATTTACTCATTAAAAATGGTGATTTTCCATAGTTACGTTAGTTTACCAGAGGGTATCTCCGTATTTGAGACTACCTTTCGGCAACCAATCATGGCTGGGACATCCCCTATTAATGAAACAGTCGATGGACAAAAATCCTATATATTATTCTATATCTAGTTCGAAGAAACATGGCGTCCTGCAACATTTCCCGCCAATACCGATCTAGTGAATCAGAATCCATACGCAATCTGGTTGGTGGTTTGGAACATTTTTATTTCCATATATTGGGAATAATAATCCCAACTGACTAATATGTTTCAGAGGGGTTGAAACCACCAACCAGCAATTCACGATGAAATCTCCCATGAAAGTGGCCAAACCTCGACCCAGCCAAAAAATCGCGATGGTCTATTCGCGCTGTGCGAATAGCTCGGGGGATGAGGAAACACAATCAGGGGATCGTCAGGGTAACTTCAAACATCTTCTGGGGCTTCATTTCGAACACATCATGGTCATTATTTTTTTCATCTGGTTGATGGTTTGGAACATTTTTTATCTTTCCATATATTGGGAATTTCATAATCCCAACTGACTTTCACTCATATTTTCAGAGGGGTTGGTGGCTCAACCACCAACCAGTCATATTTAGCCCATTCCATCCACCGGTTCATCATCATTTCCCCTCATTTTCCCCATGATTTGATGGTTAACTTGCGCCTCCCAGGAACAAGCAATCGCTCTCCTGTGACGACGCTCTGCAAGCCTGGCCCACTGGCGTCGCGAAAACATCTTCGCGTCGTCGCCCATTGTCCAAGGATTGTTCATTGAAATTGGATAAATTGGGAATTTGCAAAGTGAGGCTCCCGAATTAGATAGCTAAGATTAGCTACTTTGGTTGAGGGTCTATGGCAGTTGTAAACCAAGAAACACAACTCCGGGGGCCCCACATTGTGGGGATGTCTAACTTAGAACGGAATGTTTGCCACTTCATCCCACGCAGGTGCTAGCAGAGCAGGAAAGGAAGGAAGCAGAACAGGAGGTGTGGAAGCTTAGTGGACGGACCTGTCATGGTCGAAACATATCTCAGGGGTGGGTGATATACCCTATTCGTAATCCCATCCCCCGTTCAGATTAAACACCCGCATTCTATGCGTAGATCACCTACTAGACTTTCTAAACCATGGTTTCTGGGGTGGTATTTTCTATTAGTGGGAAGGGATTAGAATTTTTATATAGGTTTGTATACCAAACATATCCAAACATGGTGGGAATCTCTAATAATGGGGAATGACCATAGCCCGTAGAACATGTTTTGACCATGGCAAACAACATGGCCAACTCACTAGCTGCGGGCTCCTAACATTGGACATGCAGCGTATCTTCCCAAATGGTTGCTGGACACGTAATGCGCTTGGAAATCAGAGGTTCATTTTTTTTCGTTTTTTCTTCATATGGAGGTGTCCAATCATTCATGTGATTTTCGGATTTTCCATGACAAAACCATCCAGCTCCTGGGGTACCGCCATGACTGTGGAAACCTCCCGAGGCGGTAGTCCTCAAGAAGTTCCTTGGCGTTGGGCTTGGGCCGGTGGCATCATGTCTTTCGCGTGGATGGGTCAACCATGGTGGTACCCCCCCAAAGGGATGGTAGTTACAATGGACAAATCCATATAAATGGTGGTATCCATATGGCATTAAAAGCCATTAAATCATATCAAATCCATATAAATGGTGGTATCCATATGGTATTAAAACCTAGATTTATAACATATCAAATCCTAGATTTATAGATGATTAGTATCCCCATCCATCATATTGCCATGGTATCCACCATTTGGGGGTTTTAGTCATGGGGATACCAAAAAATCGCTGGATGGTTTATTTCATGGAGAATCCTATCTATAAATGGATGATTTGGGGGTACCCCTATTTTCGGACCCCCCCCAAAGGTTCTGAAGAACACGTGGATGAAGCTTCAGCCTTTCAGAAGCTGGGATGAGAAGCAAAGTATCCCGCCTTCTGGCAGTCCACGCAGGAATTTTGGACAAGACAGGAGTTGTGTCTCTTTTTCATGTCACACAAAAAGGCCAAACATGCAAACAATGACTTGTTCCTCATCGGGAAAGTGATCGGAGAGATAAGCAAAACTCCATCTGCAGATGCTGACAAAGTCAGAGATTTCCTCACCAAAGTCAAGAATCACTGGAGATGTGGCAGTTGATCTGCCCACTTTGGACTTCAGTGATGCCTCGGCTGTGAGAGGAGGAATCATGAGGGGAACAATCGGTATCAGTGACTTTTTCTCAATTTGATCCGATAAGGGATCTTGAGTGACTTTTCACAGGCATTCAGACTTCATTTCGTGGAGCATAGTCATGGGGGTACCTTACTTAATAGCTGGATGGTTTATTTCATGGAAAATCCCATCGATAAATGGATGATGACTGGAGGTACCCCTATGACAAAACGGACACTTCCAGGACACGGAAACACAGAAGTTTTTCAGTGTTGGGCATATCCACTTGGAGGATCATGCCTTTTAGTAGTTAACTGGGGTTGTAAGATGTTATAAGTTATTTACCATAACCACGTATAACCAGGATTAGTCAAAAGCACCCTTTAACGGGTTAAAAGTAAGTGGTTAGTGGGGTTTTGTAATGATCCCTTTCATTTCTTACTAACCAGGGTTCTTCAACCACTTACGATTCGTGGGATGATCCTCGCAACATATATTGATGTCGCTGCCAATGATGTTCTGCCCATTTCCTCAGTGCATTGCCCATCACTTCAACTGGATCCTCGAAACCTATGCTCTTTTGACCATCCAAGTTGGTAGCTGCGTATTATCCCTCGTGAGTATGGCCCCGGTTATTGGGGCTGTCCGGCTGTCCTATATGAAGTCATGTTTGGGTTTGTCCAAACATGTTTGGAACATTCCAAAATCCATTGGTACATGATTCCATGATCTTTTCGCCCCATAAAAGTGACCATTGAATTTTGTTGCGCCCCATTTTTTGGGCCAACGTCACATGGGAAAACGAGGCGCCCGAGGGTTTTTCGGCCTTGAATGAGTGCTGCTAAAGACCTTGGGGTTGATGAGTTCGGGGCTTATAGAATTTGAGCCATTAAAAATAGCTTCGTTGATTGGTGAATCTGTTGAGACTTTTACCCTCTGGTAAACTAACATAGCTATGGAAAAACACAATTTTTACTGGGTAAATCCACTATGAATGGCCATTTTCAATAGCTATGTTAGTTTACCAGAGGGTACTACTTATATACAGTAATTGATATTGATTGGGGACTATGATGCGGGGAAATCTATGAACCAACTAGTATACTGAGCTGGGTATTTGGGTATTTTTTCTGGCTCACTTGTGCTACCCTTTATATATTGGGGATGATCATAATCCCATGAACTGGGAAATCAAGTTCTTTGTCAAGCTGGATTGAGTGGAATGGCCTCGGGTTTTGAACACCGCTTGTAGATTTGGTGTTGTGAACCCCCAGCAGCCCATAGGCCCTATGCATGTGGCCTATTAAACCACTATTGTTGAAGATGTCTCGGCACAAGGAAAAACAAGAAGATTGAGGACAACGTGACCCTCTCCCAAGCATCACAAGAAAAGGCCATGCGGCGCCATGCGGCATGTGTACCCTGAGATTTTCGGAAAGGAAAAATTCTGATTGCACTCACAGGATGGGGCCCCCCAGTTATAAGTTGGTTTATAAACCATTATAATCCCCATTAACTAGTTCGTTATATCTACCATAAACCATAGTTAAACCACTTAAAAACCAACTTAGCTATCTTGGGGGCCCCATCCTGCAGGTGTTTTTTTTCAATAACCTTTAAGTTGTTGTCGCTTGGCCTCCAAGAGTTTTGGCCCAAGTGCTTTTTTGAAACTTTTCTTCGACCCAAGTGCTGGCGGGCGTCAAAATTCTGGCTGTGATTGAAGATATGTTGGAATCTAAAATATAATACTCATCATTGTTTTTATCCATATATTATATGATAATATATGGTTTGATAATATATATATAATATATATATAATATAGTATAATATATATAATATATTATAATATATATACAATATATAATATAATATAATATATATAATATAATATAATATAATATATATAATATAATATAATATATATAATATATTATAATATATTATATATATTATATTATATTATATATATTATATTATATTATATTATATATATTATATTATATTATATATTGTATATATATTATAATATATTATATATATTATACTATATTATATATATATTATATATATATTATCAAACCATATATTATCATATAATATATGGATAAAAACAATGATGAGTATTATATTTTAGATTCCAACATATCTTCAATCACAGCCAGAATTTTGACGCCCGCCAGCACTTGGGTCGAAGAAAAGTTTCAAAAAAGCACTTGGGCCAAAACTCTTGGAGGCCAAGCGACAACAACTTAAAGGTTATTGAAAAAAAACACCTGCAGGATGGGGCCCCCAAGATAGCTAAGTTGGTTTTTAAGTGGTTTAACTATGGTTTATGGTAGATATAACGAACTAGTTAATGGGGATTATAATGGTTTATAAACCAACTTATAACTGGGGGGCCCCATCCTGTGAGTGCAATCAGAATTTTTCCTTTCCGAAAATCTCAGGGTACACATGCCGCATGGCGCCGCATGGCCTTTTCTTGTGATGCTTGGGAGAGGGTCACGTTGTCCTCAATCTTCTTGTTTTTCCTTGTGCCGAGACATCTTCAACAATAGTGGTTTAATAGGCCACATGCATAGGGCCTATGGGCTGCTGGGGGTTCACAACACCAAATCTACAAGCGGTGTTCAAAACCCGAGGCCATTCCACTCAATCCAGCTTGACAAAGAACTTGATTTCCCAGTTCATGGGATTATGATCATCCCCAATATATAAAGGGTAGCACAAGTGAGCCAGAAAAAATACCCAAATACCCAGCTCAGTATACTAGTTGGTTCATAGATTTCCCCGCATCATAGTCCCCAATCAATATCAATTACTGTATATAAGTAGTACCCTCTGGTAAACTAACATAGCTATTGAAAATGGCCATTCATAGTGGATTTACCCAGTAAAAATTGTGTTTTTCCATAGCTATGTTAGTTTACCAGAGGGTAAAAGTCTCAACAGATTCACCAATCAACGAAGCTATTTTTAATGGCTCAAATTCTATAAGCCCCGAACTCATCAACCCCAAGGTCTTTAGCAGCACTCATTCAAGGCCGAAAAACCCTCGGGCGCCTCGTTTTCCCATGTGACGTTGGCCCAAAAAATGGGGCGCAACAAAATTCAATGGTCACTTTTATGGGGCGAAAAGATCATGGAATCATGTACCAATGGATTTTGGAATGTTCCAAACATGTTTGGACAAACCCAAACATGACTTCATATAGGACAGCCGGACAGCCCCAATAACCGGGGCCATACTCACGAGGGATAATACGCAGCTACCAACTTGGATGGTCAAAAGAGCATAGGTTTCGAGGATCCAGTTGAAGTGATGGGCAATGCACTGAGGAAATGGGCAGAACATCATTGGCAGCGACATCAATATATGTTGCGAGGATCATCCCACGAATCGTAAGTGGTTGAAGAACCCTGGTTAGTAAGAAATGAAAGGGATCATTACAAAACCCCACTAACCACTTACTTTTAACCCGTTAAAGGGTGCTTTTGACTAATCCTGGTTATACGTGGTTATGGTAAATAACTTATAACATCTTACAACCCCAGTTAACTACTAAAAGGCATGATCCTCCAAGTGGATATGCCCAACACTGAAAAACTTCTGTGTTTCCGTGTCCTGGAAGTGTCCGTTTTGTCATAGGGGTACCTCCAGTCATCATCCATTTATCGATGGGATTTTCCATGAAATAAACCATCCAGCTATTAAGTAAGGTACCCCCATGACTATGCTCCACGAAATGAAGTCTGAATGCCTGTGAAAAGTCACTCAAGATCCCTTATCGGATCAAATTGAGAAAAAGTCACTGATACCGATTGTTCCCCTCATGATTCCTCCTCTCACAGCCGAGGCATCACTGAAGTCCAAAGTGGGCAGATCAACTGCCACATCTCCAGTGATTCTTGACTTTGGTGAGGAAATCTCTGACTTTGTCAGCATCTGCAGATGGAGTTTTGCTTATCTCTCCGATCACTTTCCCGATGAGGAACAAGTCATTGTTTGCATGTTTGGCCTTTTTGTGTGACATGAAAAAGAGACACAACTCCTGTCTTGTCCAAAATTCCTGCGTGGACTGCCAGAAGGCGGGATACTTTGCTTCTCATCCCAGCTTCTGAAAGGCTGAAGCTTCATCCACGTGTTCTTCAGAACCTTTGGGGGGGGTCCGAAAATAGGGGTACCCCCAAATCATCCATTTATAGATAGGATTCTCCATGAAATAAACCATCCAGCGATTTTTTGGTATCCCCATGACTAAAACCCCCAAATGGTGGATACCATGGCAATATGATGGATGGGGATACTAATCATCTATAAATCTAGGATTTGATATGTTATAAATCTAGGTTTTAATACCATATGGATACCACCATTTATATGGATTTGATATGATTTAATGGCTTTTAATGCCATATGGATACCACCATTTATATGGATTTGTCCATTGTAACTACCATCCCTTTGGGGGGGTACCACCATGGTTGACCCATCCACGCGAAAGACATGATGCCACCGGCCCAAGCCCAACGCCAAGGAACTTCTTGAGGACTACCGCCTCGGGAGGTTTCCACAGTCATGGCGGTACCCCAGGAGCTGGATGGTTTTGTCATGGAAAATCCGAAAATCACATGAATGATTGGACACCTCCATATGAAGAAAAAACGAAAAAAAATGAACCTCTGATTTCCAAGCGCATTACGTGTCCAGCAACCATTTGGGAAGATACGCTGCATGTCCAATGTTAGGAGCCCGCAGCTAGTGAGTTGGCCATGTTGTTTGCCATGGTCAAAACATGTTCTACGGGCTATGGTCATTCCCCATTATTAGAGATTCCCACCATGTTTGGATATGTTTGGTATACAAACCTATATAAAAATTCTAATCCCTTCCCACTAATAGAAAATACCACCCCAGAAACCATGGTTTAGAAAGTCTAGTAGGTGATCTACGCATAGAATGCGGGTGTTTAATCTGAACGGGGGATGGGATTACGAATAGGGTATATCACCCACCCCTGAGATATGTTTCGACCATGACAGGTCCGTCCACTAAGCTTCCACACCTCCTGTTCTGCTTCCTTCCTTTCCTGCTCTGCTAGCACCTGCGTGGGATGAAGTGGCAAACATTCCGTTCTAAGTTAGACATCCCCACAATGTGGGGCCCCCGGAGTTGTGTTTCTTGGTTTACAACTGCCATAGACCCTCAACCAAAGTAGCTAATCTTAGCTATCTAATTCGGGAGCCTCACTTTGCAAATTCCCAATTTATCCAATTTCAATGAACAATCCTTGGACAATGGGCGACGACGCGAAGATGTTTTCGCGACGCCAGTGGGCCAGGCTTGCAGAGCGTCGTCACAGGAGAGCGATTGCTTGTTCCTGGGAGGCGCAAGTTAACCATCAAATCATGGGGAAAATGAGGGGAAATGATGATGAACCGGTGGATGGAATGGGCTAAATATGACTGGTTGGTGGTTGAGCCACCAACCCCTCTGAAAATATGAGTGAAAGTCAGTTGGGATTATGAAATTCCCAATATATGGAAAGATAAAAAATGTTCCAAACCATCAACCAGATGAAAAAAATAATGACCATGATGTGTTCGAAATGAAGCCCCAGAAGATGTTTGAAGTTACCCTGACGATCCCCTGATTGTGTTTCCTCATCCCCCGAGCTATTCGCACAGCGCGAATAGACCATCGCGATTTTTTGGCTGGGTCGAGGTTTGGCCACTTTCATGGGAGATTTCATCGTGAATTGCTGGTTGGTGGTTTCAACCCCTCTGAAACATATTAGTCAGTTGGGATTATTATTCCCAATATATGGAAATAAAAATGTTCCAAACCACCAACCAGATTGCGTATGGATTCTGATTCACTAGATCGGTATTGGCGGGAAATGTTGCAGGACGCCATGTTTCTTCGAACTAGATATAGAATAATATATAGGATTTTTGTCCATCGACTGTTTCATTAATAGGGGATGTCCCAGCCATGATTGGTTGCCGAAAGGTAGTCTCAAATACGGAGATACCCTCTGGTAAACTAACGTAACTATGGAAAATCACCATTTTTAATGAGTAAATCCACTATAAATGGCCATTTTCAATAGCTTTTTGTATGTTTACCAGAGGGTAGACTACCTGAAAGAATTATAGCTTACTGAGTATCTCCGAGGTTTCTCAACCTCCCATGTTTGAATAGAAGATGCCAAGTGTCAACAAGCAGCCTTGTTGAAAATGTCGTTCCCTGCGCGCCACAACAAAGCTGGTTGATGGGATTGCTTGGTAAGGTATACACTGGAAAGTAAACCTAGTCTATGTCTATTCACATTGAGTATTGATAGAGTTGATATTCCGATGATGTGAGTATGGCTAAAAAAACAATCTAATGATATTGACCAACTTACCTATCTAGATGGGCCTTCCTGCACAACCCAAGATTTGAGTTCTTCGAAGCGTGAATCAACACAGCCTATGAGACTGGTCGATAAATCGCAACAGGATGTTTATAAGTTACATAAAACTATACACACAAGTACGCTTACAAATTACGTATATATGTGTATATATATATATATATATATATTAATTTCTTTGCATATTATATATAGATAGATTATACATATATATATATATCATACAGTATATACATATATAATCATAATATCATATATATATATATATTCCCACCGGCACCGTTCGTAGCAATAAATCTCCATCTAGTTCCGGGATTTCAATTGCCATGTTTGATTATCGGAGGGTAATATGATAATGTGTTTTTAGGCAACGTAATGTGTTTTGGGTCTATATTCAATCTATCTACTTCAGGATGATTTATTTTATTATGGGCAGTATGTATATATATATATAGACATATTACAATATGTGAGTCCGCACTGGGTGACTGACCCTGATGGTTTACCACATAAACCTTCAACAGGATTCAACTGGGCAGTCTTCACATTTGCATGTCAAAAGTTGGAAGCTGGAAAATCACATACATGGAGGTTTTCATGGGAAAATAATCGATATTCATCGATAAATTGTTGATTCTTTAGGAGATTAACTGAATATACTGAATCAATGGATTGGTTTAAGGAAAATCGAAACCGGAAACCTCTACAATAGGTGGTAAAAAACCATGGTTTCCGGTTTCGATCTTCCCTTAAGACAATCAACAAAAAAATGTACTTTGAGTAGTCGAACCAAAGTGCAACCTCAACTGGGGATGGTGCCCCCCAGTTAAAAGTTGGTCTAAAAGGTCCGTTAAGGATAGATATATCATGAATTATCATGATATATCTACCATAAACCCTATACTTTATGATGGGGCACCACACAGCATGACCACTAGCAGCGTCCAATGGGGGTGTTTTTGTTGGGGGGTTTCACACACAACCCAAATGAGAGTTCTGCCCGTCCAATTTCGACCCTTAAATGGTCGTAGGGTATCAGGTTGTACCCCATAGCAGTAGATAGCTACCCTCTGGTAAACTAACATAGCTATTGAAAATCACCATCTTTAATCGGTAAATCAACTATAAATGGGCTATTTTCAATAGCTATGTTAAATTACCAGAGGGTAAGTTGTTTACTCCAACAACTGTTGGGCATGGCATGGCATGGCCACGTACACGTTTGCACCTCGTGGCCATTCAGATTTTGTTGACCAGATGGCCGGCAGGGAAACGGGGGACTGGAAAAAACAATCAGGGCCCTGGCACAATCTTTAGCTTGCACTGTTGTCTTTGCCTGTTTTCACATTCAAAATCATAAAAAACCAAGAATTAAAGGACCGGATAACCCCACAAGTCAACTTCTTCCTAAAATGAGCTTCAATGGTTTTAGCGGGGACTGGGAAGAAAGGAAAGACAAAGGAGGTGGTGAAAGATCGAGAAGGTAAAACGG
>Ga0126342_10018444_pt1 | contig 11956 bp, 11 predicted proteins | sample Cyp1metagenome_FD_92528 | JGI IMG/M metagenome (GOLD analysis project Ga0126342, IMG submission 92528) | Coral microbial communities from Lord Howe Island, Old Settlement Bay, Australia - Cyphastrea 1 metagenome | ecosystem: Host-associated > Invertebrates > Cnidaria > Coral ... | reverse complement strand
CTACTGTAGATAGACTAGATAAGACTAGATAGACTACTGTAGATAGACTAGATAAGACTAGATAGACTACTGTAGATAGACTAGATAAGACTAGATAGACTACTGTAGACAGACTAGATAAGACTAGATAGACTACTGTAGATAGACTAGATAGACTAGATAGACTAGATGTTGTCTATCATATGTCATGGTACATTTAACCAACATTGTAACATATACACATTTCAGCATCAAGGTCGCAGTCCTCCAGCCGACCAGCAATGGTGGACTCCTCACCTCGGCGAAATGTGGGTGACGGAGAATCTATCCATAGATGATCTGGATCACGCTAGCTATATATAATACATATTATACATATAGATAGATTATATAAAAAGAATATTTTTCTATATTTATGAGGTCTATATAGGTCTACATATGGTATTTAATTCATACATACTCTTAAAGTATCTTGAAGTATTCACAAACCTGAAATGTGCCAACAACACTAAAGTTGTATAATTGGGTATGATAATAATCGACCCTCAAAATTGGATGGCTCAATGATAATATGACCAGTGAAATTTGGACACGTTGGCGATCTACAGCCAGAAGTCAAGTGAGCAGCGTCAAGTTGACCTGGTAACTGGTTCTGCTTTCATAGCTATTCCCGTAATGGATTGCTGGCTGATCCCTGGAGAGCTTAGTAGAACCTCTTTTTGTTGATGGGTTGTTGACAGTGCTCAAGTGAAAGTTGATTTTGTTTTGGGTTAGGGTGGGATGTTGACGGATTAGTGAGGTGCCAGCAATATGCTGAGAACGGTCCCAGCGTGCATTTTGTGAGAGTCAAACAGTTCACATCAACCCAATGTCACCCAAAACCTGTCATAGGAAAGCTTGGAGGTTTCAGTTTACAGTTTCAAAATATTGTTCTGCAATGTTGGCCGCAGATTCACAAACCCCTGGCTTCTTCGATTGGGTCCATTTACACAGCAAATCATCACTTTATGGTTGCAACCAACGAATCAGCCAGGTTTAAGATATACACGAATATGGAGGTTTCATAAAATGGGGCTACCTTCAGGTATCATCCATTTTCCTTTGGGAATTTCCATGAAATAAACCATCCATCTATTGGGTACCCCTATTTTCAGACAAACCAAGCCATGGTGGGGGACCGTTGACCCCGTTCGCGGAGACATTCACCAAGTGACCCACAATGCCATATTTCATGCGTGAGTGGAAGCCCATGTTGCCCACCAGCACTCGGCCAGTGTGGATGCCACACCTGAAACAGAGTTGTGGTCGTGGAAAAACCTGTCCACTTTGCGGAGGCTTGACCATTTTTTGAACAAAAACCGATTCGACCAACAGTGCAAAGTTTGGGTTGTGGTTCGTGATGGTGTTTGATGATTCACCTACATCTTCTGAATATCGAAGATTATATTGGATAGCAAAAGGAAAAACATAAGCAGCCTATGTCTTTTGATAGCGCCCCAGCGCAGGCTGGTTTCTAAAGTACGGACAGGGTCAAACCCCCTCAAATTCCCGAATATGTTAGCGCTTTCCCAAAAAAACACTTCAAAATACATCAAACATCTCCTCCATCCAATTTGCCAATGGTTCCCAAATCCGCCAAAAATCCATCAGTTCTCCTCCGAAATCCCCCTGTGGCTCCCACCTGATACCGACCTCCGGCAGGTTCTGCTCCTGGCACCATTCCTTGATCCTCCGCAAGGCATTCAGCATTCGCAGGGCAGCCTGCAGACCAGGGTCTGGGCACAAAAAAAAAGTCGGGTGTGGAAATGGGGGGCTGTAGCCCCCATGAAATTGCCATGAAAAATATGGCAAAATGATGATCAACCATGCGATGTTTTCGTTGTTTGTCCCCTAAAATCTTCAGAGAAACCCATTTGAATGGGACAAGAATAGATGATGTCCATTGAGCATTGAGATTTTGCAGAAAACTGACTGATTCATCTGATTAATATGATTGGTTCGGGGTATACCCTCATTTTGTTGACAAACCCATTTAAATCTACCCATCCTCGAGCAGGTGGAATGGGAAAAACGGAGCAGCCAAGCCTTCGGAAAGTCATCCAACAATTGAAAGTTGTCCACTGGATGCATCAGATCACCCATCAGATTCACCTATTGGTTTACCATGTATATCTGGTTGGTGGTATACCTACCCCTCTGAAAAATGATGGAGTTCGGAACCGGTTGGGATGATGACATTCCCAATATGATGCGAAAAATAAAAAAGTTTGAAACCACCAATCAGTATGTATATGTATGTATGTATGTATGTATATATATATGTATCCTAGGTACATCTCAGGTTGAATCTGTCCCATTTTTGGTGTCCAGTGGCGCCATATTTTGCATGGCCTCCACGGCATAGATAGGGTGGCTCTCATTGTGCAGCGGTGCACCGTAGATGCATTGAATGGCATCCCCAATGAACTCCAGGACTACTCCCCCGTGGTCCTCAATGACCTGCCAAGGGTCATGAGAAATCTCCGGGGAAAAAAAAAAAAAACATCCACTGGTACAGAAGGACGGACAAAAATTGGTGCGTATTCTCATCACAAATTATCAATCATAATCCCAATAAACCAGGCAGCTTGCCAACTCCAATAGTTATATAAGTAACTTCATTCATAACAGGCATTCAATAATCTGCCTCAACCAGGTGGGTGTTCTCCCCCCATTTTTGGGGGCCCCATCGCTTTTCCAACCTTGGACATGGCGTTGAAGTAGCGACTGAGAAGCAGCAAACAGCTCGCAGGTTCGATACTCTCCACCTGAAAAAATCGATCCCGATCAACCAGTGATTTCAGGTCTGAAAATGAGGAATACCATGGAATACCCCAATTTATGATCATTTATGGTCATTTTATGGAGAATTTATGGAGAATGTATGATAATTTATGATCATTTATGGTCATTTTATGGTCATTGTATGGAGTATGGAGAACTCATGATAATTTATGGTCATTTTATGGAGAAGATGATGAGAAAATGATGATCAGCCATCAGATTTGGGTACCACCGGTAACCTATTTTGAGACACATACGGGCCATATGGATACCAAGGAAGAATTGTCGATTGGAACCTAGGGAGGTTTGAGAATCCAACTGCCTCAGGGTGAAAACTCCAGCAGATAGGCTCTAAATATGCCAATGTTGATGATGTTTGCTGTTCACCCAATTTGATCCAAATTATGCAAATAATGCCCGAAAACTTCAAACCACCAACCACCAGATTGCATACCCTATGGAAATCCAACCTGGTTTGATTGAAAACTGATGAAAACTGCCTATTTATGTGATGTTCCTACTCTTTCCCGTAGCCCTTACTCAACCAGCAAAAGTCTCCATTCTGCAGTTGCATCATATTACATCAAGCATACCCATATAAAATCAATGCGTCATGTAAAAAACTCCCCATTTGTTGATTCGAACCCCCAGCTTGTTTTCTTTATTTTTGTTGTTTACCCTCTGGTGAACTAACATAGCAATGGAAAATGGCTATTTATAGTGGATTTTCCCATGAAAAATGGGGATTTTCCATTGCTATGTTAAATTACCAGAGGGTATTTTAATTTCCATTTTGTTGGGTCAATTCCTAAATTCCCCCCATCGGCTCATCCACAATCGTGGTGAAGTTGGCGATGTCGGAGAAGAACATGGTCACCTCTACCGCAACAAACGGCCCCGGGACGTACTACGCGTGTTTTTCGGCCCCGGGTCCTTTTCGGAGTTTTGCTGAAATATATATATATGTATGTGTGTGTGTGTGTTTCATGGGATAATCATCTAAACAAATTTTAAAGAAATTGATTATTCTAAATGAAAGAAATATGACATTGGAAAATCAATCAAAATAATCTATTCATGGATACAATTGGGCGATTTTCCAGCACCAGGTTAGACTGACCAGGAAAATTGGGTCACTATCAAAGCCTGGAATATCACCACTTAATTTCGATGTGAATATCACTGCTTCGGCACAATCTGGGGATTGATCAAAAGCCACCATTCTTCGGGGGATGAACATCCATTCACCAGTTATCTTTGGGTTTTGACTCATCCACATGTCAGGTTTCGGCCAATCCTCCCGCACGCCTCCCTTTCTTTTACTTCCAACTTTGCTTCATCTCCAGCGCGCAGCAGTAGCTGCACCACCTCATGGTTGACCAATGGGAAACCACAATACCGTGATCGTAGCATCTTCACCTGCGAGTACCCTGTGCATAAAAGTGTCTGTGTATGTGTATATATATATAGAGATAGTTGTAAGTAGCTTCTTGTCATTGTCGCCATCGTCCTCGTCGTCGTCGTCGTCATCATCGTCGTCGTCGTCGTCGTTGTCGTCAGTCATCATCTCTCAGCTTCTAATGGAGATGTTCCATCATCATGAATTACAAAATATGTCCAACGTGCTTTATAATTGATATTTCCTATGACTTAATATGTTCATCTCTGGGGTTCCTATATAATATGTGTATATATATATACAATTTAAGCTTCCTCCCCAGTTACTTCAGCAGCCATCCTCCCCAGTTACCCCGGTGCCATCGTCGCCAAGACACGGGCCAGGGCACGTACTTTCCCCAGCTCCGCACGGCCTTTTTCATGTTCCCAAAGGTCCTCCCCAGAGAACTCGAGAACTCTGGGAAAGAGTGACCCAGTTGACGTAAACCCAACAAACTGCTTATAGACCCAATAAAGATACATATGTGTATATATAATTATATATATATGCCTATATATAATTATATATATATATATGCATATGCACCCCCCCCAAGACCTACCTTTTGGGTAGTAGATGTGTCCTCGACATCCCTTTTCTCACTGCTTATATTGTCACTTGTTGTAGCACTACAGCAGAAAAGTACCTTTTCAGATGGGAACGGCGCAAAAAAAACCTACACATATACATATATACATACACATATTTGTATATGTATATATATGTATGTACATATATACAAACACATATCTATATATACATATACATATGTACATATATACATATATACATATATACATATATACATACATACATTACATTACATTACATTACATTACATTACATTACATTACATTACCATACAATACAATACAATACAATACAATACAATACAATACAATACAATACATACATTACATACATACATACATACATTACATTATATACATTACATTACATTACATTACATTACATTACATTACATTACATTACATTACATTACATTACAATACATACATACATACATATATACATATCCATATATGCATATACACATATATACATATACAATATACATATATACATATACAAATACACATACAAATACCCATGCAATGTACATGTACATGTACATGCACATGTGTACTGTACATGTATTTGGTTACTGTATTGTGAGCTTAGGAGGTCGTTGAAGTTCAAACATGTAAAAAATGGGCATGGCACTGTGGCCACATGCAAGGTTTGAATATATTGTTCATGTCTTTACCTTTGCTTGATGCAACATTTCACCACAGAATCTGAAACATGTTCTCTTGTTTTGTTTTCAAGATGTTTTTGAAGGAACTCTTGTCAGGAAGTTGTTGAGTTCAAGACTCAAGTAGTACTGGTTGTTTTCCACAGGTGGCATCCTTTTCTAGAGCAATACTGCACATTTTGCAGGTCTCTTTGAATGGTGTTGCCCACTCTGTCAGTGCTACACCCTCTTAAAAGAACACAATAGTCAATGGTCATGATACAACACTCTTAGACAAAGAAACTGTTGTATATACCACTATACGATTTCAAAAAAGTAATGCATCTCATTAAACAAATCTGTAGTAAAGTAGTGCGGTGCATTTCAGAGGAATGTTCCACCATGTTTCTGTCCTTTCCCAAGGAATACTAAGCCTTGAAAGGCTAGGCGCTTTCAAAGTACTACTACTGCATCTAGACAAGGATACTAATTTAGACCACGTTACATTTTTTTTAATACTGCACTACACTATTTTCCAGAAATGTGTTACTTTTCGTCATGGAAAATTGCCAATGTGATGCTACACTTTTAAACTTCTTTCAGAATACTACTTCAAGAGAGTACCGCATCTATTCAGGGATTTTTGTTGAAACTAAGATTTTTTCCAAGTACAATATTACTACATCCGTAGAAGCATTCTATGACAAAGCAATGTTACATTATCTTGAAGGAATGCCCCCAACCATGTTTAAAGAATGTGTCCCTCCTTTCAATGGAACACTGCAACAAAAAGTGATGCTACACTACACCTCTGTTCTAAATGTATTGCTGTTTCAAATGAATACTGCATGGACCAACAGATGTCTTATTAAAGAAATGCTCAGAAAAGAACTTCTTGAATCTAGCCTCTCTGGTTTCAAGATTCAAGATTCAAGGCTCAGAAAAAAATCTTGAATCTAGTCTCTCTTTTTTCAAGATTCCAGGTTCAAGCCCCCTTGAATTCAAGAAGATTCTTCTAGGTCTTGAATCTTGAACCTTGAATCCCAGGTAGTATGGGAAGGGTGGGACAAAAAAACAAATTGCAGAAAAAAACTAAGTTGGGATCCCCATCGGCGCCCAGCCGGTCCTTCGAATTAACAACACCTCACTGGTCTCTGCCTCCTCTCCCACCTGCGCCACGGCGCCATGATCACCAGGAGGTCTGTGGTGAAAATTGGGTGTTTAACACACACCTAAAAAAAACAGAATGAAACACACAACTATTGATCATAATGATCATAAAATCATGTGACATATTATTGATATCTAATGATATTTATTCATCATAATGATTGATCATAATACATATTTTTGATCATAATGATCAAGGAACAAAGATGGAGAAGTAAAAGTTTTTACCCGAAAAAGGCATGTGTGTTTCTTGAATTGTTGCGGAGTTTCGCTGTAGCAACTATTCTCCAAGAAATTGTGGATTTAGCAAATTTGGTTTGTGTTAGCAGTATCAGGTCTGCAGGGAAAGTCTCGTCTCCCAAGTTTTGCCTTCAAAAAATTGACAAAAAAGTCAATTGTGATCACACTCCCATTGTAGGGGATGTTCAAAAAAGAAATGAGTGAAACCACCCAGCAATATTTATTGGTCAGCCTTTCATGCACTTCCCTACTTCGACTTGGCTGCTGCAAATTTGTGGTCCTCCATACCATCCCAAAGCCGTTCCCAGTACCAAACCCAATGGTTTCAAAAAAAGATGACATCAAAATGACCCATGTTTCATTTCATTCATGGCTTTGGTTTTTCTTTTTATGATTTTTTTTTTCGTTATAAGAAACCTCCAAAAAAAAAATGGAGAATTCACGAGTTCTCCGAGCGACCTCCTCCTCCTCAGTGTTGGAGACCCCTGCAAGTTGCAGCTGCGCAATACTCTCCATCTCGTCCGCCAAATCCCGGAGCGGCCTCGCAGCTTCGGATGCGAAACAAAAAAAAAGAAAAGCTGCCAGTTCGTCTGTGGTTCATGTCCATGGGTTTCTTTCCATTCATAACAGATATATATATATATTGTATGTATATATATATATATATATTCATATGTACTTGATCAATTGTATATATATATATATCATTATTATTATCATTATTATTACTATTATTAAAATATATATATATGTATGTATAACAATAAATATTATTATATATTATTATGTGTATATATATATATGTATATCATTATATATAATATATTATAGGGGTTAAACCCCAGTCAAAACGAGTTGTGAACCGCTAAAACCCCATTGCTGACTGGGATGCACATCGCCCAACAAAATCAGGAGTGTGGTCTTGGTGAGGCATCCAATCTTGGGGGGCAGTATGACCCAACGACCGCAGATTTGCCTTGCTTTCGATCCATAAAATTCTGCGCAAATCATGCAGTGCTCGATTTTGAGAAAGGCTTTCTGAGATCCGGGCAAATTCACATAATTCCCAAATCAAACATACTGTAAGCCCATTTAGAATAATTACCCATTATAAATCATGGTTGGGTCCAAGTGAGGTCCCTATAATGTATTCAGATAAGATGGCCAGGGGCTTTCTGGGTGCTGAAGTTACCAGATGTGCCACGGCAAAAAAAAAACACTGAGTTCAAGGACCCAACCACTCTTGGAGAATAGTTTGGATTGAATGCATATACTGTACATGTGTATATATATATATACATATATATATACAGTATATATATATGTAATGATGTGTCTTATGTATTGTGTATATCAACTATGTATTATGTATCATGTACTATGTATTACTTATGTACTATGATTCATGTTTAATGTATTATACATTAGATATTATATATACAGTATATACATATTATGTACATGTATAGGTGCAATATTATATATATATATATATATGTGTAGAAACCATTGTACATCAAGGCAGTTGTGTTCTCCTCAGTTTCCACCGTGAAACGCCGCCTTAACAAATGGTGGGAGAGGAAGGTGAGGTCCCTCGTCAGAAGCACTATGCCAGATAGAATGATGAAGATCACCTCGTACAGCTGAAACCATCCAGGTTTTTTCGGGGCTTGACGTACGTAGCTGTGTCTGAAAATGGGGGATACAAAGGGAATAGCCATGGAAAACCTATCTCTTATGGCCCTTTGAATTGGAAAATGATGACGAAGTATCAATTTTTTGGGGGCAAAGCCGCACATGTTGACCTACCATGGACCATGGACCCTGTGAATTTCCCCGCATCAAAAAACTCCTCTGGGATCAACGGATCACAGCAATCACTGGGTCGAAAGGGCAGAGAACAAGAAATATTTTGGGACATGCCAACCAGAATAGTTCCTGTGGCTTTTTTCGCAACGAGAAGGAGGAAAATCGGAAAAACCTTAGCCAACTATCATTGGGCATGTCTCGAAATCAGAGGTTCTAACTGTCCCAGGATTCTTACTGTCAGAGTGAAACCCATTTTGAGCCATGCTAGTCAGCATAGTCAGTTATAGGATGTTATAGGTGTAGTTCTTATGGCGACAAGGAGGAGTGCGTCCAATAATGAAATCACTCAACGAAGTGTGTTGTGTTGAATGGATGTTCAATGGCCAACAAAATATTGGTTCTTACCCATCCCACATTGTTAACTCCTTATTCCTTGGTTAAACATGGTTAAACTATCAACTAACAGACCTTCGCACTGCGAAATTTCGCTACCCGAGTCTTCGTTCAACCAACAGGCAGTAGGGCCAAGTTGCCAAGTTTCTGCCGCAAACGAAGTCTTCGTGGCAAAAAGATCAAATGGCAGAAACACCAAGACTAGGTGATATTTATATGGTGATATATAGTGATATATATATATAGTGATATATATATATAGTGATATATATAGTGATATATATAGTGATATATATATATATATATGGTGATCGCCACCAATCGCCCCAGTTCCGTGATACGAAAAAGGCCATCCGGTGGTTTTCTCAGGTCATTCCTGCACCAAGCAACAGCCGAGGTCGTAAGCAAAGACATCCACGCCTGTGTTTCGAGGACCGGAAATACACCTTGGGAATCCTTGGGATCATCCATTTAAGATGGTTTTTATATAAGTTTATGTTTATATATATGTGTGTTTTAGACGCCCATTTCCAACCATCAATCTTGTTGTTTTCCGTCTTCGAGAAATTATTATTTTATCACAATGCTGTCCTATTAGTGTATTGTAAAATCAGTTTAAAGACATTTATTGTCTAATAATCATTTACCCTCTGGGAAATCAACGTGGCGAACTGGAAAATCACCATTTTAACAGGTAAATCATCGTAAATCATCTACAAATTGGCAAATTGTCCAATTCGCAAACTCTTCAATCACCAGAGGGTGTATCACCAATTGAAATCATTTTCATCCATTTACCATCTGGTTATTTAACATGGCCATGGAAAGATCCACCCATTTTTAAGAACGGTAAACCTCTATTTCTATGGGCCATCTATACCATGGGTATGTTAGTCATAGCCAGAGGGTTTCATAGGGAAAAATCACATTGTTCGTAGGATGCTCCCATCTTTTCATTTCCACCGGTACGCACCGTGCTATGCACTGAAGCAACTCGGCAGACCTCCACTGTGCTATGCACCCGGTCATAGAGCACCGCCACCGCAGTGGTCCCCAGCCTTGGCCCCGGCCAGGTTTTAGATCTATTTATGGTATATAACTCACTAACTAACTATATATAGGTATAATAACTCACTAACTATAGACATCTATAGACATATTTAAGTGGAAATAGTAACTAACTATAGACATTAATCTGGATAAATGGTGATAAAAATGGATGGAATTCATGGTGATGTCATGGAATATCTCCACTTACACATGGAGGTTTCGTAAAATATGGGGGTGCCCCACTAGCTGGATAGTTTATTTCACAGAAAAAACAAAAATAAAATGAATGATAACTGGGGGTACCTCATGACGTAGGAAACCTCGACATCTGTGTATCTGTGTATGTTTCTATTTTGGGATGTAGGTAGATAGGTAGGTAAGCCCATAGTGGGTTCATTGAAGAGACCATGAAAACCATGGCAAGGTCCAGCCATGAAGGTTTCCTAAGTCATATATCCCCAGTTATCATCCCAAATTGGACCATTTTAGTATTGAAACCCATGGATTTTGGGGATCCCCCATTTCAGGAAACCTCCATTTTTGGGGCGTCTTGATTTTTTCCCCCTTTGATTTGGAAGTCGGTAAATCCAGATATCACCATGATCCCATCTAAGGCTCAAAATTGCTGAAATTCCATGGATTTTCCAACACTGATTTGGGGAGATGAGCGGTCACAAATTACCAAAACATATCTTGATGTGAGAACCAGAGAAACCTCATGTTTGCCATAAATTGGCGGAATATTATTTATATATATATAACCCGCTCCGTTTACTTAGAATATGGAATTGAAATTTTGGCTTCCCAGGGCATCCCCATAATTGAACTTGAAAACATGTACTTAGAATACAGTTGACGTCACATAGAATAGTATTATATAAACAGGCTGTCTCTATGTAATCAATTATATAAACATGCTGCATAGAGATGTACAAAGGCTTCCAGAGCGAAGGCCAAATGGGGAGAAAACAAATGAGCACGAAATGGGGGGCATATTCTAAGTAGAGTTGCGTTCGAGTTCAACTGCATAATTGGAAAAAAGCATATTCTAAGTAAACGGAGCGGGTTATATATATATACGAAATATATATATATATGTATATCATAATTGAACAAATCCATGACATGTTGCTGAGTAATAAAAAATATCCATCGTATCCCCCGACATATATCCCCAGATCATGGTTGCAGCCCATGACCAACAAACCCATGAGTCATACTGTCATACTGTCGTTGGTTAAAAGATATCCCATAACATTCCACCGTAGTCTCTATGACTACTATTTGGGTCTGAAAATAGAGTACCGAGTACCAAAAATCCACTGATTCATCACCACTATCCCAACAAAAAGAATTGCTATTTGGGAGGCATATGGAGGTAAGGATACCCAAAATTCAGTCCCATTTTGGCCACCAGAATTCAGTTTCTATCATTCTGAGCCACTCCAGCTGCTCCTGTGACACTTCCGCATCCGAAAAATCCTGGGATTTCACGGGAAAACGGACAAGGCGACCAGCTGTGACGTCAACCTCGAAAAATAAGGGAGAAAGGAAGAAATCGGCAGAAACATACATATTTGCGCTATTTTTGTTGGTATACATTCATGTAGATATGTATGTATTACTATTGCCATAATATATATATATGCGCATCTAGCCAGATGTTTCGGCATTGCATGCGTCAACTGTCAGGGTCCAGGTGGTGGATTAAGGAGACGGAAGAGTCTGGTGCTAGCAGACCACATTCAATTCCATCATTGAATATGAGTCACATAAGAATATGCTCCAAAGGCTGTAGATAGATAGATATATATATATAT
>Ga0126342_10018443_pt1 | contig 11956 bp, 12 predicted proteins | sample Cyp1metagenome_FD_92528 | JGI IMG/M metagenome (GOLD analysis project Ga0126342, IMG submission 92528) | Coral microbial communities from Lord Howe Island, Old Settlement Bay, Australia - Cyphastrea 1 metagenome | ecosystem: Host-associated > Invertebrates > Cnidaria > Coral ... | reverse complement strand
TATATATATATATATAGATAGTGGTAGTGATTCCTTGGGAATCATGGCCAACGGAATGCAGACGGGGCTGAAGCGTCTTGCCAGGCTTCAGGCCATGCCGCACATTGACTATAAAAGAAAACATGCTTAGAACTAGCGTTTTCCCTGCCACTTTGCACGGATGTGAAATCAAGCCACCACCCCAAGACTCCATGCAACACTTAAGGTCAAAAACAGCTGAAGCTGTGTTCGGTAACAGCCACCACTTCTCACCTGCCATAGCACTTGCTTGCACCAAAAGTAGCATTCTTGATCCAAGAATTTTGGTTACTGTTTAAAGCTTTGATCACGATCAGATCATTTCTCACTAAGCAACCATCTTTGGACCAAAGTGTTTTCTTCAAAATGCGTGCCAGTTTTCGAGGTACCCTACAACAGGTGCATGGACCTGCTGCCGCACTTGCGTATATGTTGGATCACATTGACAGACTTGAAACAGTGGCTACTTTGAGTAAGTTTGCGGAGTCACAGCGTTGGCTTTTGATCAGAGAAATTGCCGGCGGGTATCAAATTGCCTCACAGAAACAAAAATGGCTCACCCATGCCTCGGGCCTTTGCGATTTTTGCCAACAAGAAGACAGTAGGATCCACAGACTGCTTGAGTGCCCCATTGGCACCGAAATTAGGCACCAGTTTCAATCCGAAATTATCAACTGGATAAGTGAAGACTCTTTGGTGCCCGCTTTTCCGATGATCACTTGGCATCCAGATTCTGAAGCTTTGAGCATTGTTCACTATCAGCTGCCCAGTCCGATCTGGGGAGGTGCCATCCTCAAACAGATTAATTAGGCCCACGCATGACTCATGTTGATGTTCATTGGTTCACAGATGGATCATGTTGTAATCCCACTAACCCACATGGTAGACACGCTGCATTTGCAATTTTTCTTGACTTGTGCAGAAGCCATGAAGAAAGATGTGTGGTGGCCAAGTCACACCAATGCCAACTTCCTTGACATTCAGACACTGCAAATTGCTTGTGCTGCAAGTTGCTTGTGCTGCAAGGTGCCAGGGTGAACAGGACATCTTGCATGCTGAGATAACCGCGATAGTCGATAGTTGCTATTGCTGAGGCAGTTGGTCATGGGATCATACATGTTGACAGCCAAACTGCCATACACAATGTTCAGCTTGCACTCTCAGCATGGTCACCGTGAGCTTTCCAGGCCTGTGAGCACTTGGACCTGTCGTATCGCATTTGGAACATTCGTGGCTCAGTGAACATCCGCCTTGAGAAGGTCAAGTCGCATCAACAACTGCACACAAGTCAGGATCCTTTGTGCAAATATTGGGCTATTGGTAACCACATTGTTGATCATTTTGCTCAACATGCACGTCGTTTTTTGGAACCTGGGTATGTCGAACGGGTTGAACAGATTCATCAAGATATACTGCATGATAAGAACGACCTTGGGAACATGTATAATTTGCATTTGGCCTTACAGGATGTGAGGGCGAGAGCAACTGCCAATCTGGAGGTGGGAGACAAAGCAGTGAGACATGGCCAATGGTCTTTGCTGCAGGCTCGCAGTTCACGGACAGTTTCCCAGTCGCCTTACTATTTTGATGATGCAGATTTACAGTTCTTAAGACACGCCTCCTTTTCGGAGGAATGTGCAACACTCACCTATCACTGGATCAAATCCCTGGCCTGGCCTGAGACGGATGCTGGACATTTGGGGTGTATTACTGGTGCTACGTTGGTGGAGCTTAGCTTATCGTGGACGTGCTTCAATCGGAAATACATTCCAGTCTTGAGAAAGGATCACATGGGTATCATGCGCTCATTTTTTTTGCCAGGGGGCCAGTCTGCTCGCGACCATGGACTATCATTCACTGAAAGTGGTACCATGCTGCAAAAGATGATTGAAAATGTTTGTGGACTCATTCCTCAGCGCATTTGGCCGGCTGATGTTGGCAGAAGAAAGGTTTCTGCATTATACCGTTTGGGATCCAATCGATGGCACCAAGGCCTTGCAAAACGGCCACAGATGCCATGACAAGATCAAATCACATAAATTTTGGCAACTGCGTTGGATGGGTGCAAACAGGGATTGTCTGGTACTCCGATCATGGCGGCAGACAATGGAGCAGTTTCTGTAGGGAAAGGTACTTGGAGTTTCAGGGTCTTTCAGGGTCTCTTCAGGTCATGAAGACCAGAAAGCGCAGACAAGCACTTCTTTAGAGACTTTCGAACTTGGTGCGCAATGGTGTGCTCTCTTAGCCACTGGGCCGGGGAGGGTGCATCTAGATCAAGGGAACAGCAATTATTTTCAGGTTAGCGAATTGTTATAATTAACTATTATATATACTTCAGCCAGAAACACGCTTTACACCACATCGCATTGCATCACATTGCATTACATTGCACTGCAATGCGTCTCAGTGCTACGAGGCACTACCATACACTAATACACTACCATACCTTACCATACATCACCGTATACTGCCATACACTACCACTCATAGCATTACACGACATTACATTACCAGTGCGTTGCGTTGCCTTGCATTGCATGCATGCACGCAATACATAGAGAGAGAGAGAGAGACAGAGACAGATGCAGATATATTAGATGTATCGATGGGTAGGTGGGTACGTATGTAGGTACGTAGATAGATGGATCCATTGAAGACAAAAAAGCCGATTGGAGGCTTATAGATTTTCATAGGTATGCCGGCTGCATATATGCAATATTGTGCAAGCATAGATGGAGGCAACAGAAGTGCTGGTCATGATCCACAATCACCAACGGCTCAGCGCTTCACGGTTCCCACGCTTCCGAAAGGGTGCGGTAGATGCCTTGCTGAAGTGCTTCTTCCCGGCTCTTGCAGCTCCTTGCCCTTGAGTCCCTTGAGCCTTGCGTGGTTGCTGAATTTGTTGGAAATTGTAGCTTGGCTGTCCTCATGCTCATTTAATCTCATTTGCATGAGTCATTGACGATGCATTAGGATGTCAGCCCAAGTCTTCCAGAGAACGAACCCGGCTTGCATATTTGAAGCAGGCCATGGAAGCTGTGTTGGTGAATTCATGCATTGCTCTGGAATGGGCAACACAATTTCCATGATACACACCGCCTTAGGGTTGGACAAAAATCATAGGACTCTAGATGATTTGATTTCCATGTTTCTTTAAATTATGCTATCACGATATACCAGTAGTACCGCATAAGGCGGCGGCGGAAGTTTCAAAGAGAATAAATTGATGGCAGGGCGAACCCAATGATGGATCCAAAGGTTATTGGAGTCTCGGGAAATCTATTTGTATGTTTGTCTTTCTATCTATCTGTCTACCTGTCTAACTATCTATGCGTCTATCTGTCTTACTATCTTTTTTGTCCATGTATCTACCTTTCTATCTATCTATCTGTCTAATAGAATGGGCTGTCGCCCAGGTGCCGCCGACCCCCTTTTATGTGGGGTTGGGAGTGGATGTGCCGCAGCCATTTCCCCGCACGGCCGTGTCCGTATAGGGTTTCCAGGCCGATACAAAGAGGTTTGCGGGACCCATTGCGGCCTGTATAAAAAAGCCTTCGAAAGCTGCAGCGGGTGGTTTTAAGCCTTTTGGTGGTTTTTAGAGGTCTCTAAAACGTGCCACTTAGGAGTGCGCAATGTTTTGGCATTCGAAAGCTGCAGAGGCCGCAGCCTTGGTTCGGAGCCTTCGATAGAAACCGTTTGCGGGGCTTATTTCCCTATTATAGGGAAGTACCATGGTGCCATATAGGGGAAATAGAAACAGTTTGTGGGGCCTAGGGAAGTACCATGGTCCCGTATAGACAAGCGTTCGAAAGCTGCAGCGGACGGTTTTGAGCTTTTGACGCTTTTAAAGGTGCCTTAAACGTGCCACGTCGCAGCTTCGAAACCCAATAGAAACAGTTTGCAGGGCCTAGGGAGGTTCCATGGTGCCGTACAGACGAGCCTTCGAAAGCTGAAGCCGCCGGTTTTGAGCATTTGAAGCTTTAAAAGGGGGCTTAATAAGACGTGCCACATATTTTCAAGGTGATTAAAACGTGCCATGTAGCAGTTTCGAAACCCAATAGAAAGAGTTTGCAGGGCCTATAGGGAGGTTCCATGGTGCCGTATGGACGAGCCTTCGAAATCTGCAGCACAAGGTTTTGAGCTTTTGAGTCTTTTGATGCTTTTAAAGGTGCCGGAAACGTGCCACGTAGCAGTTTAGAAACCCAATAGAAACAGTTTGCAGGGCCTAGATGCAGCGTACTTGGATGCCAAAGCAGGCGCAGGTGGAGCCACAACCCATGCCACACAAGCTTCTGCGGAGGGTTTTGAGCTTTGGAGGCTTTTCAAGGGTGCCGAAACATGCCACGTGGCGGTTTCGAAATCCAATAGAAACACTTTGTGGGGCCTAGGGACGTACCATGGTGCTGTAGACAGGAGCATTCGAAAGCTGCAGCGGAGGGTTTTGAGCTTTTGATGCTGTTGAAGCTTTTAAAGGTGCCGAAAACATGCCACGTAGCAGTTTCGAAACCCAATAGAAACAGTTTGCAGGGCCTAGAAGCAGCGTACTTAGATGCCAAAGCAAGCTTCTGTTGATGGTTTTGAACTTTTGAAGCTTTTCAAGGTTGCCTTTTGACCTTTTGAGGCTTTTGAAGCTTTCAAAGGTGCCGAAAACGCGCCACGGTTTGCAGGGCCTAGAAGCAGCGTATTTGGATGCCAAAGCAGGCACAGGTGGAGACACAATCCATGCCACACAAGCTTCTGCGGAGAGTTTTGAACTTTTGACACTGCTAAATGGTGTTAAAACGTGCCACGTGGCAGTTTCGAAATCCAATAGAAACAGTTTGTGGGGCCTAGGGATGCCTAGGGACGTACCATGGTGCCGTATAGAGGAGCCTTCGAAAGCTGCAGCGAAAGGTTTTGAGCTTTTGAGGCTTTTGATTCTTTTCAAGCTGCCGAAAACGTGCCACGTAGCAGTTTCGAAGCCCAATAGAAACAGTTTGCAGGGCCTAGAAGTAGCAATTTTGCGAGACTTCCTTAAAATATGGAAAGTTGAGTGCAGGGCCGGCATCGTGCCAATGCGTTTTGCGATTTTTGCATTCCGTCTTTCTACAGTATTGCACCTGCCACGAAAAAGTGAGGCCACATCATTCAAAGTGCTGCACCTGTCACGCAAAATCACCTTAGCAAACCTGAGGACCTGATGCTCCAAAATGCAACCTGTCAGGAAATCAGCACCCTGACCTCCCAACATCTTTGATGAAGATGTCTCTTGTATTGCGCCTTCCACGCAAAATTCATCGTTGCAGATCCTTTTCAAATGCCCCACGCCTGCAGTTTCAAAAACCCCCACGTTTTGCTCACTTTTGGCAAGGTGCGGAATCCTTTGCGCCTGCCACACAAAATGACGATTGAACGTCCAAAAGTTGTCCGAACATGTAGTGCTTTTAGCATGTTGACTTAGAAACATGCTTCGCGCCACAACGCCATTCACTTTTTCATCATCTGAACTTCCAAAAGTGCTCTGAACCCGCTGTGTTTTTAACATGTACACTTCCAAATGCGCTTCGCGCCACAACAAAGTCCGCTTTTGGAACATCTGAACTGCCAAAAGTGCTCCGAAGCTGAGGCGTTTTGCGCATTTTGACTTCGAAATAGGTTTCGCACCATCGCGGCGTGCAATTTTTCATCTCTCATCTCCCCAGGTGGCTCCGCACCCGCGGCTTTAGCGAGCCTACTTTTCGACTCTCCGGAGCCCCAAAAACATTGGACAAACACAGTGTTTCGCGATTTTCCTACCTTTTTGCGCATCTGGATTTGTTTTCTGCCTTTGATGTTTTTTTGCCTTTTTCTGACTCTTCCCACCTTGGTTTTTTCATGTCCATATTGTCGGAAGTTTGACTTCTAAACTTCTTTCGAATATGGCAGGGCAAAACTCTCGCATGACCCTCGCTGCCTCGCTTCATTGTTTTGAATATGTTTGGTCACGTTTGGTCCAACAGCTGCACCTCTTGCACGACTTACGTTCGACTGAAATTGAGCGCAATGAATATGGACGACGAATTATGGGCGTATGTTTTTACTTGCTTACAGGGGTGCAAGAATCAGTGTGGTTTCCACCTGTACATCGTTGTAGGACTTTGTGGGCCTTTGTGCGTCATTGCAAAACCGTTCAAGAGGAGGCTGCCTGTATACTTACTTGCCTGCCAAATTGCCTGGCGTTCAAATGTTTGTGTCATGAGTAGTGCGCAGATGATTACCTTCAGTCAACAGTCACAGTTGCAAAGTGAAGTTATCGGTTTCCAATATCAAGATGAAACTGTGCTGATAAGGCCAGGCAAGCCAACTTGTGTTGCAGGTTCTGGATTAGAACATGTCTATCAAATGAAAGGCATCCTGATTTTTTTCCAACAGAACAGCCAGCCCGAAGACGCGAAGAATGGCAAAAATGTTTTTCCTGACAATCTTGACAGGCCCTGTTCACTTTGCACGTAAGAATGCCATAGAATGCCTGCATAGTGCGCCAAAAGAAGTTAGATAAGCGGGACGTTCGTATCGATAAAAATGATAAACGACAAAATACTCAACTAATCTCAACTATAGATGATACTACAGTTTAGAGATTTTGTATAATTACATGTCGGTTCTGTAGCACTTGTAGGACCTTTTTTTTTGTGTGTGTGCGTGTGGTTCGTGAGGGAATGTACTGATACCGCATAAGCTTGTGTACTGTCGGTTCTCCATAGTTTTTCGATGTTTTCCATGGAGGTTCGCCGGAAGCAGGAGGTTCATCTATGGATTGAGTTGCCCCATGCAAAATGCATCTGGAAATTGATGTTTAGAATTGTTTAGATATGTTTAGTACATCACAATTTTCTCAATATTTCGACATCCTAATCATCCTAGTTGCAGCGGTGAATCTGGAGAGTCTTCAATAACAGGCCGTGTGTTGCAGCAAATAAAGCTGCTCGTGCTGAGATTGCTGAAATGCTGCATAGTTTCCCAACACGATCGCTTTAAGCTCACAACTGACAAGCTGACATATGTCACTGCTGTGTGAGCAAGGCGACGTACGTTGCCGTCACACCGACAGTAAAGTAATATCGAAATTATTACAGTTGCATGGTTGGTATATTGTTGGCACATGTTGGTACAAGGTGTTCCTCTCAGGAGATGTTTGAAATCTATTTACAGCAGATTTTACAGTATAGTTATTCAGTGGGAGGTACGGGAAGAATCTCGGAAAAAGGCATGACAATGCATGGCAACACTTGACGAATTCAATCAGATCGAATCAGATCGGTACAAAGAGGCTCAGGTCGGCACGCTGCCTGTGCTTCATTCGCTCTGATTTGAGCAACTCATCGCTCGCGACAGACCTGAGATGAAAAAGTGAACATGTATTGACCGGACATGACCGGACCATACCGGACCCGTTTTGAATTTCGTGCTTGTGTTTTTGGTGCAAACTTTTATTTCTTGGCAGGGTGATGCCGGGAGTGTTTAACTGTTTGTGGAGCAATGTGGGCGATTGATGGCGATTGGCAGTTGTCATTGGTTTGTTTAACGCATTTCAACTAGAGGTTCGTGGGAACATTGATGGTTGACCTGTAACCTGTGGGGTCATGGAACAATAAAATCCTTCCAACTTCCTGTTGGCCAAAAAAGGCTTATACACCATGTAGCCGTATTCAAGCCTGCGAACGATTGAGATGATATGAGATGACATGAGATTTTTTTTGCAATGAGTCTTTGGCTGGCATGTGCAGTACTGGCTCTATTCTAGTAAATTCTAGTAAGCATAGATGTGCCCAGTTTTTTTGATGTTATTTGCAATGAGCATGGGCAAACGACTCGTTACTTATCCGCTCAAGGACGTGTTTTCTCTTCTCAGGCCCCTGGAGACAAACTTGACTCGCTTGGTTGCAGAGGATGGGTGATGCAGATGGAAGTGAATCACATACTGTACAAAGATGATCAAAGATGTACAAAGTGCAAACCAGTCCTTTGAACTTCTTATGGTTTCGATTAGCCTGAATCACATGTTGTTCTTGTTCTTGTTATTGTTATTGTTCTTGTTCTTGTTCTTGTTCTCGTTGTTGTTGTTGTTGTTGTTGTTGGTGTTGGTGTTGGTGTTGTTGTTGTTGTTGTTGTTCTGCTAGTTACATCATCCTGTGAGTAATCAGGAGTCATCGTCTCTATTTATTGATATATTGATTTATGCTGCATGTGTGTTGTCCTTGTTTATTTGTTTTTTTTCGCCAATTTGTTTCTGTATGCATTCGTCGCACTATGCCAGATGTCCATGCATTTAGCCGTTCGACCTTTTCTTGTGCTGTGCATGTCATGACATACCTTCAAGACGGACGGCAAGACCCAAGCGATGAAAGGAGCGCGCAGACCTCACAAACTTCTGGAGCATCACATACCATCTCAACAGGCTCAACGCGCAACTCCAGTTGCATACTCCATTCAGTTGGAAGCGTTAGTGTGCATAAAGAAATGACATAATCATACACACTTGTTTTGAATATATGATATATGATTGAAATATACGTATTTTAATGTATTACAATGATTGACGTTGTGCGTAATGTTGTGTAGTGTAATGTAGTGTGATGTAGTGTAACATTGTGTATATAGTGTAATGTAATGTAGTGTAATGTAGTGTAATGTAATGTAATATGACGTAATGTAATGTGTGTATCTTATTGTATGTGTTTTCAGCATGTAGCATTGATGGCGACAGCATCACGTTGCATCATTTTGCACGTAGTCGCTGGGTTTGAGCCTTTACAACACTCTCCGCTCCTGGGATTCACAGGCTGTATGCTTCACTCCACGGATATCGCTTCCAGAGGCCTTGCCTACGAAGCAAGTCCTCGTTCCTGACATTAACATGAAACTTTGCCGATTTGCCTCTCAACTTTCAACATCATCCAACAGGAATCCAACAATCATTCAAGATGATTCAATAGCACTGAGAGATTCTTTGAAAGAAGTACTGTAGTGTGGGATGAAAGTAGCTTGAAGGGCACTGCACAAGCCGGAAGTTCTGATACATTACTCATTACGACAAAGTACAGGATGAAGCAGGATAGACTGATCTTCCAGCTCTACGCCGACATACCTGAAAGACGTGGCCTCATTCGGTCACTATAGGTAGTGGTCTTCACCCTTCTTCGTAACTATCTTCTCTTTCAGCATGTCGTGCAGCTTTGAAAAAGATTGAAAGTGTAAGTGTAAGAAGTGCAAGTGCCCCTCTCGTCTTGTTTGATTTGTTTGCCAGAGGCCGCACGTGGACGACGAACAGCTGCGAGAGATGTTGTCAGATGGTTTGTATCCGCCAAGGCGGGACTTGCAATGCAACATTTGGGCCGGGACAACCGAGTGATACCGAGTGTCGGGCCCCCTATGTCATACTGTTCCTCCTAGCGATGCTCAAAGTTTGCTTTGAGTCTGTTTTGCTTGTTACTTCTGGCTCCCCTGAGAGCAGCAGATGGTCAAGGGAGTCAAGGAAGAAATAGAAAGAAAAAGATTGCATTGTTTTGAATTCATTGAATTTGGTCCTGGAACCTGACATTGGTCTATCTATCAGGGTGGTGATGCGACAGGCGTGTGCAGTGGGCCATTGTGCGCTTGGTCCAGCAAGAGCTTGAAGACAGGAGCAGTGGAGCAGCTGTGGTTCCTGGCATCTTCCGAATTGGATGACAACGCACAGCAAGAGTTGATTGATCCCCGTGACATGACTCAGTGACATTCAGTGACTCATGACTTGGTGAGGACTGTTGAAAGCTCATTTGTACGTAGCCAGGACTTGTGAGTACGTGGTCTGGATGGATAGTGATGCCTATGTTGCTTCATCAGAGCCTTTGGAGACGGTAAGCTCGCAGTGGAATTATGGGCTATAGAATGCTATGGACAGCTGCTACGGAAGCATATCGAAGTTGCTGGAGTTGAAGCACACAGCAAAAAATGAGAAGAATGCAGTTGAGAGAATTATGTTTGGAGCATGGCAGTATTTGTCATGCATTGTGTAGAATTGTCATGAATTGTGATGATTTGTGGGTTTTGTTGGGTGCAAATCGTAGCATAGATACCTGCAGTCCCCTTAGGTATCCCAGCTGCTTCAGCCTGCTCTCCCAATCTCTCCCATCTCTCCGCAGGTTTTGGAAGAGTATGGGCTACTTAATAAAACAGGTGGAAAGCTCAGGCGGTTCGAGAACTTCCACTTTTTCGTAGTTTGATCACATTTCAGATATTTCAGCAAGTCAGATCCTTGCTTTCGGGGCATTTACAAGACTTGACAACGTTGACAACATCACATCAGAATTTCTTTTCAACTGCACAGTACCACAGAGTTACTGCGGTCCCTTGAGAGTTGCATCCACTTGGGGTGGCCCAAGGCTGCACGGCATAGAGCCTGATGTTCATTCTGTCTTGATCCGTTTGTTTTGATCCGGTGAAGGTTTTTAATTTGCAGCTGGCATAGTGACATAGAGACATAGTGTGCATGTCGGTGGTAGACCTGCGCCGCCTTGTCCAGCGTGCAACGCCGCGAGTGGAGGATGTCAGATCACCTGACAGGACTGACTTCATTCGCCGCGAGCATGGTCACCTCCCCTTGCGAGAGGTCGTTGATGCTCTGGATGCGTTGCAGTTTTCCTCTGCTTCATTCCTGGCATGTTTTAGAGAACTTCAAGATGAACCTTCAGAGGGCGCACAAGCCGACGCAGAGAATGCAGAACCATTGGTGCTTTCAAAGGAAGAACGCTTGAAGAGATATTGTGCTGCAAAGCCAGCTGCGGAAATGTCAAATGACACTGCTGTGCACCAACTCTACCGCTTGTTGAGCCAGGCCAAGATACTGGATTTGGAGCAAGAGGCAACATCCTCGACACATTCGACACCCAGCTCATCTACCCCGGAATGGACCACTGTGCCGGAATCAAATTGGCAGCAGCTGGTTGCGACTGAGAAAGCCAAGGGCGGCGAATGCTTCAAACAGAAGGACTTTCAAGCTGTAGCATGCTTGTGCGGCAAGTTTTGCTCTGTTGACTTTTCCAAACGAATACCAATGGAGACTGAAAGCACCCAATGTTATCCAACGAAGTCAAAGTAAACCCTAGGCCCTAAGATATCATAAGATATCATAAGATATCTAAGATTCTAAGATTCTAAGATCTCAAGGCAAATCATCAGAGAAATGTTTGTTTTTTTGGCCGGTCACGTGCTGAGGCTATCAAGCACTACACCAAGGCTATCCAAGCTTCACCTAAACCGTTTAAACCTGATGAAGTCAGAGAAGGCGAAGCATCAGAAGCGTCGCAACTGTTCTCAACTTTGTCCGCATTGCTCTCAAATCGCTGCGCTGCGCGGTTGCAACTTGATGAGGGGGTCGCAGCCCTGGCAGATGCACGGACCTGTGTGCAGCTGACTCCTTCTTGGCCCAAGGGACGTTTTCGCGAAGGCTGCTGCTTGAGGCAGCTTGGTCTTTTGGAGGATGCCCAACGTGCTTTTGCAGCTGGGCAGAAACTAGAGCCGGACAACAAAGAGTGGTGCAAAGAGCTTGAAAAGACAGAGAAGCTCTTGCTTGCCCAGCCAGCGTATCAGGTGCCACTTGGGGCGGCGCTGGTACGTATGATGGCGCACAGCAGTTGACAAAACCATCCAAACCCAAATAGTACTGCACTCGTAGTTGGCCGTTACATAATGGTCAAGCTTGTCAACATGATATTGAATAATTAAGTAAGTGCCGAGTGCTGTATGCAGATGATAGTAACCGATCATAAAATGATATAAGATGACATACTGTAAGATATACATAGATATACTGTATAAGTAACATAGACCCGGGCAAGCCGGCGGCGGAAGTTTCCCAAACATAAATGACCTATAGTTCAAAGACACCCTGTCCCGACCGTGTCCTTCCCTCGACACTCCACACCTCACACTGCACACT
>Ga0126342_10018442_pt1 | contig 11957 bp, 13 predicted proteins | sample Cyp1metagenome_FD_92528 | JGI IMG/M metagenome (GOLD analysis project Ga0126342, IMG submission 92528) | Coral microbial communities from Lord Howe Island, Old Settlement Bay, Australia - Cyphastrea 1 metagenome | ecosystem: Host-associated > Invertebrates > Cnidaria > Coral ... | reverse complement strand
GTGACTCCGGAGGGTCGAAAAGTAGGCTCGCTAAAGCGGCGGGTGCGGAGCCCGCTGGGCAGATGAGAGATGAAAAATTGCACGCCGTTGTGGCGCGAAGCACATTTGCAAGTGAAAAGACTAAAAACACCTCACGTTCGGACCGCTTTTGAAAGTTGAGATGTTGAAAAAGTACACGCCGTTGTGGCGCGAAGCACATTTCTAAGTCAAAATGTACAAAGCACACCAGCTTCGGAGCACTTTTAGAAGTTGCGCCGTTGAAAAGTGCACGCCGTTGTGGCGCGAAGCACATTTCGAAGTCAAAATATACAAAGCACACCAGCTCCGGACCACTTTTGGAAGTTGAGATGTCGAAAAAGTGCACGCCGTTGTGGCGCGAAGCACATTTCGAAGTCAACATGTACAAAGCACCACATGTTCGCGCCACTTTTGGACGTTCAGATGTCGTGTCGCGTGGCAGGCGCAAGGGATTGTGCACCTTGTCAAAAGTGAGCAAAACGTGAGAGTTTTGTGGCATTTCCAAAAACGATGGCAGGCGTGGGACATCTGAAGAGGATCTGCAAAGATGCATTTTCCGTGGCAGGCGCAATAGAAGAGACATGTTCATCAGAGCTGGTTAGGAGGTCCGGGCGCTGATTTCCTGAGAGAGGTTGCATTTTGGAGCATCAAATCTTCAGGTTTGCTGAGATGATTTTGGTTGACAGGTGCAGCACTTCGTGTGACCTGGCATCACTTTTTCGTGGCAGGCGCAATGCTTTAGACAGGTGGAGTGGAAAAATCGCAAAACGCTTTGGTACGAGGCCGTCAGCTCTGCACTCAACTTTCCATTCTTGAAGGATGTCTCGCAGAATTGTTTCGTTTTTGATGTTGTCAACTTCGAAAATTGAGGAAGTCTCGCAGAATTTCTGCGTTTTTGATGCTGTCAACTTCGAAAATTGAGGAAGTCTCGCAGAATTGTTTCGTTTTCAAGCTTGCAGATAGCCAGATAGATAGACAGACAGACAGAGAGAGAGAGAGAGAGACAGAGAGACAGAGAGACAGAGAGACAGAGAGACAGAGAGACAGAGAGACAGAGAGACAGACAGACAGACAGACAGACAGATAGATAGATAGATAGATAGACAATTACAACTACAACTGCCACTACACTACTGCTACAGCTACAAATGCAAATATACTACGCTACATTATGCTACACTAATTGAACTACACTACACTAATTACACCTAATTACGCTACACTACACAAATTGCACCACCACCACCAACAACAACAACTACTACCACCACCACAGCTACAACTGCAATTACAATTACGCTACGCTAACTACACTGCAGCACACTACAACTACAACTGCAACTACAACTACAACTACAGCCACAACCACACTACATTACACAAAACTACACAACACTGATTACATTGCATTACGCTACAACTACAGTTGCAGCCACAACTGCAACTACAACTACCACTACATTACATTACACTACACTACACATACTACTCCACACTACACTACACGACACAGCACGACACGACACGGCACTACACTAATTACACTGCACTACACTACAAATACAACTACACTACCTTAAACTAGACTACACTACACTATACCACACTACACTACACAACACTACACGACATCGCACTGCACTACACTACACTAATTACATCACACCACGACTACAAGTGCAACTGCACTTGATTAATTACACTACATTACAGCTACAGCTCCACTACACTACACTACAACTACAGCTACAACTGCACTACACCACACTACATCCAGCAGTTGTGGTAAGGTGACCACTGCAACCATTCCAAAAAACACAACTCCCACCACCTGTCAGTCCATCAGTGGATTCGCTCTGCCATCCGTGATTCACAACAACCAACCTCTCCTATAGGTTTCCTAGTTTTGAAACTTCCGCCACCGCCTTGTGCGGTACTACTGGTATTCTTAAAAGATCTTTAAAAAATATTGTCCGCTTCTACCTGTTCCCAGAAGAAAGTGTTACGGAAGAACCTGCTAACTGCTTCACTGATCTTTGCTATCCGGGGCCCATCTGAATCCAGCCAAGATGCCACAAGGGCATGTGATTGCACTTCCCCACACTCGTGGGTACCGCCAATATGGGCGCACATAGGGCCTATAAGGACGCCAAGGATGATAATAAGGGCGAATTGGATGGTATTGGCGGAATGGCCTGGGATGAACTGCTGGGTGAAAGCCAGGGTGTCCGAACCCCCCAATGTGACCAATGTGACCTCCACCTATGTGCATTCCTCTCAAGGAACTTGGCTTCGATGAGGAGTTGTCGGCGGCAGTGACATTGGGCTCACTGAATGTCAGAGGCGGTGATGTCTCTGAAGCATTGGCCAAAGCTTCAGTAGCTGCAGCTGCTGTCTCTGGTTCCCGGGGGATTTTCTGGGAAGCCGTGGGCAAACACTCGAAGCCACTCTCACAAAACTCTTCCTTGGCCGCGAGGCAAAGTAGCAGCAATCTTGCAAGCAACAGATCTTCAACAAGAACCCGACATGTCATACCATTATTCTCCGAAACCCAGCCGCGTTCCACAATGAAAGTAAATTAAGACATTGACGTCAGCCATGCGGTCTACTCAAGCTACAGTGCAAAGTTCGGTGGAAAGAGGGAAGTGGAGCACGCAAATCCTACACCACGCAAGTTTGCACAGCACCATGCCCAATACAAACGGACACAGGGCACACCATGCAGGAAAACGGCTATGCCATGCAGCCCAAGCTCTCCCGTCTCTCCTGGAGGCCGCTGAAAGCCATTGCGGCAAAGGATGCCCCAAGTGCAGTTGATCACATTTCCTTCACCTCAGGTCCACTACAGGCGGCTTGCGATTTGGGGGTGCAAATTCTACACAGGCTCCGCAATTTTCGGTAGAGAACCTTTTCCATCTCACTTGAAGCCAATCAAGCGGGATGCACATCTTGATGGATATCTTTCACCTGGCAATTCTTTCGTGACTGATAAAACATGTTCCACACGGCCTGCAGATGCTCACTGACACTGTGCGAGCGAGCCGCTTGAGCTCGCATTGGTGATATCAAGCCAGGAGCCTTCTGACGACTGCGAGGCTGCACTCAGCATGAAAGACTGCACCAAGATCCTCAGCAACTTTCGAAGTTGTGAATGAATGTGAAAAGTTTCGTGTTCCCTTCATTCAAGCTCTTGTTGAATCGAATCCACCATTGCCTCTACCTCTTCACGAAAGACTCCAAGGCACATTCTTGCGGGAAAAGGTTCAGATGGCAACAGTACTTCCACTGAAAGACCTAAGCAGGATTCCCTGAAGCACCCTGGACAAACTTCCTGGCAGGTCACGCCAGCCTCATCAGACTCTGCCAGCAAAGTTGTTCACCGTGGCCCTCTGGCTGGAAACTTGTAAGTGGCTTGGCATTTATGATACGTTTCTGAGATTGTTGAAGGACCCTTTTGGACACTTTAACTGGTGCAACCCGATACAATGGGATCCCTGAAGATTCAACCAGCTTTTATGACGGACTGGTGGGACACAAAGTCACTGCAATGAAGTCAAGGCTCAAAGTGTTCAATGCCAAGGCCAAGGCCATTGCGGGCAGCCTATCTTAAGCCCCAATGATTGAATGGGAGGTCAGATAGGTGTTGTGGATCACGACAACCTCAGAAAAACACAGCAATGCTCGAGCCAAAAGCTGCCCCCTGCATTGCATTTGGTGGGTAGCCACTGGCATGATATATAAACCAAAGCAGGACTCTCTCGTGCAAACTGGCTTCTACAATTCATGACAATTCCCATCAATCAAAATCTCCTCTTCAAGAAAGAATGCTTCAGACATCTTCCCATCCGTTCTACGTTGATCTTGCAGCTCCATACCCAGAAATGCTAGGTGTCTTTTCAGATTTTTGGAGCCTCTGGCATTGTTGGGTCCCGCGAAATCACGAGGCCCCGCGAACGAGCATGGAAATTGTACAAACGTGCTTTGAGAAAACAAGGGCAAAAGTCGGGGCGATGCTACTGGCATTACTTACCACAACAAAAGCATTGCTGCTTAAATATGCTCAAGTGTCAATCTTAAATTGCTGTTGTGAAACTTGCTGGTTGCCATCTCGATCGCATGGTACTGGGGCCTCCAGAATCACCCACTCACCAATCGCGCTTTCAGCGGGGGGAGCAGTGGTGAGACTGGAGCGAGAGAGAACCCCCGGATCACAGTCTACATGGTCTACACGCTGACCTGTGAAAAATAAATTCTACATGGTGCAAGAGACAACTGGCAGGTTGCAATGGATCTCAGCGTTCCTCTGCGGCTTTTCTGCGCTAAGATGGTCCAATTTCATCCAACCTAGTCATATTTAATCCAACATAATGTGGTTGTTGCTAGTGGATACTGTTGGCTCATCCTGAAATCTTCGGAGAAGGGCACTTGCAAATCTTGTAGGGTCGCCTCTACGCTCCTACTCCGCCTCAGACGGGAAAATGGGGGCAGATAATCCTGGCCGTAAGAAAGCCCCGCCCATCCCACTGTTCAGCTTCACATCATGCGCACCACTTAGGCTCGGCTCATATTCTATCATATGAAAGTTTCCTAAAATTAAAGTACCCCCAAATCATCCATTTTGATCGGTTTTCATGGATTTTCCATTAACATCAACAATTTTGGGTACCAGCGTTTTCAGCAATCCCCCATATTGTTGTATCTATCTCTTTGATATAATACCACGACTTTCCTGAGAAACACTCAGGGCAGCTTGAATGATGCGCACAAGGAAAACACTGCCAAGTTGAGTAAACCATGACCCGTTTTGCTATGTTTTGCTCCGCATGTCTGACAGCCGGTGCAACTCGGAGCCTTGCGGTGTTGGTTCTTCGGATATATGTGTTGAGAGAAAGTCCTGGTCAGCAAATGGCACCAGAAACTGATAGTCTGTCCGGATCCTATCATGGTGATCAGTACTATCACTGCTAACCACCCATGAAGTTGCAATCCACCTCGGAACGGTGTGGCCAAGTTGGATTCGCTCCCCTTTTGCAGGATTTATACAACCAGAAATGATTCACATGTCAGAGTGAGTAGAGTAGTTGCTAACGCCGTGGCCGGTGGCCTGTTCGTTTTGTGCGATTTTCGTGATTTCTACAAATAAATAAATAAATCAATAAATGTATAGTCGAACTCAAGCTCAACCTCAGGACCGGTCTCTTTGCCAAGGAGTTGGAATACAGAAACAATGTACATAAGCGGAATTATGCCATTCAATCCTATTATATATATATGCATATAATATAGGGGTGGGGTGGGGGGATGTTAACGTTCTTAAGACCACGTCCTTGATGCTACGTTGATAACATGTTGAAGTCACTCGGAAGATGCTCTTGATGCTACAAGTAACTTGCAAAACACTCTTGATGCTACGTTGATAACATGTTTAAGTAACTTGGAAGACGACGCTCTTGATGCTACGTTGATAACAGGTTGAGGTAAATTGGGAGACGCTCTTGATGCTACGTTGTTAACATGTTGAAGAAACTTGGAAGACGCTGCCACCACTGCGACGGTTCCAAAGCACGGCAAATGTTGGCTCGAAAAATGAGAATGCCTTTGGTGCAAGTTAATCACAATGCGAAACAGTTCGCTACTGTTCGCTGTCAATTTGAAGAAAGCACCTAAAAGGGGGCTGAGCAAAGTGGGTGGCACCCAATTTCTTGACAGAGCTTGGGGTGTCCCGAAAAAGTGGCCGCCAAAGCAATTGAATTTCAAAAAACAAGTCCAAAAGGCATAGCGTGGTCAATCTTCGCCTGAAAGAGAAAGTTTTTGAGTGGGTGTGGAGACGCAGCAAAAAATATGAATGACAAATTCACACCTGCACAGATGTGTAAAGAAATGGCAAAGGTGTGCAAATGGAGACCATGAAGGATAAAAGTGACGCCGCCGCCCACAGGCCACCCGTCACGGCGTAACCTAGTTGAGAAGTTTGGGGGTCTGACACCCGACACATCTCTCCATGGAAAACGCCAGAAGAAGCAAGTTGATCGCTAGTTTTCCATGGTTTTCCTATGTTTTTCCATCAGACAGAACGATACAAAACGTGCATCTCTAGCGAATGAAGACGTGTTCGTGTCCTCCAGCTTTTTTCTTGAAATTGGACTTGGACCTGGACTCTCGGGAGTTGCCTCAGTTGGATCATCTTAGGGGTACCCCCAAATAGTGATAATTTGCCATTAAACTGGTGTGCCCCAATTAAGAAAAACGCAGGAATTTATTAATCTGGAGTTGACATTACTCGAAGTGTAGCTTGTTTCGATTTGGATGTGTGAGCACGAACCTGCCAGATATTGCACAACCTTCCCTCGAACCAATGTGTTTCCAGCATCCACCATCGTTACCGTTTTTCATCTGCCATATCAAAAAAAGGTGATATCCACAAATTGAGAACCCCCAGGTTGTGGTGTATGACATGGACCCTGAAGCCTTCATGTTCCTGGCTAAACAACGCCGCCAGGTTGCTGGAATCCCGAAGTCGGTGCCATTGGTGTCGATGGACTGCATGCTGCCACCACGCTTCAGTTTAGCAGCTCGCTGTAGCACCTGGGTGCTTTCTCCGGCGTAAAGAGTAGCCGATTGGTCAATGGTTGGTGGTTTTGACCTACCAGCACCTCTAGAGAAATTGGACTGTGTTGCATAAAGGGCTGCTGTAACCTGTTACTGAGTAAGCTGGACTGTCACAGCCTCCTAAGAATCCCGCCCCAGACTTGCGCTGCAACATGGCCATAGTGGTGGCATCCTGAAGAACATGCTTGGCCCACCCCCCCAGCGAGGTTCATGGCAGCGTTTTCACGTTGCACACTGTGTGGACACTCATCCAACATCAAACCTAAATGCACGGAGCGCATCCAAGTATACCAAGAAATGCTGGTCAATCTGCAATCATACCAACCCCGAACCAAATATAACCTCCATGGTTGATGAAAATTGGCCGGGAATGCGGGAGTCCCATGGTGTTTTTGGAATTGGAACTATTTTGGAGGCCCTGCTGTCAGAACCAACCACCCTATAGATTTTCACAAAATAGGGGCACAATAATTTCCTAATTTGAACAAGAGGAGTTTGTCCAGAAATCGGATACCCCCAAAATTGATCGTTAACAAATCATATCTCCCCCGCGAAATGCCATTCTATGAGCATATACCGCATTTGCAGCCCAAATAATTCTGGTTGGCTACATATATATATATAGATAGATAGATAGATGGATAGATAGATAGATGGATAGATAGATAGATAGATAGATAGATAGATATACCGGCGGACTGAAAGTTAGAATATCACACTTTCCACCAAAAAAAATCCATTGAAAGCTAGAATGCCACACCAAAATTGTCAAAAAAAACCAAAATTCTACCTTTCAGTCCGTGTTATGCTGGTAAATGCGGATAATAATGTTCAAAAATTGTTTGATCAAACTTGCCTACCTGCTGTGCCGGGGCCACCAAACCTTTATTTTTTGTAGGCTTAGAATGCATCTGCAGCATATGCCCCCCAAAAAACTGATTTCTACATAGATTTTAAATATAATATATATATATGTGTATATATATATATATATGTGTGTGTGTATATATATATTTCATCAACCAAATCCCTGAAGAAAGCGGGTCGAGGTATCAAAACCTGGTTTTGAGCTAGTTTCTGCCAAAAAGAGAGGTTTTAGTCAACAAAACTAGGTTTTTGATGAAGCAGCTTCGCCACAACCCATAGAAAAACCGTCCAAAACCTGTAAAAACTCATCAAAACCCAGAAAAAACCGTAAAAAACCGTAGTCCAAAACCGACCAAAAACTGGGTTTGCCGGGGCCATCAAACCTTGTTTCTTGTAGGGTTAGAATGCCTCCGCAGCATATGCGCCCAAAACTTCTGCATTCTATATAGGTTCTGAATATATAAATGAAATCTTGGTCCCCAATGACGGTTGAGAAAAGTACTTACCACAGTTTATATCATCTTCATCATTTAATGTATATATATAAATAAATGTGTGTGTATATATATATTTACAACCTACATCAACCAAATGCCTGAAAAAAGCGGGTCGAGCTATCAAAACCTGGCTTTGAGCTAGTTTCTGCGAGAAAAAAAATAGTCAACAAAAATGACATTGTTTATTGTTCATGGAAAGATTTGTTTGCAAGGGGACGGTCGAAAATTCGTCAAGAATTTTGGAGGTTTAGGGCCGGACTAAATAAATAAGGTTAGAATGCCCGCCGGGGATTTCCCCACGATATTCCCCACAATAATGAAATTGACTAAACAGAATGGTAACCTCTGAAAACGACAATATACAGACATATAATATATGTGCTGTATATATTAGATATATGTACATGTACATACAAATTCGATGTGAGGAAACGAGGTGTTCTTGGATCGGCGGATGACGATATTGCATTTTTTCTTCATATTTTGTCATTATTTATTGATCCTTTTTTTGCTGAGCATGAACACGTTTTTTTGGCAACTACCTGCAAATTCTGCATGTTTATATTTACAATACGATGTTGCATTTGTCTGCATATCATGACATTGTTTATTGTTATTTACATGCATAGTCTGCATATTTGCAGTACATGGAAGACACGGGACGGTCCAAAATGCGTCAAAAATTTTGGGGTTTTAGGGGTTTCTGGACTAAATAAATAGGGTTAGAATGCTCGCCGGGGCTTTTCCCATGGTATTCCCCACGATCATGAAATGTTGACTGAACAGCATGGTAACCTCCAAAAACGGCATTATACACACATATAGATGCGCTGTATATATTACATATCTATGTACGTGTACATGCATATTAGATGTGAGCAAACGAGGTGTTCTTGGATCGGCGGATGACGATCTTGCATTTTTTCTGCATATTATGACATGTTATTGATCATGGGTAGATAGTTTAGCAATTTACATGCATAGTCTGCGCATTTGCAGTACATGGAAGACACGGGACAGTCGAAAATTCGTCAAGAATTTTGGAATTTTAGGGGTTTCAGGACTAAATAAATAGGCTTAGAATGCCCGTCGGGGATTTTCCCACGGCATTCCGCAGGATAATGAAATGTTGATTAAACAGGATGGTAGCCTCCAAAAACGGCATTATACACAGACGATATTTCATTTTTCAAAAATTCGTTTTTTTATTTTAATTGATCATGTTTTTTTTGCTGATCATGAGCATGGTTTTTGGCAAATACCTTTCAAATACATGTATATTCTGCATATCTAAATTAACAGTACGATGTTATTGTTCATGGAAAGATTTGTTTGCAATTTACATGCATATTCTGCATATTTGCAGTACATGGAAGACACGGGACGGTCAAAATTTCGTCAAGAATTTTGGAGGTTTAGCGGTTTCAGGACTAAATAAATAGGGTTAGAATGCGCGTCGGGGCTTTTCCCACGGTATTCCCCACGATAATGAAATGTTGATTAAACAGGATGGTAACCTCCGAAAACGGCATTATACAGACATATATGCGTTGTAAATATTGCATATATATGTATATATATATATGTACATGTACATACATATTAGATGTGAGTAAACGAGGTGTTCTTGGATCGGTGGATCACGACATTGCATTTTTTCTGCATATTCTGTAATTTTACTGATCATGTTTTTTTGGCTGATCATGAACATGTTTTTGCAAATACCTGCAAATTCTGCATGTTGATATCACTATCTTTTGGGTAGATTTCTGCAATTTACATGCATATTCTACATATTTGCAGTACACGGGACGGTCGAAGATTCGAAATTTTGGGGGTTTCAGGACTAAATAAATAGGGTTAGAATGCCGTCCCGGATTTGTTTAGGGGTTTCAGGACTAAATAAATAGGGTTAGAATGCCTCCCGGATTTCTCACGCGGTATGCGGCTGTTTTCTTAAAATCAATGTTTTTTCCTCCAAAGTGGCATTCTAACTTTCGGTCCAGCGGTATATATATATGTAAATGTATATACATATATATATATATATTTATGTATGTATTCATGTATGTATGTAGGTATGTAGGTATGTAGGTATGTAGGTAGGTATGTAGGTAGGTATGTAGGTATGTATGTATGTATGTCTGTGTGTGTATGTATGCATGCATGCATGCATGTATGTATGCATGCATGCACGTATGTATGTGGGTGTGTGTATGTATGTATGTAAGTATGCATGTATGCATGTATGCATGTATGCATGTATGTATGTATGTATGTATATATGTATGTATGTATGTGTGTATGTGTGTATGTATGTATGTATGTATGTATGTACGTGTGTGTGTGTGAAACATCTGAAGAGATGTAAAACTTCTAGTTTCAGCAGGGGGCAGTGGCCCACCAACGAAGTTAGTCATGAGTTGGGAGGATATCGGGACTGATCATCCCGACGTACCTGCAAGATTTTACTTTCTGGTCATGGAACGTGGTTAGCCCAAGAACCACTTCGCCGTTTTTCAACCAATTTCAGCTTTTTTCAACCAATTTGAGGTCACTTCAATGTCTGTACGATTTTCGCAATCTGTCAAGTTGGGAGCGATATGGCTTTGTTGAAAGGGGAAGGGTCAGCTTCCCATGCACTTCATTTGGCACTGACTATGGCGATGGCAGTTTTTACTGGTTTTCAGGTCCTTTCATCGACCCATTCCTGTCAGGTGTATCCGGCGTGTTTTTTTCACGTAAGATGCATTCCATAAAAAATCGCAATGACAGTTCTGAGCAAGTGTGTGGCTCATGCTGGATTCGTCATGGTGGCATGAACCCTTCGGGGAATACCTTTCTAGGTAGGAAATTTGATCCTTCGACTTGATCTCCGAATTTACAGTTTTCAACCTAGTAATTTGTCTAAGTAAAGTGAAACAGTCGGCCTTCTTCCATGCTTTCACTTGTCGATCGGTGTGTTGAACAGCTGGCCGCAGTTTGGGCACTCACCATCTTCCTCTCACTGATAGCTGTCTGCATAGCTGGACGCCACGACAACAACCTTTTTCAACATTGCTCAAGAGTGTGACTGACTTGTATCAGCATTTGCAACATGGTGGAATCTCCAGGCAGGTTCATGACTTTAGGTGTGGTACTTTTTCTTTTCATGGTCTCTGGTGAGGTTCAATTGTGCACGTAATTCATTTTTGACTACTGACAGCCGTCGATAGGGTTGAATTGACCACTGAGGGCCCTGAGCCTTATCACGAATTCTTGCATTGGTTTGTGGATGCATCTTTTCACCATTGGGTCCCCTATCTCATGTGTGCTCCTCTCTACAGGTAGGTCGGGTCCTGCGCGTGCTTAGGTAGGCTTAGGTTTCGATGTGGTAGGTTGGTTTAGGCGCTTCCGTCTTCCCCTTCCTCCGCTGGTCTTGTTCCGTTCCGTCGGCCTCCGGTTTTCTTCTCTTGCCCTTTCAGGGTTTGCCCGCTTTGGGCCAGGTGTGTTTGTGTTGGTGTTTGCTCCTTCCCTCTTCTTTTGCGTTCCCCTCTTCGCGTCCTGGTTAAGTAACTTTCATCACATTTTCATCCTCACCTCATCTTCATTTCCTTCATTCTCATTTTCATCTCATTTGTCCAGACCTTAATTTTCCCACCCTCCTGCAGGAGGGTGTGTGTGTGAAACATCTGAAGAGATGTAAGACTTCTAGTTTCAGCAGGGGGCAGTGGCCCACTCATGAATCCACTGCCAACGAAGCTACTCATGAGTTGGGAGGATATCGGGACTGATCATCCCGACGTACCTGCAAGATTTTACTTTCTGGTCATCGGACGTGGCTAACCAAAGAACCACCTCGCCGTTTTTCAACCAATTTCAGTTTTTTTCAACCAATTTGAGGTCACTTCAATGTCTGTACGATTTTCGCAATCTGTCAAGTTGGGAGCGATATGGCTTTGTTGAAAGGGGAAGGGTCAGCTTCCC
>Ga0126342_10018441_pt1 | contig 11963 bp, 8 predicted proteins | sample Cyp1metagenome_FD_92528 | JGI IMG/M metagenome (GOLD analysis project Ga0126342, IMG submission 92528) | Coral microbial communities from Lord Howe Island, Old Settlement Bay, Australia - Cyphastrea 1 metagenome | ecosystem: Host-associated > Invertebrates > Cnidaria > Coral ... | reverse complement strand
TTGTTATTCAAGATGGTCATTGCACCACCAACCAGATATATGTTGAATTGGTTTCATCAGTTAAAACAAAACATTAGAGATATGTTAACAACATTTCTATGTTAACCAACCATATATATATATGTATACAGAGGCTTTGCAGCTTTGAGGCTTCGCAAACCTTAGCGGGCCTGATCCCCCATACTCTGTATATATATATAACCAATTAGTTAACAGTTGTCCATGACATATTGCCAGTGACCATCATGTTTTCAGATTGCTAGTTTGAAAAATCTACCAATTAGATCAGTGATCAATTAGCATATATTGTTATTCAAGATGGTCATTGCACCACCAACCAGATATATGTTGAATTGGTTTCATCAGTTATAACAACATCATTAGAGATATGTTATCAACATTTCTATGTTAACCAACCATATATGAATATATATGGAAATTATATGGAAATATTGGAGATATGTTAACCAGGCCCATAAAAATATCATGTATACCTTATGATTATGATGATTTACCCTATGAAAAATGGCTGATTCCCCCGGTAATCCAAAGAGGTCCTCCTCAGGTCCTCCCTAGCGGCGACGCCGCGACCTTGGCAGAGACCCTTGGACACCTTGGAGATGCCTAGGCGGGTTCCTAACATCCAGGGTTCATATTGGGGATATATAGAGTCTATGGTCAATCTTAGATGGGTAGAAACCAATCCTAACTAGTCTTTTAGTATGGGATTATCTACGTTCGCCAAATAAGATATATGTTTTTTTTGCAGGGTATCTGGCTGATTGGCCATGACATGGAGAGACTCCAAAACTGCGGCAACTACAATACTAAGTAATGGTCATCCATGACGACTCCATGATTTCTGATTTGGGGTAGCCCTATGACTTCGGAAACCTCCATGACTTGGGCTGGAAATGGAAATATGGAAGTGTTGAACAACATCCGAATCCCATGAATATATGGGGATGGGTCAAAACCCTGGTACCTAGTGAACCCCAAAATAGCTGGTAAATGGATGTTCATCCCACTAAAAATGTATCTATAGGTATTGACCCATACCCATATCAATGGATAAAATCTTTAATGGATGTTCACCGATGATATTGATTGTTGGATAGACTGTTGATTGAACAGATCTTTGCGGAGAAACTCATGACAAACCGTAAGGATTTGGCCGGGACATTTTGAGACCATACCAACCAACAGGTATACTAGACTATAATCATCAAAACTTGCGGTGAAAAGTGTATGTCATTGTATATCTGTATGACAATGAAAAGTGGTTTTGGGTAGACTTCATTGGGTATCTTCATAGTTGAATTCTTTGCCACAGATGTTGGTATGTATATATATATATATATATCATCATCCTGTTCAAAGATATTCTCTCTTTAGTGAGGATGTTTGACATTTTCGTATTCTATCTACTCCTGAATATTTACCAGCGAAAAAGCATGGGCATCAAAGCTTGACCCAGGGTGGGAGCTAAGGTGATGTGTCCGATCAATGCATATGAAACATGGGCTTCAAAAGAGGGACATGTTTCCCAATTTCTCCAGCAACATATGATGTGTTGCCCAGGGGTTCAGAGGTAAAACAACATGTTGAAGGGATCGCCAGGTGAAGATGTGAATATGGTGTTGAATTGTCGAAATGAATATGGTCCAAGAGAAAGTTTGACCATCTGTCGCTTCTTAAAATAATCATTTAATTCCATAGGATCCATGCATGCTATATATGGTAACATGGATCCCATCAATATACCCAATTTATGTTAGCATATATACCAGCACCATGGATCCTACGGGTAATTCCATTGATTTTTTCAAAATCATGGATGAATGACCCTTCATGACCCTTCCAAACTCCGGACATCCAGATCTTCCAGTTGGGCCAGACGGAATCCCCAGGATTTCGCAGCTGCGTTTCTTTCCACAACGTTTGCTGACGGGTGATCTACAGCTTGACTTTCAGGAAACTTTGGCAAAGCGTATCTTGAGCAACATCAGCAACCAACTCTAAGGTCCTCAACAAGTCAGCAAAGGAACTTTGTTGAAACTTTGTTTGAGAGGTGGCCAGATCCAAGGGTGGGCTAAAAACTGGTGTAGCGGTGGAACCGACAAAATGTGTCCAACAAAAAGGTGTTTATATAACCAAACATACATCAGCAAACTACCAATGATATGAGATTGGGATTGTTCATGCCTTCTTTGATTACCCGAAGGTGGGGTGGGATATGAACTTACCAACTGCTCAATACCTGGTTCTCATACCGTTAGATGACAAGGTGAGGCAAGTATGGCCCCACAATAAGCAAAATGTGAGGCAGTTGGCAAAGAGCACCAACAATGCAGGACTTGTAGGAACGCGTAAGAATGTACTAACAACAATTATACAAAATGGTGCCCTATATTTAGCAAAGTTGTTTTTTACCCAATTATGGGCTATGGCAAAGATCTCAAACTCGCTAGATCTTCCAGCGTACGAAAAACCACCTGAGGGAAAGCCTACAGGACCCCCCTTTATTTGGAGGTCGAAACTTATATATAGAAGATTTGTTTAAATATGTTTCGGAATAGATGAATAGATTCGTGTTTCCCATTCATGACAGGTTTTCTCTTAAGTTTTCAACATGTTATTTTTTCAACATGTTTTCCAGATTTCATGTGTTTTTTCCCCATATATCGAGTGATGCACCGAGGCATTGCTTCCCTTGAGCGACATGCGCTGCTACCCTATGTGCTGTGCTTCGCCGCCGCTCTGCGCTCTTGCACTTCGCCCTATATGGAGCGGAACCCCATGGAGAGGGTGAAAGATCTGGCACTCTGAGTGGAATCCAACTACCCTCTGGTAATTTAACATGGCTATTGAAAATGGCCATTTATAGTGGATTTACCCATTAAAAATTGTGATTTTTCATAGCTATGTTAGTTTACCAGAGGGTATTTTGATGATTTTGCTGCTTAAAGAGAAGTTCAATCAGGTTTTTGTTCATATTGAAGTCTGAAGGCTTTAGATGGCGTTACGAGCCTTTTCACAAAGCTTTCACAAAGTAATAACATGAGCTTTTGTATGTCACCAATATTCATAGACATACTCATTTTTTTTTTGAAATCGGCCACCTGAAGCCTTTGAAAGGGGCGTCAACTTAAAAGCGTCCCACATGATCTTGGGATCGCCGGGATCAGTGGGATGACTCTCCCCCATGGTGTGGCACTGTTGATTCAACATGGGATTAGCGCCCAGTGTTTGACACAATCCCTTAGCTTTGCTTACCTACTTGCCGATGTTTTTTCCATTACTGATCAGTTCCCAATGTCCATGTAGTGTTATTTGGAATCATGATACAAATTTGCCTCCAGTCACATCCTCCTTTACTAGCTTAAATCATGAAAAATCATCTCACACTTAATTTTTACTGGCCACATCCCGTTTTTTTCTCGCTTTTCCTTGGCCTCATCCCCAGTTGAACCGCCCTAGGTGAGGGGCCCGAAGCGTACCGCACCCTTCGCAAGCGCTTGCTGCCTGACCTGCTGTGGCTCATGCGTGCGCGAAAGCGCGCGGAGATCTTGCAGAACCAGCGGCTCCCTGCGGGCGGATGATTGGAGCAGGGAACATCCGGAAGGGAAGTTTTTTCAGAACATGAGCAGCAGTGCTGCAGCATCCCGAATAATACAGCAAGCTTTGATAGATTTTAGAAGGGAACATGATAGAAAACTTGCTGGCACGATGGATTTGGATATATTTTGGGTTTGACCCGTCTGTGGTTTGCCGCCTAGGCAGTGGTTCAAGTCCAAAAAATTGGGGTTGCATGGAAGCACACCAGTGGCTTCCACTTCAGTTTAGCCGGTGTTTGTTTTTTGCATCTAATTCGGTCAATTCCAAATCATTAGATCTGCCTTTTCTCCTGTTTTCTATCTACTGATTCTACTGTATTGTAGTCCTTGCGAGCGATGCACCTCGGGGTTCCTGATCCACAGAGTTCATCATGCCGCAAAAATTGCAGGTTTGTTCTGCCTTTACTGCAGTTGAGGGGCCGCGAAGGAGTGCAGTATGAACTTGCAGAGTATCTTGGCGCATGCCTGGGCACCTCTTTAGGATTGGAGAAAAACATAGAAAAACCGAGTTGGATGAGAACAACCATTAAGACCAAGTTTGCTGCATCAGTTTACCCACTGAAAACCACCTTCAACATTTTTGTGCCGTTTTGTGCCATCAATTGCTTTCCCATTTAGTCGGTTGACTGTTGCAAGCTATTGCTGCAAGCGTTTCTCCCCACATGTGTAGCCTGCCTTCGGATCCTTCGGTCCTAAGAGCAAAGATGAATCCAGATTTGGAACAGCAACGAAGAAGATTCAACCATACAAAGTGGGGCCCCCCAAGATAGCTCTAACTCTAATAACTAGGACTTATGGTAGATATATCTATAGTTAGTGGGATTTTAAACCAACTTGTAACTGGGGGGGCAGCACCTTGTAGCTGTCTCACTGCTAGGGTACTGCAGGCTGCAAGAGACTTCACAGCACCCTCTGGCAATTTGTTGCTATGAAAGCCATGGAAACCATGGCCCGATGATGAATCCCTATTAAACCTGGTCATTTTCCTGTAGCTATATCAAATTATCGGAGAGTATCTTCACATCTTCACAAATGGTGAGCAGAGATCATACAACAGTGTCCGGGCCTCATGTATCCAATTCTATTTTACTAGACCATGGTGGAGCAGTTTCCTAGAAGCTCCGCCAAGTGGTTCACTGCAGGCATTGTGCGCGGCTAATGATCTCCATTTGCGGCGCGAGACAAGTGCAGATGGACATGGAAATGCTGGACGCCTTGAGTTCCCCATTGGAGGTCACTCCTTTTGGATCGGTGGGGCGCTCTGTGCGCAGGTGGATATGGATAGATGATTTGTTGGTGGGAAAATACTAGAAAAGGATAGAAAAGGTGCTTTCCACTAGAATCACAGGTCACGGTTTAACATGTTTGAAGATTGATGCTGAGGAGATTCTGCCCATTGCATTGTTGAATATATCACTTTCGCAATGCCAGGCTCATGGTTGTCATGGGTTACACGAAGCAATCTTCCCACTGAGATACATACTCTACTTATAGAAGTCTTTAACGGTGGGAAAAACAAAAACAAAAAACGCCCCTTCATTTTATTCACATTTCCCGTGGAAATTTCCATAGCAACACATGACAGTTTCCTTGATAGTTGTTGCAGAATACGCAGTATGGCAGGTTGTTCGACACTTGGCGTTTTCCCTATGTTGTTGCACGCTTCGGCAAGGAGGTTCTGGCCGATAGTCTCCTGTCAGGCCAGAACGAGTGGATGGTCGGTTTTCCTGTTCGATTTACCCAGATTTTGATTAAGGAATAGTCGCTGGTCATTTGTAACATAGCTATTGAAAATCACAATTTTCGGTGCATCATCATGTTTATCATCTAATCATAGCTATTGAAAATCACAGTTTTTGGTGAACCATCATGTTTATCATCTACAAAGAAAATCGTTGATCATTCACTGAAAATTTTGTGAATAATAATCATAGCTATTGAAAATCACAATTTTCGGTGAATCATCATGTTTTTGATATTTCATGAAATATCATGAAATTATCATCGACAAGCATGCAAAATTACCGTATGCATAATTTGCCAAAGCTAATTATTGACAATCCATTTTTAGAGGTAAATCATTCATCAGGTTTAATTATCAGGAATGGGCCATGGCTTCCATAGCGTTAAATGAGCAGATGGTATGTGTATTGACCATCTTCTAGCCACAAAGATTGGTGAACTACACCTATTTGGTTGCCTGCATTTTGGATGGTTAATTAACCCGCCACCCATTGAGTATCATATGGTATGTACGATATGGTATAGTTATCCCATTGAAAAGTAAAATGAAATTTGTAGGGTTTAATATCAAAGACCCATCAATATGTATATTTCAATAGTGTTTAGTATCCCCCAAGTCCTAGAATTCGATAGAATCAGGTATATGGGGGGGTGGCTTACTAATCTGTTTCCCGCATGTATGCTATTGACAACCGGGAAACATGATGATCAATCATGATGTTGGGGGTACAGAATTTTTAGACAAGCCCAATGTGAAACCACGGTATTTATAAACCCTAGGGGAAATATGTGATTAGGTACCATATGCACAATAGTGACCAGTTGCTACTTTGAAATCGACACCCTCATTGTCATAGACCAAAAGTATCTATTGTAGCTTAACTAATTTGACAGAACATCACTGATATCACCCTCAGACAACACCATATATTGTTGCACATAAGATGCAAAATATCGCCTATATCACCTTCAACAATTGAGGATTTGAACCAGTCTATGAGCAGCACTGGAAAGTGTAGGCCAACAAGCAAGCTGAATGGAGATGAAGTTTATAGGTTAAGCCAACGGGACAACGGGATATCAATCAGAGGGGGGCTGGAAATGGCTGGAACAAGATCTGCAGCCAAGATCTTTGTTGATGTATGTTGTATAAGCACTGAACACTGAACAAGGTAATTTGAAGTTTGACAGGTTGTTGTTGTTGTGGTGGTTGTTGCTGTTGTTGTTGTTGTTGTTGTAGTAGTCGTTTTCAAGTGTAGTAAAGTCCCAAGAATCACCATGGGATTTCAACAGGCGATGCGGACGAATTGAGCGGCGAGAGCATTTTGTCCACTGAGACTCTTGCAGATCTGCTTAGTGTCCTTGTTGCTCGACCAAAAATATGACTAGCAACAGTCTAAAAAATGAGAGTTGACCTCATTCTTGGACAAGTTCACCAAGAAGGTTTGTGATTTAACAATGTTTAACAATGTTTAACATATGGGTTTAACTCCCCATGTCCGTTCTTTGTTTTGCTGCTAAAAAAAATACAGGCCATGAATCATTCAGAGATTCCCGAGCCATGAATCGTGAGGCCTTCAGGGTCGGCGATGTCATGTGCTGCTGAAAAACCCTCTGGTTATATTGACATAGCTATGACTGGTTGGTGCTTTGGAACCATGGAATTTAAAGAACTTTCCATATATTGGGAATATTCATCCCAACTGACTTTCATATTTTTTCAGAGGGGTTGAAACCAGCTGTGATATATGGAAAATATTGGGATATGGCCGATAAGAATATCATTTATACATTATGGCTCATGATTAATTATAAAGATTTATCTATAAATAATGGTGATTTTCCGTAGTTGTATACGTCAAATAACCTTAGGCTATATTATATTTTTTTTTTCCAGCAATGTTCCCTGAAATCCCCGAGTCCAGCACCAATCAGCGTAATCAGCGCCATGAAACCTAGATAATCACCCGATTGATGGTTAAATCCCGGCTTTTGTTGAATAAGTTTAAATATTGATGGTTCATGTCCACATCATACCAACATGTTTTCCTTACCATCTGAAACCACCCCCTATTTTTTTTTGGTGGCTTAAACATGCTTAAAACAAATCCTATAGGTTTTTTCCTATCACGGTCACCACAGCTGTCGCTGCTGAGGTCACCTGTAAAGTTCAGCCGCGACAGGAACTGATGGAGCTGCTGCATCAGCTGGTGCTCAAAGGCGGCACCGAGCTGTGGACCATCGGAGGCCTCTGTGGGCACCATGGCGCCATGCCATGGGGTGGGGATGATGGGATGGGCCAGGCTGGGAATTTCTTCTTGATGTATCTTGATGTCAACTTTCAAGTGAAAAAAGCTGGAGATGGTCAGATGGTCAAGATGTTTGTTTTTTTTGATGATGTATGGTTGGAAACCGTGACTTCCGAGGTGGTTTTCTGGTGAGCCTCGAGGGTTGATTTGATTTGCAGATCCCAAGATGGTGCATTCTGATTATGGAGTGATGACACGAGATGTTGACCCATTAAATTTTAATTAAATCATGAAACGGAGAACTAAACTGAAGTGAGTCAGACATACCATACCCCCAATTACAGTATATAACATAAACCCTGAATATGTTCAATGTTAGTGGAAGATTGGACGCTCATCTTCCAAACCACTGTTTGGCAGTCTCTATGCCAATTCACTGGAGGACAATCTATTCGTTTTACGAGTTGTTCCCCATTCACAAGCATGTATGGATCATCAGTGAGTTGCAATGGAACATGAGCACCTACCTGGGGGTGCAGTTGAGGCTACACATGGCTACAAACCAGTTATAAAAGTAATAAGTCTAAACCCCTATAAGTTGGGATTTAACCCCTAGGGATTAATTATAGATATATAATATTATATAATAATGATATCTAGTTTTACATCCACTTAAAACTGGAACTGCACTTCCAAGTACAGAACACCGTTGTTCAAGAGGATTGTTCTAAAAAAGGTACAGGACGGAATCATGTGATGAAATCCGTCTGAAAAAATCCTGGATGATTACCGGAGGTAGGTCCTCGTTGATTTTTTTGTGTGTTTCTGTCAGCGTGTCCAATGACAAAGGTTTCTTTGGGGTCCTTTTTACACACATGTAAGATATTGTAAGATCATCCAATAGCGTCTCTGTACACATTCATAGATTGGTTCCATCCCACATTTGACCTCACCCAATGGTAGGCGATGTGAGTGAGAAGAGCGATGAAGGACCTCAGACCAAGTGATAGCATGGGGAGGGGGCGTCGAAAGCAATCTTCTATAGTATTATGTTGGTGTTTAAAGCTATGACTTGACTTGATTTGACTTGCTATGTATTCATATGTATTCTACAATTCAAAGCCATTTGTAAAGTGCTGGAGGATGGTGCAGGTGTTCTGGGCCTAGTGCGTCCGTCACAATTAAGTAATACATTCGGCTCTTACACATTTTCAAGAACATGAAGAAACTCAATGGGGCACGCTGCTGCAGGAAGTTGCTATCTTCCAGGGGAGAGAAATCACTGGCTGGCTCCCCCTCAAGAAATCAAAGCCTCACACAGCAAGTGACAGATACTGATTGTGGTTGGGTTGCACTCCTCGGAAGTGCAGCCCACTGTAGCCCAGTTACATCTGGGATATCACACCAGAAAACGGGTGATAAACCACGTAAACGATGCGTAGGATGCACATCTAGGATTTGTTCATGATGCTTTCACAGTGGTTTATAGGTTTTAATCACGAAACATGGGGATAATTATGATAATTAATGACAATGACAATTGATGGCCAGAAAGGAAGTGGTGATTGCCCATTCATCACGCCCTGGTGGCAGCCCAGGCCCTAGCAATTTCGGAGACCTTTGCGTCACCGCGCATGCCTTATCGCTGTTGCACAGCAGTCCGCAGGTGAGAATTTTCTGTGCGTTGAGGTAACCATGCGAAAAGATCAAATCCTTGGTTCATTCGGAACATGATCTACATTGTGGTAACTTATAGTTTAGAGGAGGGGATCCAAAAATATGGTCACCCAGTTTTGTTCCTGGTGGTTTCATATATGGGATGTCATCCTTCCCATTGACTTTCATATTTTTCAAGATGGTTAAAACCACCAACCAGTTTCACTTTCACCTTTTATTTTCTTCACTTCTGGCTGCGTTCCTGGCTGCTTGTCATTTTTCACCTTTGGGATGACGATCAACGTTTGGGATGGCCATTGAAAGCTAGTGTTGGTATTTTATAGTGTATCTATATAACTGTTTGAATTATAATATAACGTGTATATATAATATATATATATTTTTTATGTATATATATACATATAATTACACACACACTCACACGCAGTCCCGCACAGTTTGCCAGTTATATATAAGTGATTGAAATATCCCCATTTATGGTTTATGATCACCCCATTTAATATGTATATATATATATATATGTATATACATATATGTATACATATATATATATATATATCATATATATATATATATACATATATATAATATTGTATAACGAGAAAAATAACAAAAATAACTGGCTTTAGGGCTGCAAAACTGCAGTACATTTCTCCATAGCTGTTGGGCTCAAATGTCCAAGCAGCCCGGAGCACCTGGAGTGGTCGCGTGCAACAAGGTAGACATCCGGCGATGTGAGAAGTTGCGGGTGGTTTAACGTGAAAACATATAGGGGATGCGCAACTTTTTTTAATTTGCCTTGCCATTTACATCCCATAGGATCCATGTACCATCAATATACCCCAAATGTTAGCATATATACCAGCACCATGGATCCCATGGGCATGGGAAAATGGATGGGACAGTGATTTGATCAACCGTCAAAGTCTTGGGAAAACGACCGGATTTTTCAAGGGTGAAAGTGACATTCTTAAAAAAAAACACCTCCCGGAGTTGAAAGTGACATTTTTGCAGATACCTGGCCTGGTAAACATACAAACAACTATGGAAAGATCCACCATTTTTAATGGGTATATCTTAACTAAATTTGAAACGTATGCTCTAGTCACACCTCTGGTAAACATACAACTATGGAAAGATCCACCATGCTATTAATGGGTATATCAACTATTTCGACAGGGCCATTTTCCAGTTCGCAAACTGTTAGTTTATCAGAGGGTAAAACACCATGTTCAGCTTCACCCATATCTCCGAGAATTCCAAGGTGGTTAATGGATGCTGGTGGTTTCAAGTGGCAATATATAGACATGAATGAATCTATTGGTAGCATTCTGATCCCGGCGCTTGGTTTGACCATGTCAGAAATCATGTGAACAAATTTGAACAATCGATCGGTGCCTGAATTGGTGTGTGGGAAAATCTACCGGAAGCCCCCCGTTTTCGTGGTGAAAAACCCATGGTTTCCAGTGTGAGTTGTCTCATCCATTGAGGCAATACGTGAATGCCGAAGACAGCTGCAACTGGACTGCAAAAGATACGGATGGCATAGAAAGCCATGATGTGGCCGCAAATCCCAAGTGCAGTTGCACCATTCATAGTGTGAAGAATGGTTATTATACCCATACTCCCATTCAAAATCTATGGCATGTTTATATATAAAGAGGGATAATTAAATATGGTTCACCAATGGATTTAGAGGTACCCTGTTACGGCAAACCCATTTTGTCTTCCCGCTGTGGAGTATAAACGGAAGTTAGATTTCGGATGTCTTCTGGAGAATGCATGGTTGGAAGCCAACCACTCCACTCAAAATTCTCAAGATGCCTGAGAATGTTGTTGGAAAACCTTTTGTGAAAAAGGCAAGAATGGTTCACAGTTTGGATGCCCACTTTGTAGATGATGGGTAACCATCACACCTGCAGAGTGGCTGTCTTGATTGTCCTATACCACATCTGTGGGCCAAATTCATCCAATTCAGGAAACATACCATTGTTTTTTACGCTGGAATCCTTACATATTTCAAGGTGAAATATCATAATTTCATACAATTTCGAAACTTATAGTTCATTCAAGTTCCACCTCTTAGATCCTCTTAGTCTTAGTACTTTCTATAGTAAGTCTGTGAAATCCGGCCCCAGCCTCCGAAATGGCAGGCAGTGGAGTGGCGCAGTGCACTTGCTGCAGAGAAGCCAAATGCAGCAGGTCGAGTGCGACATCATCAGCTACAACACGCTCAGTGGTGGCCCGGTGAGGATATACCACTGCTGGTACTGTCAGGGCATCCCAACTAGTAAGTGGATGTAAATGGGTAACCCATATATATTAATTGATATAATTGGGGATAATGAACTTGCTTAAGATATAGGAGGGCCATTTTTTTTTGGATTGTTTCCCGTTTTTTTTTTGATTTTTTCCCGTTTTCTGGTGGAAGGAAGGTGCGAGGAAGGAAGGAAGGAAGGAAGGAAGGAAGGAAGGAAGGAAGGAACAAGAACAACAACCAACAACAACCAACAACACCAACCAACAACAACAACAACAACAACAACCAACAACCAACAACCAACAACAACAACAACAACCAACAACCAACAACCAACAACCAACAACCAACAACCAACAACCAACAACCAACAACCAACAACCAACAACCAACAACCAACAACCAACAACCAACAAC
>Ga0126342_10018440_pt1 | contig 11964 bp, 6 predicted proteins | sample Cyp1metagenome_FD_92528 | JGI IMG/M metagenome (GOLD analysis project Ga0126342, IMG submission 92528) | Coral microbial communities from Lord Howe Island, Old Settlement Bay, Australia - Cyphastrea 1 metagenome | ecosystem: Host-associated > Invertebrates > Cnidaria > Coral ... | reverse complement strand
AGCTGTTTACTACGCATGCGTTGCAGCGATGACGCTGAAAAACGAAAAAACGCGCCCCAAGTTTTTCCAGGATTTCCAATCATCAAATTAGCACGGCACTGTGGTAAAATCACCATTTTTTTAGAAAATGTGCATTTTATGGGAACGGTTTCCGGTCCGGCGGGATGTTTAAGCATCAAAATCTTCTTATTCGTGTATTACTGGCTATTGAGAGTGAATATGAACACATGGAGTACCAGTTAATCTTACTTATCTAACACTAAATAATAACTGAATATGAATAATGGACTACTACTACATACCAAATCAAGTTAATATTGATGATGTAATAATATTGGATACTGTTAGCACTATTCATGCAATGAATTAAGACAATGATTAAGAATTGTTGATGACGGATCATCGTAACATAACTGTATTCACAATATTATATTATGTAACCAATTTGCACAACTATGCTTTCATTACAGCACATATGTATCTAGCCTATAATTGCTATACTATTGATCCACGCCAGATGCTGATGACATTGGTACACATAATGAATTGATTTTATATGTATGCACAAATTCTAGTTTTTTTGAACTTCAAGTTTAGGGTATCAAATTGATCAGAATGATTTATTGGGATACTTACCCTCACTCACCATCATTCAACTGACGTCGCAGTGAGGTCGTCATATGCGGATGACATAAATTGCAATTGGTATAGAGAACCCAGTAACAGTCACACCGACGCATTAATATATATATATATATATATGGACATACCCTATGCAGTAATTTGATGTAAATGATTCTACATGACATGTTTATATTCCGGATCAAGGTTGGGTGTGGAAATTGACCCTGCGATTTTTCGGTGGGCCATGGGGTTCATCACGATGCCATCACTGTTTCGGGGAAAAGGAGTGCACCAACTATGCTACAGTGACCCAGCAGTCTCTTCCTTTGCCTCGGAACTATTTCTCTTGATATATGCATCATTCCCCCTTAAATATTAAAAACATACATTTAAAAATTAGCCAAAAATAAATAGATCCAGTGAAAAATCAGGGCTTTCTGGGAGAAAAACATCAGTGGGACAAACGTCCAGGGTCCCCACGTGGTGTAGGGAATCCCATCATCAGCGCCCTTGGTGGCTTCCTAGGGCGGGCCGTGGAAAACTTGACATGTCTACGTGGACTTGCTGAAGGAACCTACCCTCTGCTTATGACTAAAAGTCCGCCATAGGAAATAGATGGCCCTAATCGAAATAGATGGTTTACCGTTCTTAATAGCATGGTGGATCTTTCCATGGCAAACTGTTAGTCATAACCAAATGGTATAACCTCCATTTTCCTATGGTTTTCCTATGGTTGTCCTATGGTTTTCGCATTAAAACCTCCATTGTCCTATGGGTTAGTCAAATAACCAGATGGTAACATTAGTCCAAAACATGGCTTTCCCATTGGGAAAATAAAAAATCGACTTGACAAATCCAAATCCGGTTTCAGACACCGCATGACACCGCCACTTAAAACATAGCTATATATGAACCTACATTGTGGGGCCCCCTTAAACGAAATTGCTAAGTTGGGGTTCACATAACTCCAATAACTATATGGTTTATTGTACTTATAACTATAGTTAATGGGGTTTATAAACCAACGTTCACATCACTGGGCCCCACAGAACCTAGCAACCTGAACATCCCGTGGAATACCCCAAGTTTGACCGTTGCTGTCGCCATTTCCTCCGATCGGCACATGGAGTATTTGGGGAGCTGGATGACTCACTTAGTGTTTCTGCAACCCAGGGGCATATATCAAAATACTTCACTAGGACGAAAGTTTTTTTCCCGCCCGCTGTTTCCGAACAAGGCAATGTAGATTTCTTTGCGGATCAATGTTATGATTCGGAGGGCGGTTACGCGTGGCCTGCGTGGTGGATCGACTTTACTATAGTCGTTTTAAATGAAAATTCCTTTAAAGGTTACGAAAAGGATCTGCAGTCTGTGACCCAAGTAGAAACTTCGGTGGTAGGAGTCTATGGGGAAAGGATGTAGCCCAAGAGGAAAAACTGTTGTGGCGGTGTAATGATGCCTTACATTAACGTTATCCAAATCTACCTGCAAAAAGAAAATTACATTTTCGAAATTATCTATACAAATCGATCTAACATGATCTATAGTCTATAGTATCTAAATCTATCTAAATCTAAATTTTGGTCCGAGTGACAATGACCTTAGGGGTGCTGAAAACGAAGTCACGGTACTCCTGCGAGTTGAAAATCTGACAGGGGTGACTCGTGATGTGTCAATGCGGAAATCTAATCTAGCTAGCTACAACAGTTTGGACAAACAACAAATACTTAGAAATTGATCACAAAAATATATCAACAGGGTAAGTTTGACTTTTTTTAACCATACCCCATGCCCTCAGGTGGCAAAATCGTATTGGATTCAGTACTCTTGAGCTAAATCAATTGCCGTTGGTAAGTAGGTACAATGTGGAGTTCCCAAAGTATAGGTAAATTGAGGTAAATTGAGGTAGATTGAGGTAGGTTGTGGTGAATTGTGATAACTTGTTTTGGAACTAGTTAAGAAGCACAATTCCGGCTGGAATTGTGGTGGATATTATGAAGTTACACTTATATGTATGCATATGATACATGCATATATATATATAGATATATCATATATCTAATATATATATATGTCACAATCAATATATATATATATTATACACATCAGATAATCAACATTTGCGCCGAGGATTTTAGGTCTCCTTGACGTACTCCTTCCCCACGAAATTCTTGGACACCAAATAGCCTTGGAGCTCCCGGGCATCCCGCGGAGCCACCTGACAGGGCCACTGACGCCACAGCTCCCTGTGATTTGGATAGATCCAACTATCCTTAAATGATGTTTTTGATAGGGAAAATCAACTAGACATGTTGGATTTATAACTAGAAATAACTAGAAATAACTAGAAATAACTAGAAATAACTAGAAATGTTGGATGATATGAAAGTCAGTTGGGATGATGATTATTCCCAACTGAATGGAGAAATAAAATTCATGTTCCAAACCACCAAGCAGACTATAGATGATCAACTATAATAAATTTAATTCATCTAGATATTGTTGATTTTGGCCAATGATCATGTGTTTCAATGGGAAGATTGACTATAAATATCTACAAATGGGGTATCTTCATATATCTTCCCTTGTTTTACTGTGAACATCATTCACTAACCGCTAACCTGAAGACTTTGGCTTGGGATAGTTACCCCAGCTTTAACCCGTCCCAAAAAACTCAGTGCTCGGGAATCATCACACCAATCTCGTGGCACAAAAATTGAAAGAAAACAGATATAAACGGCTATTTACCACAAGCTTTGCTGGTGAGATTCCCATGTGTTGGTGGCAACTTCCACACTTTGTGCTTGGTCAAAAGGCTGAAAACCAAGACTTGAAAGCACATATAATTAAACAATGACTGGTTGGTGGTTGACCTACCCCTCTGAAAATATGAAAGTCAGTTGGGAGTATTCTTCCCAATATCTGGAAAAATAACAAATGTTCCAAACCACCAACCAGATGAACATAACCAATTAATACCCAAGACAACATGGATATGGGTCAGATCAGCCTGGTACCGAACACACCTCTCAATAGCTGACTTAGTTCTGGATCTTTGTCCCAAAACAGGTGGACCCCCGACATCCCACAGACATTTTGTGGGTAAAGTGGCTAAATGAAGATGAATAAAACAGTAAATTGATGGACTCTTGGATTCCCTATTTGTTCTCAGACACACCGCAGCCCTGCGCCGGGTTACTATGAGGCTGCCATCTTTCAGCAAAGCGTTCTCCCCATCCACTGTGACAGCCTGAGGGGCGCTCTTATCAGGAGTGCCCAAACAAATCCGCCAGAAATATGGCATGTGGCCAACATAGCTTAACATATGTTTTAGACAGAAAATATATATATATATGGTGGAAAATGGCTGCTTATGGTGATTTAGACAGATTAACATATATCTTAACCACCTAAAACCATGGTGAATAGTTTGATGATGAACAATAAGCTCCATTTTATCTGGCTGAATTATACGACTTCACCAACCTTGCGGCCATTCATGGCCATTCCCATCGTGCCAGGGACCTCACAATGATGTCATGATCGAACTCATCCAGTTTATATGGTGATATAGGACCTTGACCACATCAACCATGGTGGTTTGTTTGATGATATATATATATATATATATGTATGGTAATATGATTTAATTTGATAAGCTAATATATATAGTAATATGATGTAATATGATAAGTTCGATAAAATCCTTAGCCTTCCATGAGACAAGAATCATCCAATCCATTCAAAACCATTCAAAACTTAATACTGCAAGTAAATGACACATCATAAGTTGGAAGATTGGGAGCGTTTTACCATGTTTTACCATCATCAATCCGGAGTTTTCGCGAATTTCAAAACCCGAAAGAACGTATGGTTTCAACCGGTGTCTTCTCGTGTCTTCTCCATGTTTAACGTTACCAATTTTGGAGTTCCCCAACTTTGAGACACACCGATGTTACTTCCAAACTGAAATACCTGACAACTAAGACAACTCCAAAGATGTTAGCCTAGCAGCGAAATATCAACTGGGGAACATTCATGAACATTCAGCATATGATCACCTGGAACCATGGTGAATTGAACCACGGTCCCAATCACGGTCCCATGCCGTTGAGTTCCAATGGGGCGGTGAGAAACTCAGAGCTCCCTTGATTTCAGGCTAAAAACGCCAAACATCTGGGATTTCTCAGCTAGGCATGTTTAATTTCCAAAGGCTAATGCCAGCAAAAAACACAAATCACAAAAACAAAAACACTTTTTTTATCATGAATCTCAATGTTCTTAACCACTATCAACCATCATTAACCTCTATTAGCCACAGTTATGGCCATTATCAGCTATAAGTACTAACAAGTCACCCCATTTAATTATAGAATGTTTCTCATCCCATTGAAACAACCAGTTATAACTGGTAGCCATGGCCATAACTGCACTACATGCCACTACTTTTTTACCATGACAAACGGGCCATGGGTCCATGGGGTCCATGGATTGCTCTGGGATCTCCCGTCACAGGCAATGTGCCGTCGCGAGGAATTCGTGACCCGGATCACATAGGCCTGGCCAAAGCATCATCGGTGAGAATAGCAGCTCCAATAGGGGGAAAATGGTGATTTACTTAATGATTTAACCAGAGAAATGCCAAACATGCTGGCAGATACAATGGGAGATCATTACAGGGTGGTGCGCCAGTTTGGAATTGTGAAGTTCATTTCAAGCTCATCTATATGGTAAGTGTCACCAGAGTTCCTGGGGTGAAACTAAACCAAGACATATTTCACCGGGGGGCACCACCATGTATATCGATAGCTTTGGTCAATCTTTCAACTCCCATGGTTGATTCAAATTTCGTGTGAAATACCGTCTGTGAATTTAACGCTTTGCGAAGCCATGGTCCATTTGGTCCGTTGCCTTTCCAACTCAAGCTTCTATTTACCTCGGGACACTCATGGAAACTCCTAATCAATCCATCTGCGGCTCCCCAGCTCAGTTTTTGGCCCTAAATAGTGCATGACCATGGCTACGATATGCTGCTATAGTAGCATGCATATATCAGCTGAATTACACGTTAACAAAAAAAACATGATGTAGGAAAACCAATCAATCACATGATGATTTTTAACATACACATGGTGCAGATGTGATCATCCCCAAAATTAAGACTCACATGGGTGGTGACCATCATCCTATCAACCCTAAATGGCACTCCATCGGCACCATCCCCGCTTCCGCGGCCTCTCCCGGTCTGGAACAAACGTGAGGAACCACCTGCGCAACCCAAACACAAACTGGGATTTGCACATGTTGCACCAAAGAACCTATGGGTAAAGATTAATCATTCCCACATAAAGCAATTTTTTGTTGAGGAAAAAACATGTAATTCCCAAACCACTGGGAATTTCCCCCATGATTTTCTACCATTTGGATCCATTTGGAGCCTTTTTTTTTTGAGAAGAAACATTGTTTCATTAGCTCCCAAGCCTTAAAATAAACCATTCAAAAGGATTCAAAAGGGAGAATTCCTCTGTATTCCTCTGTCATTCCGAGATGGCTACAATCTGCCCAGGACCAACCGGGCCCCCTGGAACTTGTCAACTCCTCCGCTGTCTTGGGGATTCCAGTCGATAAAGGTCGCTGGATCAAAAAGAGGCTTTCCATAGTCAGGGGGTACCCCAAAATTGATGGTTTATAGCGGAAAATCCTATCAAAAACCACTCTTGGGAATGTCATCAATAGTGGTTTATAGTGGTTTATACCTCTATAAATCGATGATTTGGGGTTACCACCATTTCAGGAAACCACCATTTAAATATCTGGGCAATGTCTGGATCATACCATACTTGCGTTCCGAAGTGAAGGGTGAGGCCGTTGGAACGGTATGAATCTACAGTTGATAGAGTGAACCAACAAACCGTCTAAACCAACTTATAACAGCGGAGCACCATCTTGTAAGCATATTTAAGCATCTTCTCCATTTAAAATATTAAAATCATCTCTGACTCCAAGAAAAAAAACATTAGTCATGGCTAGTTGGTGGTCAGGTGGGGCTAGTCACTAGTCATGGGAATGTCATGGCTGCTCTAGCTACTTGCTGCTACCATCCGAAGGACCAGTTTTTTCGATCCACAAGATGGCTGGCTGACTTCTAGTTCAACGACAGTGGATGACAGTGGTGAAAAACAACCATGATTGATTTAAGAAAATGAAAAAACATGCACGGTACGGTTCCAGAAGAGTTCTGGGAAATGATGTACAGTTTCTGGATATCATCATCACCGCTTAAACAAGATACTCATATGACTAGGTCATACAGAGTTGGGGTCGGCCAGCTTTCGAACCACTCGTTGATGACTGTGTTGTGACTGGCAAAGCCTTAAAATGATGAACTGCACAACACATGCAAGTTGATAAACGAGGGCAAAACCACATATCTGGGTAAATTATAATATTTCACTAATCTGAATAGTTCGGCCATGAATGGGGATGATACCTCTTACTAACCATGATTCCAGGGTTCGGTCGCAGTGAGGTCGTTTATTCTTCATGACATGACCACCCAAATGGTAAGATCCCTCACCCCAAAAAAGAAACAAACCATAAACACGATCAACTCTGCGCTGCTTGTTGCTCCACCAAGCCAAAGAAACTTGTCAACCATAAATCACAATACCAGGTATCCTCCATGTATGGAATTTATATTGGAATATGTACCAACATATGCAGAAAAATCATATAAAATAATGGTCCGAATGTAGATGAACATTCCATACATGGAGCATATGGATTAAATATACACAACATGACGTTTATATCTGGAAATCACTGATCTAGAACAAAGCAACAATTTTGGGATAGTTATCCCTACTGACCATATTTGCAGGTCTTTATACTCTATCCACATCTATCAATCTCATCCAATCTCATCTTGACTAATGAAATCTAATCCAGCCTATTTGAATCTAACTATCTAACTATCTATGATTCGCATTTTTTTGCCTATACAGTTATGGCCATTTATCAGTTATAGGTACTTATAACCCCATTTATAGAATGTATAATCCCATTTATAACCACTTATAACTGGTAAATGGCCATAACTGTAGATTGCTATAGTTTAATCGTTTAAGATACTGTCCATTGATCCAGCCATCGCTTTGTTGGCTTGACGGTCAAGCCATGTCAAGCCCGACCAAAACCTGGCCATTCCTGGCCTGTTGGGCGTCATCCGACTCAGAGACCAAAAGGTCAAAGGTGGGGTAAGGATCCTGACGTCGGCCTGTGGCTAGGTCATCAGCAACGTCACCAACGTCATCACCATAATCACTGCCAAAACAAACTGGTGATTTATATAACGGTAATAATATAGTTACTATAGTTACTATAGTTCATGTCCCTTTATGATGACCATCGACGTGTAGCAATGATCACCAAAAAACACTACAAAATACATCTAACTATACATACATATATGTATATATAGTATATACAGTGTATATATTCATACTATACAAGTAGTAAAACCAAATCATCTGCATAAGAACCAACATCATTAACATGGTCATAATGCTTAGCGAACTCGCCTGGGAGGAGGTCAATGGAATACCTGCTGAAGATGCAGCCAGCAGGCAAGGGGTAGACCATGTGAGGGGGAAATGTATCATATTCCAACAACAAATACATCAAATACACCTACTAAACCATTGACATGGACCCCCGCACATGGTAAGTTGGATTACATCGTTTTACTAGTATATCCGCCAAATTTTCAGATGAAACCCAATTTGAAGGACATTTAAGGGCTATATTGTGTATCCAGTAGTAGAATCATCTAACTGGGGCCCAATTATTACTTTCGGTGTTACATGTGGGAGATGTAGAAATAACCTTTTTGCGGAAGTATAGTAGACAACCAATGTGAATCATTAAATATAAGAATGAGTGGGAGATAATGGTAGATATACCAAACACTACGAGATAGGACAACCATTGTGCTCTTCCTTTTTCCAGAACCAGTAGTAAACAGTAGATACTGTACTATAAGTTACTATATCTATCTACCCCAAAAAACTGGGTGTTTACCCCATAAGACACTGTAGATATACAAGGCGGGGCCCCCGTTTACGATAGATGCCTTTGTTTTGATCACTCATGATACGAATGTATAACGGTTTGGGTTTATGGTAATGTGGTAAACCCAATAGTAAACCCAATACTAAGGCGGAATTCCAGCCATCCCCAGTCATGGTAGGTTTATGGCATTGGGTTGCCCACATTTAATATCGTAACCAATGAACTGTGATTATTGTTAAACCGTCTAGAACCACTATGAAAACCATAGTTACAATATGTTAGTAAATGAAAACCATAGTTACAATATGTTAGTAACATTAATTGTGACATATTACAAATGTAGATTTCATGGTGGTTAAAAATCAGCAAACAGTTCACTGAGGATCGCTGAGCTCCCGTGCTGAACTTCGTCTCCTGCAACTGGGTTCTTTGGAACATCACCAGAATGCGCCGGAAAAAACACATGCTGATTTAAAACGCAACAAACATAGGGAATTATCACGGAATTATCAACAATTTATGACAGCAAAGTTGGTTGAACTAAGTTTACTTTGGTTTATGGTAGCTATATCGAACAACATCGAACTAGTGAGATGGCTCTATTATTTAGACAGCCAGCGGCCATGACTGGGGTGCCCACGTTGTGCGATGTTATAGCCTGAACAAGTACCTAGACCCTCATGATATATAAGCCCAAAAGCATAGCTTTTCACTCATTACATCAAAAAAAATGTGGTTTTTCCATGTTTTCAGAATACTTTGAGGGTCAAGGTACATATCTCTATCTCATGCATGTTCCACTGAAAAGACAGTAAATATGTCCACCTCTAGGGGGGTTGTGTCTAGCCATATAGGAAATATGCAAAGGCAAGGGGGACGCTTCCCTTAAGGGATCTACAAGGAGACCAGCAACCCTGTAGTGGATTCGTTGGTGATTTTCAATCTTCACATATTGGGGGGATTACAAAACAAAACACATAGGGCCAGAGACGGGGCCACATGGTCCTGGCGGCATCGCCATCCCAAATTGGATCACTCACTTTTTGATGACACAATTGTGGATCTGACCTGAAAAACATAAAGAAACTATGGCCCAAAAACGATGCCAAGTGCATGTAATGTTCGCTCATATGTGCAATAAATCTCCAATGGTGGCAAGTGGATTTGCACGGCACATCGATGCCAACAGTTCTCCGTCGGGCAAAACCACTCGAAGACTTTGGAGGTTGGCTTTCAGTTCAACTGCAATGTTCTTGTAAGAATCCGTAGCCCGATCAGACACATTGGCATTGAGCCTTACCTGTTCTTCCCCAGCGAAGTTGGAACAAATGAGCGTCACAACATCATCTGCAATCACAAACTCAAGTTGTAGTATAATGTCTGGCATTTGATCGCTAATATAGCGCATTCCGGGCTTTAATCGGGGAATGTTGCATTCTCCATCACGATTTCCCCCCAAAGCAAGCACACGGCCATCGCTTTGCAAAAACAATGTGTGATCCCCACCCGCGGAAATTCCCACAGTGTGTGACACAGCGGACGGTGGAATCTGACAGTCCATACTTCCGCAAATCACAACACAGCCATCACTTTGCAGAAACGCAGAGTGATTTGTGCCTGCAGAAACCTGGCTGTAGAACATGAAACCCTCGTCATTGGGAAGATCGCATTGGCCACGAAGGTTATATCCAAAAGCAGTAGCACAGCCATCACTTCGAAGAAGCAGTGTATGACACCAGCCTGCGGACACCTGGGTGTATGACAGTCCTTGATCAATCGATGGAATATCGCACTGCCCATGGTCATTATCCCCACAAGCCACGGCACAGCCATCACTTCGGAGGAAAATTGTATGAAAACCCCCAGCTGAAACCTGGGTGTATGACATTCCCTCATCCAAAGGTGGAACCTGGCATTGCCCATAAACAGTACTTCCGCAGTGAGCAACATGGCCATCACTGCGAAGAAGCATTGTATGATCCGCGCCGGCAGAAACCTGAGTGTATACCATTGCCTCAGGCAGGGGCGGAATATCGCATTGAAAATCCTCATTCCGTCCACAAGCCACAGCAACACCATCACTACGAAGTAAGACGGTATGACCTCCACCTGCAGAAACTTGGGTGTAGGTAATTCCCTCATCCAGAGGGGGAAGGTTGCATTGTCCATCATTATTACTTCCACAAGCCACAACAGTACCATCACTTCGGAGAAGCACTGTGTGATCCATGCCAGCCGAAACCATCCGGATAGACCGTTTGGGCCAGCCGGTTGCAGGTTTTCCAAAAGTGATTCGTTCTTTTGACTTTACTGTCCAGGGGTATTGCAATAGCTATGGCAATGGATTCAAGAGTGGGAGCTGATTGAAATTGGACAATTTGGAAGTGCACAAAATGAAGCATGTGGTTCCCTCGCTCTTAGATCTAGAAATACATATATATATAATTATATATACATAAATGATGTCATCCACAAAATATTTTGGTTGACTAAGCCGTTAGAGAGTATCTCTCCGCTTTACCACTTCAGCCAACGCTTCAGCCGGAGACATGCTATGCTCTTGTACACCCCACAACCTTTGGTCCTGGGAAATTTCGGTAAGGATGGACATCCCACAGAATGGGGGGTTCCAAAAATGTGCGTACCCCAATCACTGGATGGTTTATTTCATGGAACATCAATTTATAAATTGATGTTAACTAGGGGTACCCCAACGATTTAGGAAACCTCAACATGCTGGCAAAAAAAAACATGACAAACCAAGTGTTTTTTTTTTTTTTGTATGGGGCAACACCTTGGCTTTTGGGTGTCCAAAAAAACAACATTTTGACCGATGGGAATTGGGTATGTCCCTGTTCATCAGTATGGTACAAACCAGTTGAATCGGACAACCCTCAGGTACATTAATGGTCATTGATACCATTTATTAACCAGAAACATCCTTTGCGGTCATGTTTGAACCATTTCCATTTAAGGCGGCAACCCTCAACGATGGTAGAGCTGAATGGTTTCATCATCAGAAGTAACCGTGGATGAGTCACACTTAAAATGTGGGGGCCCAAAAGATAAGTAAGTTGGTGAACTATAATTTCATTTAGTTTCAAAGTTTTTGTTTGGATACGTCTATACAAATGAATGGGAAAAAACACTTCCCTGCAGGGACGCCACATTGTATACATTTAGATATATTTCGGTATATTGAGGTATATTTAGATATATTAAGATATATTTAAATATATTTAGATATATTTAGATATATTTAGATATATT
>Ga0126342_10018439_pt1 | contig 11964 bp, 13 predicted proteins | sample Cyp1metagenome_FD_92528 | JGI IMG/M metagenome (GOLD analysis project Ga0126342, IMG submission 92528) | Coral microbial communities from Lord Howe Island, Old Settlement Bay, Australia - Cyphastrea 1 metagenome | ecosystem: Host-associated > Invertebrates > Cnidaria > Coral ... | reverse complement strand
TACACAGAGTAGACTAACATGTTGTATCAGCAACTGTATGGCTCATGTACATGTGCAGGTGTATTCTTAACACCCTGCCTCAACTGCAACATGTACTTCACAAACACTGAAATGTCATTGTATAACTGAACTGTATTAAATCCTGTATGACATCAGTCATCTGTACAAAACCTCGCCTTCGAAAATCCTGTACACCGATCGAAAACGTAGTGCCGTGTTGATGTGCAGACATCTTGTAGCCAGAATTGTGTCAGATGGATGTATCCATGCAGAGTTACTCACATGTAGTCAGAAACCGCTGTAAGAGAACTGCAGCAGTATCCAACCATGTACTTCACAAATTCAGCCTTGTAGAGCTCGTCACCGTTGTAGATCAGGATCGATGTAGCCCTCGGCTCAACACCTGCCAGCGGTTGGGCCGCTTGCAACCAAAGGTTGCGTGACCGTTCATCTGTCGGCGCCATGGACGAGGTGCTCCAGACCCCTCTCGAGGTTTGGACCGGGTTGGTGCGCACACAAGGTGCCTCAACCGTGCTGTGCCTAGCACATAGGCAACATGCGATGTTGCAGGGCATCGAATTCGAAAAGGGCCGTTTGGTAGCGCTCTACAACATGAAGAAGGTCTTCGATGAGAATAGTGCTACCTGGTGCCTTCAATGGCAGACCGACTCCATCTATGTCTTCATCCCGGAAGAGAATGAGGTGATCCCCTGGTGTGTGAAGGAAGTATGCGCCGGTATGGGAGGGATTGGCCAAGGACTCGAGGCAATTGGGTTCAACAGAGTAGCAGCTTTAGACTGCAATCCCCTGATGTGTGATACCCTCAAACAGAACGGAATCCCTGGGGTGATTTTGGGGGATGTGTTGGTAGCAACAGACAGCGCTGCCCTGCACCAGACTCCTCAGCCCATGCGATGTTTGGTTGCATCAGGGTTCCCCTGCCAGCCACTCTCAAGCCAAGGGGACATGAAAGGGCAGGCAGATTGCAGGTCCACAATGTTGAGCACTTTTGCTGGAGAACGTGAAGGGAGCCCTCAATGCCAGCTACATTCAGGAGGGCATACAGCGTTTAGCCTGGAGCCTCAACATGGACTTTGTCCAGACCATCCTCAACCTGGACCGCTCATGGCCTTGCCGAAGGACGAGATGGTGGGTCCTCCTTAAGCCGGTGAAGTACAGAATCCATGGAGTTCCTGATCTTCCTGAAGATCCAATGCTCAAGGTAGTTGGACAGCTCTTTCCTCTCTGGCCCCGATGGAGCCTTGAAGACGAAGAGGACTTGCAACTCTCGGACTATGAGTTGGAGATACTCCGAGATCGTCGGTATGGCAGTGATCTGAGGCAGCTCAGCCGAGATGACGTAGTACCATGCTTTTTGCACAGCTACAGCAACCCTCTACAGGGCTGCCCATGTGGATGCAGAACAGTTGGATTCAGCCAACATCGGCTTCTGCGAGATGGGGTCAGAGGTTTTTTCATCATCAGCATGGTGACTGGCAAGCATCGATGGATACATCCTCGTGAGGCAGCCATCCTATGCGGACTTGACCCACGGATGCAACTTCCTGAAGATCTTCGAGCTGGATTATGCCTAGTGGGGCAATGCGCATCTCCAATTCAAGCAGCCTGGATGGGAGCACATTTGGTAGATGCAATGCAGACTACACAGGGCACTCCAAAAAAGATGCTCATTCTCGGCTCCTTCGACAAGCCCATGGGATGGTTCCCAAAAGAACCCTTGCACCACTTCGCCTGAGGGACGAAGAGGAATGCACAGAGATCGACATGCAATTGGGAGGCACCACAACGGTCTTCAACGTCCTGGAGGCAGAGAAGCGACTTCAAGGAGGTGGTCATCTTTTGAGCATCATGGATCTATATGGCAAACTCCCAGAGGGCTATGACATCACCCAGGGAGCAGTTGCAGGAACTCTTGAACTTCAACATCGTCAGAGGAGACAGAAGAAAGTCTTTGAACCCAAAAAGATCATGGTCACAGTTGTGCTGAAACAGGCGGATGGGAACACTGAAGAGCACATGATGGAGACAATGTCAGGTATCTTTGTCTTTGAGGTCATGCAGAACATCCCAGGTCTTCAACGGATCTACTACAAGCAGATCTTTGACAACGAAGGCAATGAGTGGAGGCTGGACGAAAGGATTTGTCAGAACGTGACCTTTGTCCAGTACCATTTGCATCATGAAATTTGTGCCTGGGGAGCTGTTGGCCCGTGTGAAAAGGGATTGGGAAATGAATGCATTGACAAGTGGGCCAAACGCATGCTCAGTGAGATGGATCAATTTGGCCTGAGCACATGGATTCCAGCCATTCAATGTTCATTGCTTGTGCTTCACACCGATGATGTCATGCTCAACCATTGGCTGGTGGCGGCACTACATGGAACGCTTCGGTCATTGGGTCTATGTCGAGATGAAGGTCACTGGCAACATGCTGCAAGTTAGTTGCTGGGATGGCCTTGGTCATCAAGCCAGGCAGTTGATCTGCCGCTTTGCGGAGGCAGCCCGCCGGATTCTGGTCATCAGAACCTTGGCAATCTCATTCAACGCTGAGTTTTCGCAACGTGGACTGCACACTTGTGGAACAGTGGCTCTTATGCACCTGGGACACTCCATTGGGTATTGGAATGATCGTGGACTACCTGATGAAGAAGAATGGCACGCCACCATGCAAATTCACAATGCAGGCAGCCTATATGGATTGGGATGCCATCAAGGAGAGGAAGCCTTGGTGCTGGAGCTCCATGATCTCCTGCATTAACATGGAGTGCCGCTTGAGAAGACAGAAGAGCGAGCTTGTCTTGCTATCAAGAAGATTGATGAAGGACCCATTGAAGCGGCACTTCGAAGCCGCAATGCATGGGCATCTTTGAAGGCCTTAGGGTCGCAGCCCAAGCACAACTTCCTGTGGGTGAAACCTGATGAGCTTGAGAGACAGATCATGTTCAGGGCGCACTCAAAGTATAAGGCCTCGGTCTCAGAGAAGAAGGAACCAAGCCATGCAGCCGGACACAGGGTCAACATGGATCCCAAGTCCCTGGGACTAGTGGCAGGGACTTTTGTGTCTGAAGATGGACGTGAATTGACTCAGCTGGACATTGAGATCGTGGCCGCTGACAAAGCAGGGGTGGCATTTGGAACGCTGGATGATGTTGGGCCATTTCTGAGGGAGGACAAGTCCATCACCATGGATGCCCTTGCGATTATCACCACGACGCCAGTACCTCCGTCGAGCCAAGGGCTGATGCCCGTGGTCAATCTTCGTTTTCCGGCGGTCTACATTCCCACAAAAGAGATCGTGCTCATTGAGGGATCCCTGGTCCAGCTTGGAGACTGCTCAGTCATTCGAAAGCAAGATGCTAGTATGGCCTCTATGCAACCTGTCGAGACTCAGACCTTCAAAGTCTTGGTGTGGCAGGATGAGTGGCAAGGACGATGGAAGGACTTCACAACAGCTCCAGTGAAGAAGATCATCGAGGTTTTGCCAAGATTGCTTCTATGCCGAGGTGATCGATGTGGCCCTGGTTGCAAGCGATTCCATGCCCCGGTGGATTGTGAGCTCGACCAGGTGGTGGTGGATCTTTGGAATCGAGGATGGTATGGCCCCAAAGGGAAAAGAGTTCCGCCGGAAGAGGCTGAGCACTTCCAGGTCCACATGAGGATTCCACGGATTTGCACAGAAGGACTTCAAAGCAGATCTGGACAAGATGGAATCTACATGGAACCCAGACGTGAGGATGGGAAAGGCCCGGCCGAGGAGTTCTCCGTCATTTGGCTTCCTGGCCTTGGAAAGCAGGAAGCCTTGCACCGGCTGAAGGTCAGCGACCGTGGAGTGGCACTAGCCAGATTTGGCAATCGCTTTGGGATTCGGGTGCTTGGCCGGGATGCAGAAGCGGTGCACAAAGATCTCTTCCCTGACAAGCCGTTCCAGCATGTGAATGTCCAGTCGGTCTACGAGTTGCGGCCCCTGCCATACGGCATTCAAACCTCTGGGATCAGAGAGTTGCTGAAACAATGGGGATGGAAAGCAAAATAGTCCTACAGCCCTACAAGGCTGACCAGCACGGCCAGGGTTGGTTAGTAGGTGCTGAGACCCCTCCGCCGATGAATGTCTTCCAGACCAGCAACGGCGATGTCTTGGTGACCATGCACAAGCGCCAGGCCCCTGAGAAGGCAGAGCAAACGATCTTGGCACCTACCAAGACCAAGTCCTTCTTGAAGAAAGCACCGGCCCGTCAAAATCGAGAGATCGAGAATGACAAGGAGAACATCATGCCGTGGAGCGGTATGGACCCTTGGGGAAGATACAACAAGTTCCAAGAGGGACAAGATCATGATGCACCGATGGCTAGAGCCTCAAAGATGGAAAGACTCCAGCACCAAGTGCACGAGGTGGTTGAGAGTAGCCTCAAGGATGCCACTGAGCAACGATTCCTGAAGCTCGAGACTGGCATCACGGAACTGCGTGAACAGAATCAAAAGTTCGAGACCTGGTTTGGTGAAGCGGGGCAAAGCACCGCTGCTCTCAGACAGGATGTCACGGCTCTCACGGTGCAGGTCAAAGAGAACCAGCAGAACATCAATACCATGTCAGGAGAGATTCGCTCAGGATTTGCAAATCTGGAAGCTCTCTTGGCAAAGAAGCAACGCCAAGAATGATGGTGCGTGCCCGGGCCCTGCCCTTTCCGCAGGGCGCCGGGTCACAACAGGGCGAAGCTTTGGAAGATTTTGGTTCTTTTGTGCTCACTATTTGGAGGAGTTCAAGCAGAAGCACAAACCTGTTCCATGGGGAAAGAGATGAAGCTTGAGGGTGGCATCATCTCTGAACTTCAACTTTTTGAAGGTGACGAACAAGCCGCCGATCTCAAGACCATCCACATGGGAAGTGATCGATTCGCGGTGATCTCACACAGTTTCACAGACCAGTTTTTGGAGTTCCTTAGACAACGCCAACAGGCGGTGGAAGCTGCAAATCAGATTGCAGCAGAGGAAGAAACATGGATGATGAAGATTGGGAAGAAGAAGCTCTTGGTGATCGCACCGAAGGAGATGCGACCATTCTTCAAAATCTTGGGGGAGAACGACAATGGAGGTTCTTTCGCCCAGATCCGTTCCAACTGGGGCGGAGCACCACGTTTCAATGTCATGTACAAGCACATCATACACTCCAAGATGTGGAATTGCAAATCGTTCAACATTGGCCTGACTTGAGGAACCCTGCCGCCAGAAGGAGGCTTCAAATTGTGCATGGCTCTGTGGATTCATCAGTATATCTTGAAGCAGGGCATGAAGCTTTCATCGTGGAAGTCAACCGTGATCTTCAAGTTGGACAAGTGCCCATCATGTTTGAGTATCAGTATTGGGATGTCACACAGAATCGGTTCTATGGGATACTTGAACCCAGAGTGCATTCTCCGTTGATGAGAGGCATCTCACTTATGTTCCGTGACGTTGCTGGACATGAATGTCATGCGCGGCCATGCTTCTCAAACCTGAATGGGAGCCCGCTTGAAGCGTTTGAAGAGTACACAATTCAAAGTGGTGACTATAATGTTGTCAGTGGAATCAGCACCTCCAGGGAGACGATCCGCATCCTTGGATTTTGGAGCCCCTATGCCAATTTAAATGAGATACCACTGACACAAGCATTTTCACGCAGTGTTGGCCAAACTATGATGACTGACCTCATTTCGTTCGAAAAGGGCCAAGCCAATGCTGCCCTTCTCCAGAGGAACATGGTGAAGGTCTATCATGATCTACAGAGAACTACAAATGTTGCTCAACTACGGCCAGGCACTATTTTGATGATTGCTCCTGCGGATGGTTATGATCCACAAGAAGTACATACTGTTCGAATGACTGAAGTCCAATGGGGGACACGACGTAGCTTCGAGTTCCCACTCCTCATTGAGGCACTTGTTGAAGCGAACATGATCGAGCACAGCTGGGATGGATCTTGTGCTGAACCACACCACACGGTGTATGTGCTTACATTACCAGTCACATTGAACCCCCTTGATCAAGTGATGCTCATACGTCCTCCGCATGAGGTCGTTCAAGAAGTAGCACTCCTAGCAGAGTTTCGGGTGGAAGGCACGCCTCAGGAACAAGAGCGGTATGGGCATTTTGAAATAGTCATGGTCTTTGTCAGCACGCCGACAACGATGAATGGCCTTCTGCAAGGACTACATCTGGAACGGGAATGTGCTGAACATGACGGACTGCTTCATGTAGCTGATGGAGATGTAGTTCGGGTATGGTACTCTGTACCACAGAGCATTGAAGAGAACACTGGATCGACAAGCCTGACGCATCATGAGAACCAGGAAAGTGATCGAAGTGAAACCATTGAACTTCATGCTCCAAATGCATCAACTTCAGAGAGACCACCTCCGCAATATCTCCCTGGCACACTTCACCATTGTCTTTTCTATGTATCGTGGCTCTGGAAAATGCTGGGCAAAATCGTCATCCACAAGACTGCTTGGAGGAATCGAAAACACGGCAGAAGAAGGAGCACCATTGAAAGCTCTTGTTCTTTAGCCAAGATGAACCCAATGAGAAGTATGTGGCCATCAACGAACAGGGTCATTATGATCGCCATATTGATGTCTATGTTCCATTTGGGAGGAGCCATTCGGTTTGGAGAAGCCCTGCATCCAGGACCTCGCTTCTGGATTGGTACAGTCAATCCTTCGGGCATGGCGGGCAGTTTGCTGAGCTTCCTGAGGGCACACGGGGGGTCACTGAAACTCACCTCTCTGGAGTAAACCAAAAAGCCACGATCCGGAAAATACAGCATGAGGCCAGAATCTCAGGACGAGCATTGCAATGTGTCCCTGGTGCCCAACTTCCAATTCGAGCACGCTCATCAAGCACAGGAACTTGGTCTGGCGTTTTGACTCTTTCTGATTGGACATTGAGAACGGTGACGTGTATGTGGCCTAATGGGGAGCATAACCTTGGCAGAGCACAGGTGGTACAATGCTCCTATGGGCCTTTTTGCATGACTGGAGCCACCATCTATGGATGGCCGAAGAGTCCCACATGGCCCAATGCGCTTCGGGACACCAACATGCTTTTTGATACAGTCGTTCAAGAGGTTGGAATGTCCAGAGGAGGACCACGCTACATCATGGGGGACTTTAAGCATGATCTTGATGCACTTCGAGGATGGGAAGTTCTTCAAAGAGCGGGATGGCGAGATGCGCAACAACTTGCTCATGAGCTATGGGGACAAGAATACTGTATGACGTACAGGGATTCCTCCATCACTGACCATGTACTGGTCTCTCCGGAGTTGATTCCCCTCACAGTGGAGGTTAAATGTTGGAATTTGTTCGCGGACCATATGGGGCTTGGAGCTTGTCTTGAGGTCCCCATTGTCAAGCTACAACAAAATGCTTGGCCATTGCCTGCTGAAATTCCTTGGAATGCGGTACAATACGAAGATTGGAGACAAGCACACCATTCTCTTCCACATACCAAAGACTTCGGCATTGATTATAGAGTCCAACATTGGGCCAGATCTTACGAGAACAGCCTTGATGGATTCATTGATTCCGCTGTTGGCTCTCTACCCACCTCTTGTCGTGGACGATGTCAACAAACTGAACCTGTTCGGCGACCAGTGGAATGTCCGCTCATCAAACCATCTCGTCCTGGTGAAGTTCAGATGAAAACAGATTCGGTGGGGCGGGCAGTTCATAGATGGTTTCAACAACTGCGACGTATTCAAAGCATGGTTCATGCTAGAAACGCCAACAAGGACACCCCGGAGGCGATTGAGTACCGATGCTCTTTGTGGAGGGCCATTAGAACCGCCAAAGGGTTTGATGGAACCTTTGAAAATTGGTGGAGAACAAGACCCACTCAAGCCGCAGGCCTCCCAGTTGACTTCCCAATGGAGCCTCCCACAGCTGCACACTGCCGTGCAATTTTCGAAGATTTCTTGATCAACTACAGGAACTTTGAATCATGGCATGTGAGGCATCGCCGACAGCTGCTCACGGCTCAATATCAAGCCAACGCCAACAAGATCTTCGAGGTCACTAGAAAGGAACCTAGAGGTGGAGTGAACTACCTAGAAAAAGTCACTACAGCTACAGTGCTTGGAAGTAACACTGAAGCTGGTCAAGTTCATGTCGATCTTGGACATGTGATTCAACTACCTGCGAACCTTCACGTCATGGAGCAGGTCATTCCAATCAGTGCACAAGATGATCAAGTGCTCACACTGGATGGAGAATGGATAATTCAAGATGGAACCGAGGTTGACATTGTCGAACAGGCCTCCACCACACAAAAACTACATCAGCAACTGGTGGACTTCTGGAAAGATCGGTGGTGGAAAGATCCATTGCCAAAACCTGAAGAATGGGAACGCATCATCAACTTTGCGAAGGCCTTTCTACCACCTGGCTGTTTAGCTCATGTGGACATTTCCACTGAATCCTGGAATGAGATCAATCGCCGATATGGACCTCGAGCGGCCAGAGGACCAGATGGACTTAGTCACATGGATCTCCGGAAAATGCCATGACAATACCAAGATCAGTTGGTTGATATCCTGAATCAATGTGAAAGAGAAGAGTATTGGCCAAAAGTCTGGAGAACTGGCTTTGTGCACTCTCTTGAGAAGAAGGAGGGAGCTTCCAAAGTCAATGAATTCAGGCCAGTGATCATCTACTCAGTCATCTACAGGTCGTGGGGATCATTGAGATCTAAGAGATTCCTTCAGTTCTTGTCGAAATTGGTCGATGAGAAACAACTGGGATTCATGCCAGGAAAAGAGGTGGCAGAGATTTGGATGTTATTACAAGGACTCCTTGAACGAAGTGTGCAAGAGGGGGAGGAGCTTCTGGGCTTTGTCACAGACATCAAGAAGGCCTTTGAGTCCTTACCTCGTGAGCCGATCTTTGCGATTGCACATCATCTAGGACCGCTTATGGAAACATTTCTTGGATCACACTTCGAGACGCTTTCTCGTGAGAGGTGAAGTCAGTGATGCAGTTCATTCCAACCATGGATTTCCTGAAGGGTGTTCGTTGTCTTGTGTGGCAATGTCTATTGCTGGCATCACACTGCACAGCTACATGAATGAATTCTCCAGACGATGTGGAACTATCTCCTACGTGGACAACCTGGAGCTCTTGGCCAGGGCACTTGGACCACTACAACAAGGAGTATTCACCATGCAAGCATGGACTGACATGTGGAAACTCGAACTTGATCACGAAAAATCCTATATTTGGACCAGTGAAGCTGGCTCACGAAAAGAAGCAAAATTACTTGGATGGAATGTGGTGAAGTCAGCGAAAGACCTTGGAGCTCAACTCAACTATGGCAAGTCAAATAATGTCAAGATCCAGAGCCAGAGATTTGCATCGCTTGAAGCAATTTGGCCGAAGCTCAGACGCTGTGTTGCCTTGAATTGGCAAAAGCAAAGATTGCTCCGGCAAGCTATATGGCCAAAGGCATTCTATGGTGTCTCCATCTGCACGATAGGCTGGGGGCATATCAAGACTCTTCGTACTGAAGCAATGAAAGCCCTGGGGTTTCAGATGGCTGGTGCTTCTCCTGGACTGCGTTTGGGGCTGCTATGCCATGAGCAATGTGATCCCGGATTTTTTTTTCAGATTTGGCAGGTTCTCACAACTTTCCGTCGAATGGTCAAGAAGCGACCCCTTTTTGAACAAATGTGGAAAGACTATATGGACCACTTTGACGGCACAGCCAAGCAGGGACCATTTGCCAAAATGCTGGAAATATGCCAACAATTACGTTGGACTATTGAGGTACCGAAAATTGCTGATGCTGATGGCTGCTGGCACGACTGGATCAATATGAATGAGAAAGTACTCTATGAACTGGCAAAGGATGCATGGACATGGAAGGTGTTTCGAGAGGTTCAACAACGCAAAGATCTCGATGGTCTTCATGGGATTGATAGGCGCATTGTACATCAAGCTCACTCTCGAGTTCGGCCTCATTCTTTGGGATCTATTCGGAGACTGCAGGATGGAACCTTCATTGAACCCACCCAACATGCCAAGTATGACCTGAGCAAGTCAGTCAAATGCGGACTTTGTGGAGGAGATGATTCCATGGAACATCGTTGCACTGGATGTCCGCAACGTCAGAGCATTTACATGAAGCACTTTGACATTCTGCAGAAGTGGGCCACGTTTTCTCGGGCTAAGCGGATTCATTTGCTGCCTTCAAGCAATCCATACTGGCCGAGCTTCAAACAGATGGCTACCCTCAAGGAGGATTTATGGAGCAGACCTCGTACACCTCCTGAACCAGAACTATGTCACCTGTTTACAGATGGATCGTGCCATGGAGGTCGACATCGTCTATACCAACTCGCAGCCTGGGCGGTGGTCAGTGCAACTAATGACTGTTGCATTGCTTCAGGTGCATTGGGTGGGCTTGGACAAGACATCGACAGAGCTGAACTGCGAGCGATCATTGCTGCAGTTCAGTATGCAGTGGATATCCAGAAGGATGCAGTGATCTGGACAGACAGTATATACCTTTGCGGCAGAAGGGATGGTCCGACTCTTGCGAGACGGAGATGATCTCCCTGATGGTCATTGTGTTGAAGACTGGATCGAACTACAAGGGTTGCTTTGTCAGTGCGATGTTCAGCTTTGGATTCACCATGTACCTGGACATGCGCATTGGGTGAATCATGATGCCGATGTTGACAATTGGGCAGCCCGATGGAATGATAGAGCAGACAGGGAAGCTAACATGGCTATGAAGATGCATGGAGTGGAACTACTGCGACTTCATCAACAACTTTGGGAACATCATGAAGGAGAACTTGCTGACATATGTGCCCTACAAGAACTTCACTTGGACATCATAGAGAAACTGCAACAGATTCAACAGGATGATGGTCACCTTGATACGGGAGGGGATGAAGGCCAATATGACCTGCGGGTTGAGCGTGGTTGCCCCGCAAGTCTTTCTCCTTTAATTGGCCTTCCTAATCTGGATGATGCCCGTTGGGTGACGCTTCTGGGATCTTTTGGACAGAACTTTGTGGTGAACTTTGTCCAGGTGATTAAGAGTTGGGAGGATGATGACTCTGCGGTGATCTGCAAGCTTTCCTTCCTGGAGATCGCGGTGTTTCTGGCCACTGAGGGCAAGAGATGGATTCCGATGCCACACCAGACTCAACCTGGATGCTGGCAAGAACTTCAACGAGCCGAACCTGGGTGCGCTGGTCAGGCTTGCTAAAGCCTTCTTTCAGATGATGGATCGGCGCTTTTCCCGTTGAGATCAGTTGGTGCAAGGGCATCAATCTGAATTTTTTAGGTGTGAGCACGCCATTGGACGGCTTAACTCTGGCCATTCCAGTGGGCGTTGCAGATCGGTCAATGGACCACCTGAAGAGTTTCACCAGGCGAAGACCAATTAGAAAAGCCAACGACTTGGCTAGGCCACTTCGCGCCTGATTTTAGTTTGGTGTCACAACTGCCACTGCACATGCTGTGGCATTGCGAACCGACAGTGTGTCCGCGTGTAGATCAGGATGTACACAAGGCGGTCTCGGGTGTAGCTCCTGGACGTGTAGCTGGAGCTGTAGATCCTGAAATCTTGGCCTGTAGCTTGTCCCTTGTATCTTGTGAGCCAAGATTCTCATTCTCATCGAAATTCTCTTTCACATGTATGGTGAACTGAGCTGTGTATTGCAGCAATCCATGCTGTACATCAGCTGGCATGAATCTGGACAATGCCCTGCCTGCATGATGTAATGCCATGGTCAAGGCTGCATGTACCGGATCTGCCGCTGGTCTGCCCAGAATCTGCTGTACATCCAAAGGAATGTACTGGTTCCACACATAGCCACGGTTGTAGCTCCATGGCACAGGTTGTATTAACCTTTCTGTACTTTCGACAGCGGGGGTTTGTACCTAAAAATTGGACAGCGCG
>Ga0126342_10018438_pt1 | contig 11964 bp, 11 predicted proteins | sample Cyp1metagenome_FD_92528 | JGI IMG/M metagenome (GOLD analysis project Ga0126342, IMG submission 92528) | Coral microbial communities from Lord Howe Island, Old Settlement Bay, Australia - Cyphastrea 1 metagenome | ecosystem: Host-associated > Invertebrates > Cnidaria > Coral ... | reverse complement strand
CAGGTAGAATGCCAGAAGATATGCCAGATAGAATGCCAGATCGAATGCCAGAAGATATGTCAGATAGAATGCCAGAAGATTTGCCAGTAACAAATCGATAAATGTCATGGTGGGGATCACACGTATTTCAATCTTTCTGGTGGAACGAATCAAACACTTTTTGTGTAGGTTATGATCATTCTAAGCTTTCTCCCGTAAACCGTCCGAAGGTGAAGAAGGGGATATGGCTCAAAATATCTCACCAACGAAGCCATTCATTCTCGCTGCTGCTTGCATCCCTATTCAGCGAGTGGGTGTCGAAATCTCCCCGCGATGTCCTCAACGCAAAGCGTTACAAGATTGGCTATTTATTAAGTACACACATATATATATATATATAACTACACACACATATATATATACATACATATGTATCGCTATATAACTCATAGCTAGGTCTGGGATGTCTTGGAATTTCGATGATTTGAGCACTTCTCAAGGCAAAGTTGCCACGGCTATTTGCAACGCTTGTCTTTGAAGGGCCGTGATGGATGGCAAGTGTCCTCTGGGCAAGTTCCCTGGAGACGTCCAGGTGGCTGATGTCTTTTGTTGTTGTTTGTTTGGGTCTACCCTCTGGTAAACGTTTACATAGCTATGGAAAATCACTATGTTCATAGGTAAATCAAGTTTAATGATGCTATTTTCTATAGCTATGTGAGTTTACCAGAGGGCAAATGGGGATGTAGACCAACAAATGCTACCCATGGCAGCTATTTGTTTGGTGGTGTCTAAGATTGGCCATGTTGAGTGGGAACTGGGTGAACAAGTCTTCACAACCGAGACCGAGGGAAAGAATGGGTCCTACTTTTTTCAAGTGGTGCTTGTGTGGAAGCATGTTTGCCCCGCTGAAGTTTGACAAGCAAACTGAATTTTGTCCGACGTCCATTTCCCACAGGGACAACAGACAATAACCCCATTGTTTTTTTTCCCAATGTCTAGGTCGACCTTAGAGGGGCACTTTAATCCTTTAGTCTTTTGGTATCATTGGGATTATCTACGTTTACCAGCTAAGATTTTTTATTTTTTTTGCAGGGTGCCTAAGATTGGCACTGATATTGTAGATCAAGTTGCAGAAGTTTTCAGATCAAACCTAGGGACCTTGCCATCCCAATTTCATGAAACAATTCGTGTGCCATTTCATGTAACGTCATTTTTGTGGACAATGTACCATCTGGTTATGACTAACATAGCCATGGTATAGATGGCCCCAATCGAAATAGATGGTATATACCTAGCTACATAGCATGGTGGATTTTTCCATGGCAAACTGACAATGTCATAACCAGATGCTACGCCGTAGCGGTACGCCGCACACCGCATCTCCTGACCTCACCATGGAGGTGCAGCTACCACCTTAGCAGATGGACGAATCGTGGTGGGTTTCGGATGGATGGCACCTCAGCAGCGAGCATAGCGAGCTGAGTTTCTGCTGAGTTTCTGGTGAATCATCGCCTGAATGGTCAATTCTTGGGGGGGTACCCTCTGGATATGATAGCCATGGAAAATCCCTTATAAATGGAGGTTTCTAGCTGGGAAAATCATCTATAAATGGGCTATTTTCCATGGCTATGTTAAATAACCTGAGTGTAATTTTTTTTGGGGGTAATTCTTCGACATTTGGATGGGAAACGAATGAGCATAGGCTAACCAGCGGGAAGAAAAACTTGGAGGATAATTCGCCAAGAGCCATGTGGAGTGATGGCTACAGGGTGGCTGCAAACCACTCATAACCAATTTTCCCATGGGACCCTTCATCTATTTCCTAACCTGGTCGCTTGCAGGTTCACACGCGATGGTAACGTGTTAATCTCCTTGGTCTATCAGATAAGTCATGATTTATCCAACTGATAGCTGGGTTCAAACCATATTTCTGCAACAGTCTCTAATCTCCCTATTTTTGCTCAATTATTATCTCAGTCGATTTTGTTGAAGTTCTTGAGCTCCCAATTGGTCAATTATTTCACTAAACATTTAAAGGCTTATGTGAAGAAAAACTGACGCAAATGTTGTAGTTATGTCATGTCAGTTGTAATCCTTGAACTCCAACGTGTGTCTTAGTCACTGGTTTCTCTTTTCTGAAAAACCAACTTCTAAAGGGGATAACCCACTCACCCGGGATGGCCCTATAGTTTGTAGTTAGGGGACATGGTGTAGTCAATGGGAATTTCAGGACCCTAAAATGGAGGTACTGTACCATATAAGGCCATATTTTGTGGGGATATTCTCTTACATAGGCCTGAAAAATAGGCCTTATATATGGTATGTACCTCCAATCAATCGGTTCCTGAAACGGCCATTGATGTAACCAGGGTTACTAACCAATTGCCAGTTGGATGATCTGGATGATCCATTGGTCGCTGGGAGTCCAGGAATGTGCTTCCGCTGCACCCGTGGGCAGCCGTGACTTCAAGCTGCTGCGCCGCAACGGTGGGGCGCAGCAAGCCGAGACCTCGGCGTCGCGCTTGGTGGCCATGCGAATGGAGGGGAGCCTTGCGACGTCCAAAAAAAAAGGCGGTCCAAATTGGTGCCCTGAAAAATGGATGGTTAATATATGTTAATATGAAACTGGTTGGTTGTTTGGAACCATGGAATTTTATGACTTTCCATTCAGTTGGGAATGTCATAATCCCAACTGACTATATCATATTTTTTCAGAGGGGTAGGTATACCACCAAGCAGGAAAAAGATGCCAAATTGGTGGGTTTAACGGGTAAAATTGGAATGGCCATGGATGAAAAACGAGACAAGAGGGATTTTTAACCAGCAAAACCATTGATGTCATCAAGAAACAGCGATCAATTACCCTCTGGTAAATTAACATAACTATGGAAAATCACAATTTTCAATGGGTAAATCCATTATAAATGGCCATTTTCAATAGCTATGTTAAATTACCAAAGGGTATTTGTAGAAAAGATCGGCAAGGTGAAGAAGGTCAAGGGTTCTGGGCGAACGGTGAAATAGATGAGGACACTAAAACACTTGTGCAGTGTATTCAAGATTGGCCGGCGTAGGAATTCAGACACATCAACATGTCGTGTTTAACACATCAACGCGTATATACCCTCTGGTAATTTAACATAGCTATTGAAAATTGCCATTTATAGTGTATTTACCCATTGAAACTGGTGATTTTCCATAGTTATGTTAGTTTACCAGAGGGTAGTTGGAGAAAAATGGACTAAGGACCTCACGTTACGACCTAACTGTACACGGGCTTTAAATGGGGCTTGGGCAGCTGATCCTGTGGCTTCGGTATTGGCTGAGGAAACTGCAAGTGGAAGAATTGTCAACGCTTCCCTTGAGCGTTTCGTGGAAAAATGTGGAAACATGATGCAGTTATGGCCATTAACAGTTGCAAATGGAATTATAATTCCTATAAATAAGGCCTGGTTATACATCATTATAAGCCCATTTATAACTGTTGAGGGCCATAACTGTGGAGTCAAGGGTTTCCACTGGGCGTACTGCAACTTGCTGTTTGGAAATCAGCACGCACCATACCCAGCAAAAGCGACTTTGCTGTGGGCTTACTAGATGATATACACAAACAAGACTGGTTACTGTCAGCTAACTAAGGTGGAAACAATAGCTTAATTTGTTTGGCACTGTTTTCTTTTACATTTTTTTCTTGCTGCCTTAGGGATGCCAGCTTCTACCTCAGATCATGCTCGCATATTCGCTTCTTGATTACATCGATATACCAGTGTGAGCATTAAACCATCACAAGTAAATCGTAAACACATCATAAACCATCGTTACTGCAATATCCACCAAACGTTTCTGTCATCTTTTGTTGTATTTCCTTAGCCGGCTGGGTCTGATGTGTTGGCCGCATGGAAGTTGGTTATTTTCTTGGTCAACGTAGTGGATGGGTAGACCCTCAAAGTATACCGATAAATTGGGAGTAATACAGCCAACATGTTTGACATTTGAAAATTTTCATGTGTAACCAATTTTCATGGGTACTTGGGTCCAACCAGCTGTAAATAGGGATAATTATGTTGATGCTGAGGGTAGCTGGAAATTGGGCTACATTTTCCAGTCAGATTTAAGGATTTAGTCTCCAATCCAACAATGGATAGGGATGGTGTATAGTTGGTACAAAATGCGTAAACTACTTGCATAGATAGTTTAGTGTCTGTTCGTTTTTGCCATAAATGGCGATACCTACCAATGAGCTAAAGGATATCTAAGATTGGCCATGAGTTCATCTTTGAGATGGGTCAAATTCAGCAAGCATAATAGACAGTGTACCCTCTGGTAAATTAACATAGCACACTGGAAAATCACCATTTTAATAGGTAAATCAACGAACTAAATGGCCATTTCCAATAGCTACGTTAAATTACCAGAGGGTATATTGTTCGGCCTTTGGCACCTCAAGTGTGCCGCACAGCTGAGGATTCCTTCGAAAGTTTGGGGGAGATCTTTCAAATGGGCGGCCGCTTTCTGGTGTGCATCGGCCGCGATCATGCATCTTGGAGCGGCTGATTTGGGAATGGGTTATTTCTGAACCAATAGGTGGTTAAGAATTAAATAAAAATGTTATATCGATGATTGATTATAGATAATATGCCCACTGGCTGATTTGGGCAAAAACAGATAAGTTAAAACTTGCTACCATGGGGTAATCAAACAGCATGACGGGAAATGCTGATGTCCAATGTGTCACACGCTTGTCTCTCGATTGCCCGGCGTCAGGGGATAGACATTGGGATGGCCAATGCCCGAAAAAAACACACACAGATATGTGATATGTATTTATATATATATATATATATATAACTTTATTTGAAAAAAAGAAGGCGAACCTATGCGCTTCCCAGCATATCTATGAGATGTTCCCACTGAGTTCCTATCCGTTTGCAACATCAACCAACTGAATGTGTACTGTACTTTAATACAACTTGTTTGTTTCCTTGTAGAATCCTCTGGGAATGTAAGATAGTTATGACAAACCCACTAATCATCGTACCAAAAAAAGCATTTTTCCATAGTTATGTTAATTAGTCTGCTGAAGGGTAATACAAATGCATCTTAATATGTTTTTTTGGCAGAGGTCTATGTAAGATTGGCGATAGTTTTCAGGTTGCAAACCTGGAAACTTTAACCGGATGTTGCAGCAGCCCAAAATTCGCAAACCTGGAGCAGCCCCAAATAGGGGGGTGCCAATGGGATTCACCTTTTTGGTGCCCCCCGATGTTCAATCAACATCAATGGAGGCTATTCATCTGAGGTTGACGCTGGCAGATTGTCAACACTAATAGATTCTTCATCAGAATTGTTCATAATGAATCAAAGGATATAATGATTGATGATTTCTTAATATTTACTACTCAATTGATAAATATCATTATTTTTCATGATTGAATAAATGGCATACTATAAATCACAACATACTCATCTATTAAAACCATCTATTTCGCAATAGATTGATAGTAATTAGTAATGGCTGGTATTTCCATATGTCTATTAAGAGTGTCTATTACATCGTTACCTCCATCTTGGATATATCAATAATTGATCGTCAGAATCCGTGATTGAATGGGATAACCAATAACCATTACCGTTTGCTGATTAATCAATAGATGGTGAAATATCTTAATTTAAGTTGCACCTATGGTAATTCCACTGTGCACGATACTTGAATTCATTAATGGTTTATCTGATGTTATCTGTTAAAATTATCAACAATTAGTTGATTTGCATTTCCAACTTACCAGTATAAATGGTTGGTATAAACCATGAAAATTTGGGTGATTTATGGCATTGCTTTACTACAGTTATGGCCCTTTACCAACTATAAATGGTTATAACTGGTGAAATGGGATGAAACATTCCATAACTAGGGTTATAAGTACTTCTAACTGGTAAAGGGCCACAACTGTAAGATTACCATCTGGTAATTTAACATAGCTATGGAAAATCACCATTTTTCATGGGTAAATCCACTATTTCTATGGCCATGTTCAATAGCAAACTGTTAGTTTACCAGAGGGTATCCATGATTGATGCTTCCAGGTGCAAATGTTCGACATGGAACTTGCCTCCTGGCAGACCTGGCCTTTGCCACAGGACGTCGTCCGTGACGTGACGTTGTCCGTCGTTTCGTCGTGAACAATGGCCGCGTTTTGTCAACATGGCGATGGTAGGTGGTGATAAGAGTGAGAGCCACCAAAAGATGGTCATTTAACTCGCAAAAAATCATTGTTTAATTGGAATCTCATAGGAACGTGTGTTTTTAATACAAAGTTGTTTGGGCACATTCCCAAACCATGGATGATTTGAACAAACGTAATGTTTTTTTGTTTTTTGTTTTTTACTTCCAGAAAATGATCGATTAATACAAACTAAATTATGAATTATGGACTTAAAAAATGTCCCGCTGTATCTTCAGACCTGGCAATTCTCTCCAAATTAAACACCAGAAGTGGATGAGGGAACATTTACAGGAAACCAAGGCTTCCTGTAACACTTCCTTCAACCAGTTTAATTTCCAACAAAAAACGATATAACACGTGATTTCCCTCTAAGTCCATTGATTTTAAATACATCAAAAAAAACGATTTGAAGATCTGATTTTCTAGGTTGGATCTCCCCATTTCCACCAGGAGTTGTCTATGGACGACAGCAACTCTTGGGTCAAGCACTGCGGCAGTTGGGCCGTCGCTTTCAACGAGCTCCCGGAGAGCGGTGCGGAGAACGGTGCTGCCGGTGCTGCGTTTGGGGATGCGTGGTGAGACTCGGGGAGCTTCCGAAGCTCCGGGGTTTCATCCTTGGAGATTTTCAGGCTGACTTGGGTTTGTATAGTTATGTGGTATTTATATATATATATATATACAATACACATATATATATATGCTTTTGTATAGTTTATATATATATATTACATTTAATATCGAATTTAGCCAATGCCATAAACCCACCATTTGGCGATGATACTGACTATCCATTGTTGTTGGGTTTGCCACATTGCTCCGCAGGGAGTGGACCCCGAACGATAGCTAAGTTTTGTTCAAAACTGCAATTCGTATAGGAGTTAATCAAACCGATCATATGGGGAGCCCTTCCTGCAAACGGCAATGCTGATTAATGCCATCCCCATACTATTAAATGCCATCAACAAGATACCCTGAGATGCTTAGATCCAAGACTGAACCAGTACATGCAATGATTTTATTTACACTCAGAATGCTGCGCCAAGTTTTGAGACAGACCCACTTGTTGTAGAGTCAGCCAGAGCTATAGCTTGCACCAGCCATTTACCAAAGCAGTGCCATTTTGCCGGGCAACTTCCAGTTGTTTCCCACTATCCCCCAGACTTGGCCACAGTACTGCCATAACCAACAGGTTTTTGTCTTGGAAACATGCTTCTTTGTGTGTTTTCACCCTGACTTTAAAGAATGCTAAGTGGTTGTTTGCACCGGTGGCACTGGGAAAAAAAAACCTCCTGGGTTTCGGCCTGTTGTTTCGTTGTTCCATCACTCTTTGAGTGATTTTCGTGGCACCACATGTGTCCACTTGGGTGGCCGCCCTTTTTCGGCGCTCATGTGGTCCAAAGAGACCTCAGGTGTGCGCCAGAAAGATTCCTGCATAGAAACATGTTTGTTTTTTGTCATACAAAAAACGAGTCAAAAGTGGAATTGGCCAAAATCTAGAAATTCCACTTCAATTTAGAAATCAATCAATGTAATGTCATGGTTTGATGGCATTTTTTTGAAATCTAGAATCTAGACATTCATGTAATTGAATGACATGGTTTGATGGCAAGTGTCAGAGGATAGACCTTTGGGTGCGGATGCTTCTATCATTTTCTCGGAACAGAATGTCTACAGATTTGATGGATTATCCTGGTGATTTCCGTTCTTGGGGACACATCCCAGATAGTAAGTGGTCACCTGGTCGACAACCATATAGCGCAACCGAATTATAGTGATGGACAATTAATTAGACCATCATACATTTGCTGCTGTTTTTTAAAGCTTCACGGCAAAACTGATCAAAGCGTGCACTTAGAGCATGAGATTAATGACATCCAGAAATTATACACTTGGAACATATCTATATGCTTCGGGCACCATAGATGTTCTAAGTGATTGTCCGCCAACCTAATACAAATTGAACTCAGAGTGAGGGGTCTCCAGTAATTTGCATCTTATGTTGATACAGTTTGAGAAATATTTATATATATATATGTTTAATATATAAGAATACATGAACTGATCTATGCTTGATTCCCTGCACAAAAAGCACACTTAGAACACATGGCTCCACTTGGCAATATTTCTTGAAGATGCTCGTAATGTAACTATCCCAAAAGCAATGGTTTTATGTTCTAAGTTCTTAGCAAAATTGCTTATGTTCACATGTTCCGAGGGTGGGTTGGTTTTCATTTGTTCATTTTTCATGTTCTAAGTTATAAATTGTCGCTATGTGTTTATGCATATATATATATATATGTATATATATATATGTATACATATATATATATGTATACATATATATATACATATATATATGTGTGTGTATGTAATGTTTGTAAGGGAATGTGATGGAATGCAATGTGATGTATGCATGCATTTGCATGCATGCATGTATGCATGTGTATATATATATATACTTAAATAGCGTTATAAAATAACATGTATACATGCAGTCCTGGCAGGCTGCAGCGAAGGCAGCCAGCGCGGGCCTCAGCGATCAAGCTTCGTGGATCTCTGGCCTGAAACAACGTCCTTAACATGTTGTTTTCTTTAGTGAGATTGGCTTAGGTCCTTAGATGGTTATTTTTTCTTGATTCCTATGATTTTACGGCGATTTATCATGTTCATTTGATTATTCTGAAATCCATGTCATGTGTTATTTTTCTGGTTTGATCTCTTTTTTCTTCTGGTAAGCAACCAGAGTCTCAGACTGACTTTCCAAACAAGTGGGATTTATCATCCGTGAATCAAACATTTACAAGGTGGTGCCCCAGTTCGGAATCGCTAAGTTGGTGAACATAACTCCAATTTCACAATGGGTGCATGGTAGATATTAATCTACACTATTCCTATGAATAACTATGCAATGCTTTATGGCAGATATAACTATACTATTCCTATGGTTTATAAACCAACTTATAACTGGGGGAGCACCACCGTACAGGGGAGATTCACCATGTTTTTTTCTACGAACACCATCGGGAATCGTCTCACGTTTGTGGCCAGCCAAATTCGTAAGGGTGCATTATTTTTTGACCAACCAAAAACGGTGCAGTTGACCATAATAACCATTAAAACGTGTTTTCAAACAGGAAGACATAAATTGTTAACTTGCGCTCTAATGACATGATGTCAAACCGAATTCGATTCAAAGAGTTATTTTGGAACTGTCCATTTCTTCGATGTGCACTCAAAATGGGCTTCTCGGCGTTAAACGTTGCAACAGCTATGGCCCAACTAACAGTGTTATGGGTTTATAGTGATATATATATATATATATATAACCAACTATAGTTGAAGGAACTATATGTCCATTTATCACTGTTAATGGCCATAACTACACCCAAAAAAACTAAGATTGACCCTACCATCAGCAACCCATCAGGTGTCCCTGCAATGCCACCACCGCCTGCACTGACCAGCCAGGAGCTGGCGGCTTGGGGAACGACCATTTTTAACAGGTAAATCATCAAACAACATCTATTTTCTACGGGCCATTTTCCATGGCTATGTTAAGTAACCAGAGGGTAGCAGTTTTATTTATATAATGGTTTATGATAGGGTCGAATTTTGATGGATTTTGTCCGTATCTGGCACCAAGCGTGCCATTTGATTTGCATATCAGTGTTTATGCAATGATGCTCTTCTAGCTGATATGTCCTTTCCTCGTTGGGAAGAATCACCTTGTTTGCCTCTCTACGGTTGATCGGAAGAAAAAACTGGGTAAACCTTCGATAGGTACGTTGATGGTTCAATCTTTGCTGCAAGTTTATGTCTAACAATCAAATAAATTTCAACCAAAAAAGTTCAATAGTTGGCTAGTTCAACATGTTGCACACCGTCCGTACCAAGCAACTAAAACATACTAAGGGGTGGATCGGATTGGAATGGCCATAGTACGGTGTCGAATCACCACTGGCCACCCTGAGGAGCAGAAGAAAGCGGAAGAGCTGCTAAAATCCTGGGAAGGCATCGCGTTTCGGCACGCGCGCTGGCTCCATGGCTCGAGCTCTTTTTAGGATTTTTAGGGAAAACCGGAAAGCGCCACGGTACAATGTGGCGCTCCAGTTGTAAATTGGTTTGTAAGTTATATTTTAAGCTGTTTAACATTTGTTTAAACTAGTTCGATATATCTATCACAAGTCCTAGTTACTGGACTTCGAAACCAACTTAGCTATCTTGGGGACACGACCTTGTAGATTAGTTACTGCTTACTGGTAGCTTGCTGGTAGATTACTGTAGCTACTGGGAGGTTGGTTGGTGGTTTTGTTTGTTTAGCATCGTGATGATCCAGATATCTCATACTCCACTCAACAGCAACGTTCTCAAGCAGCAAAGCTTACTCACGTTTTCAGTTAGGAAGCTGCACATTTTGCATTGTTGACCATCCAACTCATCCATATAAAGGTGTTTATGCACCTGCAGGCCCTTAGCTAAGATCCTACGGTCGGGACAGCAGAGTATTGAGGACAAGCCATGGATTTACGTCTGATGTGACATGTGTATACTTGTATAAGCTCCAAGTGAATCTTACTATACGAAACTTTACTAAAAAATCTTGAAAAACTAGATGCGTGATTCTAACAATTCTAGCGATTCTAGTGTCTAGTTGAATAGATCAACTTCAAAAAACCTTACGTCCTTTCTTCAAGGTGTATCTTTTACTTATAGCGCGAGGCCGCTACGATGGCCTCACCAAGACGGTGAAGGTGATGTCATGGGCGACATGGCGACATGTAGCCAGGGGTAAACTGTAAAAAATGTGAAGCCATGGGGAAATCCTGGGATAATGATCTACACATGGTGGATTTTCATGGATTTTCCAAATCTATGTTAGTTTATAGAAGGGTAGTTGAGTGAAAAACTCAAATTTAAATCATGGGTTAAATATTGGGTAAATACTTATATAATCTTATATTTTTTTCCTGGTGCCTTAACGGTGCAATACATACAGGTCATTCAACAGATCGCGATGGTATAATCCTGGGAAATTTGTCATGGATTGGGGTAGATGCCAACCAGCCTTAAACAACATGCACGGTATGTAACATTTGGCCATGAATAGACTGTTTTTTTCAATGGATTGGTTTAGTCGGGAAAATCTTCACCGGAAACCATGGATTTTCCCATTAAATCCATGAAATCCATAAGTTTTCCGGTGAAAATTTTCCCGACTAAACCAATCCAGTGAGATTTAATCAACCCGGCGCCAGTGGTTCTGCCAGTCGTTTCATGTTGGTTGATCATCGCCTCCTGCAGCCAGGAATGATATATAGATACAGCCGCCTGGTGATATTCCCAGTCTATCCTTACCTTTGGTTGGTTCATTAAGAAACCTGAAACCTGTGACTAAAATCGACTTCAAAAAACCGTCACCACACCTGGGGACCTGGGATTGTGTGGAAATTAGGCACACCCAAATCCCATTGTTTATCATCATGTTCACGTTCCCAAAATGAAAAAAACACATTTGGCTCATCATCCCATGTTTTGCGGCACTTTCAATAAAATTCAATCAGATTCGAAAGCGAACTATAGTAAGTTATATCTACCATAAACCATAGCGAGTTATTGGAGTTATGTGGCCACTGAACGCCATCACAAATCAGCAACGAAAATCCCTTTGAAACTCCCATTTTCCCATGGTTTTCCTATGGGTTTTCCCATGGTTTTCCTATGTTTTCCCATGGTTTTCCTATGGTTTTCCTATGGTTTTCCT
>Ga0126342_10018437_pt1 | contig 11966 bp, 13 predicted proteins | sample Cyp1metagenome_FD_92528 | JGI IMG/M metagenome (GOLD analysis project Ga0126342, IMG submission 92528) | Coral microbial communities from Lord Howe Island, Old Settlement Bay, Australia - Cyphastrea 1 metagenome | ecosystem: Host-associated > Invertebrates > Cnidaria > Coral ... | reverse complement strand
TTACATGCATTACATGCATTACATGCATTACATGCATTACATGCATTACATGCATTACATGCATTACATGCATTACATGCATTACATGCATTACATGCATTACATACATTACATACATTACATGCATTACATACATTACATACATTACATACATTACATACATTACATACATTACATACATTACATACATTGCATACATTGCATACATTACATACATTACATACATTACATAGATACATAGATTACATACATTACATACATTACATACATTACATACATTGCATACATTACATATTTTACATACATTACATACATTACATACATTACATACATTACATACATTACATACATTACATACATACCATACATACCACACATACCATACATACATACATTACATTACATGACATGACATGACGTGACGTGACATTACATTACATTACATGCATTACATACCATACATACCATACATACATACATACATTACATGGCATGACGTGACGTGACATTACATTACATTACATGCATACACACATACATACATACATACATACATGCATACATACATACATACATACATACATACATACACACATACATACATACACACATACACACATCCACACATACACACATCCACACATGCACACGCATATATATATATATATTTATATTTACACATACATATATATATATGAATAAATATACATTAATATGCATATATCACACCTATATGCATATACACTTGTGCAGATAGTTACAACAATTGGAAAGAGACAGTCTGGGTAAATTGTGTTCATTTTCTGCCTGAAGAAACTCGTGATGGCACACTTTTTCCCGCTTCCTGAGCTGAAAATGCGTCAGCAATTTTGCCCATCTATAGATCCAAAGATTGTTGGCTATCACCAACATGAAGCAAATAATCATTGGGGGATAGAAATGTGTATGTATGTGATAATATATAGTTTTAATATATAATAATAATGAAATAACAGTAATAATTTAAATCATTATATATATCATAATATATTTTTATATTTCAATATTTATAATAGTGTATATATAATAATATGTATAACAGTGTATACAATCATATATATAATAGTATTTATACTGTAGATAAATAAATAAATAAATATTTATATATATATATTATAAATAATAACAATAATATATATATATATATTTGATTATATATTTAATAATACATATATATATACTAGTATTTGTAATAATCTGTATATATATATAAACTGTATAATAATACTAATAATATAAATATATATGTTTCCTATTATGTTTTATTATATTGTATTATACTATATTATATCATACTATTTTTTTTATTATTTTTTAAAATATGTTATTATATTATACTATATTATATTATATTATATTTTATATTTTAAATATGATATATATATATATATACAGAAGGGGTACTCATGGGGGGCGCAGGTGTGCAAATTGTAGAATTTCGCATTTTTTGAGAGGTACTGTGATGAAAGCATCTTCACATGAAAAACATGCAAAAAAAGCAATGGAAAAAAATCAGACCCATGTCCCCAGCCAGGCCTCTCCCCAGACCTTGCCCATGGGTCTGAACTTTTTGTTTTTTTTGGTTTTCTCGAGGTTTTGGCCAAACTGCAAAAAATCATGGAAAAAAAAAACAAACAAAAAGTTCAGACCCATTTCCCCAGCCAGGCCTCTCCCCAGACCTTGCCCGTGGGTCTGAACTTTTTGTTTTTTTTGTTTTTTTTTGGTTTTCTCGAGATTTTGGCCAAACTGCAAAAAATCATGGAAAAACAAAAAAAACAAAAAAAACAAAAAGTTCAGACCCATGTCCCCAGCCAGGCCTCTCCCCAGACCTTGCCCCTGGGTCTGAACTTTTTGTTTTTTTGTTTGTTTTGGTTTTCTGGAGGTTTTGGCCAAATATAATGATTAATATCATGGTTCATAGAATGATAAATACAATGATTAATTTGAATGATTCTTTGAATGGTTTATATAATGACTAATATAATGATTATATATATATAATGATTAGTATAATGATTAATATCATGAGTCCTATCATGATATATATCATGATTAATCTCATGATTCATTTAATGACTTATATAATGAATATTATAATGATTAATATTATGATTAATGTAATGACTGATATAATTCTGAATTTAATGACTAATATAACAAAATCAGGACTTTCGCAACCTCGCCCCCCATGACTACCCGCTCTCTCTCTCTCTCTATATATATATTTATAGGAAAACATTTGAATATGGATCAAAACATACTCTTGAGGGGATGAAACTCCATAAATCGCAGTTATTTTGCCGTGAGCAGAAGGGTATCAGGGTTTTGATCCACACCAACCATAATAACTTGGGAATATGACTGGCGGTTCGAACACTATTTCACGCCTGCCAGGTACTTGGCAGAAACGGATGAATTGCCAGCACTGAAAGCGAAGATAACCAGCAATGCTAGGGATGTAGCCAATAAACTGTTCACTGGTGCTTGACCCAATTCGTTTTCAATCCTATGTAGCGAGCGTATTGATTCAAACCACCAACTGGGGCTGGACGACATCGTTTTGATTTGGAATGGGATGCGGAATTTTGAGACATCCCCAGGGTGGTTATGGGTCCAATTCTCAAAAAGAAGTCGTTGATTTGGGTCATTTAGTAATTTAGTCCTATTGACATACATTGACACGTATTTTGTACATCACCCTCTGGTACCATCTGGTAAACTAACATAACTATGGAAAATCACCAATTTCATTGGGTAAATCCACTACAAATGGTCCATTTTCAATAGCAAACTGTTGACATAACCAGGCCGGGTAATCAGAATCAGGAGACCATGGCTTGGTTCGATGACTTTCCCAGCAGTCGACCCCTTGTTATGGGGATTTCCCATGTTCGAATAGCAGAGGGTATATCCATGTAATTCCATGTATATCCCATTCAATTCCAGATCATTCCAAATCCATATCCGATTCAAGTCCCATTACACCCACGGAATTCCTCCATGTTTCATGAAAAACCCCTGTTTGCGTCGTGAGGTCTTACACCTTGAAGAGTCAGAGGGTGTGGAAAGTCATGCTGTCAGTCAGCCCGAGGTGCGAGTTAGTGGGCCTCCGGTCATCAAACGAGGCTAGTTGGGAAATCCCTATAAATAGAGGTTTTAATCAGGAAAATCGAACTCAATGGTAGAAATTCCAGCGATGTTTGATTACCCCAACATTTCATTAAAATTTTATGGGGATTTGCTATGATGGGAATTGATAACCAACTTGATATTGCTGGGTTTGTGTACCTGAAAATGGACTTCAAACAATTGGACGGAATCGGGTACCAAATGTTCAGACAAACTCAAGTGTTTTCATGGGTGGATTTTGAGGCGTCAAATGATGCAAAATAATAAAAGTCCCATCCTACTATGAGTTCACTTTCTTTCATGGGAATCGGAGTATTTAAGATTTGACATGATTTGAGGTCCAGAGAGTGGGAGACAGGACCAACAATCCAGTAAACATCAGTAAACTGCCCCACAATTGGATAGTGAACAGCCATCGTTTGCCTAGACTCTAAGCCCAAAGGCCTCCCAAATGGTAGGGTGAATACCCCCAAAATCCCACGATTGATATTGCTTTTGTTCAGTAACATTGCAATTTTGATTTCAGGTATCTGGGGGATCCCTCGTTTTCTGAACCCAGGTGTATATGTATATAAAAGTTCTGACACAAACTGGACGCCACAAATTGCAAATGGGGATGATCATTGCTGTGGGATATCATGTGCATATCCCAACCCTGTTCACTTGTCCTATAGATAATACAAAGTTTTTTCTTTTGTTCCCCACCATTCCCCACCCATGTCAGTCTTGTTTTCCGCACAAGCTGTTTATACATAGTTTTATTTCATACATATGTCTACCTATGTGTATTTGATATATATATATATATATGAACATAGTATATATTATGTGTATATATATATGAACATACATACATACATACATTACATTACATTACATTACATTACATTTACATTACATTACATTACATTACATTACATTACATTACATTACATTACATTACATTACATACATACATACATACATACATACATACATATGAACATTATGTATTCAATGCATTTCTCGACCTTTGACTTCCAGTTTCAGCAAGCGAAAAAACGGGGGTGTGTTTGATGAGGCTTGGTCCAGTTGGTCCAGATGGTCCCATCCGTGATCACGGGTTTACCCTCTGGTAAACTAACAATTTGCTTTGGAAAATGGTCCATTTATAGATGGTTTACCTCTAAAAAAGGCTGATTTTCTATAGCAAACTGTTAAATTACCAGAGGGTATGTCAAACCCACATGCAACCCATGGTGCTTGTATATATTTTTACCTACATGGTTGGCTGTTTTTTTGGGGAAATGTTGGTACCAGCAATGACGTCCTGACAGGCGTCCCCGGCGTCACAAACCGCATTGAGTCCCTCTGGTTATGACTAACAGTTCGCCATGGAAAGATCCACCATTTTTAAGAACGGTAAACCATCTATTTCTATGGGCCACCTATACCATGGCGAACTGCTAAATAACCAGATGGTTTCACTAAAAACCATGGATTGGAGATTCCAATTGATAACCAAACCACAACTTTGATACCGCAGATCGCTTTCCAAACAATGTCGACATATAATACATCCACATGTATATACCTACAGATATGCATTTTGCGTTGTATGTATATGATAAATTATACATATTCCAAAACATGTTAGTAATGCACACATCAACATGTGTATATATATATACACACAGAGTAAGTATTAGGCTAATTTCAATCTGCACAGTAAGTATTTATTTCGCCCAATATACCGCTACATAAAGTAAACATGGGGTAGACAAAAATAAAAGTAACAGTTGATATGTCCACCCCATTTACTGTTCTTTTCAAACTATGGGTGTGTCTTGAAATCGAATGCCCCTAAATTTCATGGCGTAACATCAGTTTCATTCATGTTCCAACTTTTTGGATTGCCATAGATTGGGTGGCAAATATCACATTTTCAGGTACAAAAAGCCATATCTCTTCATGGTTACTGCTTGGAACTCCACGATTTCAGGTTTTAAGTCTAAGTTGATCAAACTTTTAGATCGATCTGAATTTATTGCAGGCATCAAGCAACCGGGATGAAACATCACGCACTGCTATATGAATAATTTCACATCCCTTCTGGTAATGAAACGTGGCTTGCTGGAAATCCAGCATTGATGATTTTCCCAACGATAAACAATATATATAATATAATGATATAATGTAGTATAGTGTAACGTAATGTAATATAATACAATATTAATATATGTATAGTATAATATATATATATACAGTATACTATATATATAGATAATATACTATACTATAATATAATATATATATGATATATGATATAAATGTATATATAAATATATCATATAATATATCAAACAATATACACCTCCATTCAAAGTGAAAAACTTTCCGCCAGGTTGTCGACAACTTGCTGCCCCAGATCCGTCGCCAGTTGCGGCGCTTGATCAAAAGCCCCCGACCTCGTCCCCCGGAGATCTGTCGCAACTCCAACAAGGCTGGAGATGGCGAAGTGGTTGAGCTAAGTTGGTGCAAATAACTACAATAACTAGGGTTTATGGTAGTTATAACTATAGTTAGATTGGGTTATAAACCAACTTATCGTGATTTGTTTCTTTTTTTTCGAAATCACTTGATCAATGGGAATTTCTCACAAAATATGGCCAAACATATGGTACTAATGTACCTCCATTTTAGGATCCTGGAATTCCCATTGACTTGGTAAATCCAGATTTTTTTTCGGGGAAATCACGATCCATAGATCCGATGAAACGCTTGTGTTTTCTGGGAAATTGATAAGAAATGATCGGCATTTCTGGGAGAAATCCATGAAGCGATAGACATTTGTATGGAGTTCTTACAACAAGAGATTTGATGAACAGTTTCCATGGTAAATGTTAAATGCGAAAAACAAGTTTCTCAGAAACATCCAGGAACTGGTCGAAATCTGCCAGGAGGAACTGTTGGCGTGGTACAGATTCTGGGACTCCAAAAAACAAGGCCGGGGCGGCGCTGAGCTTTGAACGGTCCGTTGGAAGGTCCTGGAAGGTCCGGTTCTAGAAACGATCTGATTCACATGGATTCATAGCAAAGTGGTGGTTTGGAACCATGGAATTTTATGACTTTCCAGAAACAGTTGGGAATGGAAAATCATCCCAACTGACTTTCAGTCCATGATTTTTTTCAGAGGGGTAGGTGGCTCAACCACCAGACAGGCTTCTAGTCATTAGCTCGATTTTATCTATACACATTGTATTGATTCCATAATCTTCCCATCTAAAGGTTGCTCCTTTGATATAGATACCTAACGGCAGGTGATCCTTGTCGATCTTGATTCACCAGGGCCACCACAGCTAGATTTTGTATGGGAAAATCCCATCGGATGATAACTGGGGGTACCTCTTTTTTTTTGAGCAAACTTCGACATTATGGGAATCATCATTGGAATGCTGGAAAAGAAGTCTACCTAGGTACTTTTCTTTCTGAAACACCTCTGTTTTGTTTCTGAAAAATCAAGTGTGAGGTGTCTGGTATTGTTCATTCTCAACCAAATTCAATGTGGGAAACATTCCAAAACTTGGTTTGTGAATCAACAATGGGTGGTCCAAAGCGAAAAAATGACGGGGATTTGAATCCAACCCCAGTCATGGTCGATATATCTATGTAATTTATGTATGTGTGTATATATATATATTTACTCAGTAATTGGGATTTTTCTCCGGCTAAAGTGGTGCTGTTTCACCATCATTTTGGTCCAGGCTTCGACACAAGCACGACTAGGAGATTCCATCAACAAACCAACGGATGCGTTTTCGTCTTTCATGTGTCGTCAGAGTTTAACCAGCAAGCACAAGGATTTCACATGAATTACCATCTGGTTATTTGGCATAGCTATGGAAAATCCATTGTAAATGGAGGTTTTAATGGGAAAATCATCTGTAAATGGGCAATTTTCCATAGCTATGTTATGTTAAATAACCAGAGGGTAAGTGCCCAAAACATCCCATAGTCAAGAATGGTGGACACAGAAGCACCGGGATTTCTCAGTATTATTGAAGCAACATGAAGCAACAATGAGAAAACATTTACCTTAAGCCATGTTTGATGACACTTTAATGGTACATCCCAATATATCCCAATATATCCCATATGATATCCCGAAAAATATACCCTCTGGTAAACTAACATAACCATGGAGAATCACCATGTTTAATGGGAAAATCCACTATAAATGGTCATTTTCAATAGCTATTTTGACATAACCAGAGGGTATCGCTATCATATCCCATCACACTGCCGCCAAATCCTCACAGAGCGCCTCAGGTAACCTGAATGTTCCGACCTTGACCCTGGCGGTGGTGACCACCTTCCACACAGCCCTAGCCAAGACGGCAGATGCTCAGACTAAGGTGCCAATGATGCCGGATGATGCCGGCGATGCCCAAGCGTTTTTTTTTTGGAAGGTGAATATCTTTGTTGTTGTGATGAATTTTCCTGCAATCATCTGCAATAATCTGCAATCGTGTTATTGTTTGTTATTGTGTTTCTTCCTATTTTTAGCACAAATCTGGAGATCTGTGTGGTTTTGGGGATTTTTTTGGGCCAGAGGATGAATTGAAGTGACCTTATTGGCCGAACAAACTGGGACCTGGGATGTTTTTTGATTTTGTTTAGACATGAGCCAGAAATTGGGAACAACTGCCCTAGCAAAATACTTGTTTGTATGACCCCAAATTCTCAACTCCTCGAATTGATGATTATTTTGAGAACAAAATCATGACTTTTGGTAGGGCCATGGGTACTATACCGCAGTGTGGCCCAATTTTGTGCCAAAACCACATGTTCTGCATTTCCAACCCTCAAGCCTTGAAAAGTGGCGGGTGGGTTGCTGACACAAATTTTGCCGCACGGGCACGTTCCCACAACGGGGTCGACCGTGGATGGGTAGAACAACTCAATCTTTTGCTATAGGAAGATGGAAGGAATATGTACTGATCAGCTTTAGAAAACATGGTATCTAAGATAGGCTACGAGAAAATTTTAGGACAGACGAACGTTTTTTCATTTCTAAAATGCTAAGACTGGTTGGGCTGGGGATCTTTCGATGTTTGGTGAAGTCCTGCTCTTTGATCTTTTCGAATACAGCCATGGCCCCCCATTTTCTGCGCTAGGTACACTGTATTCCAATTTCCTTGGCTAAATCCCTGTGTCTTGGTCATTTTCTCTCAATGTTTGTTGGTTGTCAATTGGGCCTCCTCAATTTCACTGGTTCCATCCTCGCGTTTGTCATGATGTGTTACAGAAAAACATCATATTACATCCCACTTTTGCTTAAACCCCGCTGCAAGATTTGTTTGGTCAAATCTTACAAAGTTGTGGTAAGTTACCCTCTGGTAAACTAACAGTTTGCTATGGAAAATCACCATGCCGTTAATGGGAAAATTCACTATTTCTAGGGCCATTTTCAATAGCTTTTTGTATGTTTACCAGAGGGTATCATTTTAATGATTGGCAATGGCAATGGACAAACCGTCAGAATCCTTGAGGAGGCCCCGCAGATCAGATATAGATCCGTTTATAAACGCATGCCAGGTCCTAGTGTACATACCGTCCAGGCACAGTATATACATATAATATAAATATGTAGGTATATATATATATTCTGTCCGGGTCCACAATAATAAATCCCACAAAAATAATATATTAGTTATTTCTACCAACAAACCCCTAAGACCTGTGGTTTTGGGCCCCCTCCTTTGATTTTTCAGGTCTACTTGCAATTTTACACAGGTAATTTTATAAAGCAAACCATTAAACCATGTTAAACCCAAATGGATTTTGTTGTTTTCCAGTATTATAGCTGTTTGCTATGGAAAACGGCATATTTGTAGATGGTTTTCCAATTAAAACCAATGGATTTTGTGATTTCCCATTAAACATGGTGATTTTTCCCAGGGATGTCCGATGGAACGCCGGTAAATTGGCAAATCATTGAGCCAAATTGGCCATATGTTTCGTCACCAGAGACTAAACATGGTGATTTTCCAGTAAACGCCTGGTTTTTTAGAGGATTTCCCATGAAAGATTGTGATTTTCCCACCAAAAAAACATCAAGCAACCTGCATTTGTCCAGGATTTCCCATGGTTTCCGTGGTGATTTTCGGGGCCAGGATGCAATTGCCCATGCCTTCCTGACGGAGTTGGGCTTACGGGAAAGCGACACTGTCACTGAGTCACAGTTCATTGAAAAGATGGCACCATGGCAGCAGTCGACGGAGAATCATGGGCTTGAATAGTGGTTTGTGATGGTTGAAGAATGGTTTAAATAACCCATATGCGAACCATGGTGCTGGAATATGTACCAACATTTGCAAAAACACCCAGCCATGTAGGTAAATATACCATACATTGAGCATATGGGTAAGATGGTTAAATAAGATGGGCAAATAATGGTTAAAATAATGGTTTAAAGAATAGTTTAAGCAATAGCTGATAATGTAGTGGTTGAGTAGTGGTTAAATGGCTGATAATGGTTAAGAATTATTAATAATGGTTAAATAATGGTAATGGTGATTAAACAATGGGAACCATGATATATCTGGGTAAATTACAACGAGCTCACTGTTCGACCGAACCCTGGAATCATGTTTTTTTTAGAGGAATCATGATAATCATCCCAAAATGGCATTATTTCAGGTTAGTGAAATATTATAATTTACTCAGAATCATGGTTTTTCATGATGGTTTATACTGGTTAAGAATTATGAATAATTTTTTAGGTAATGGTTAGTTCATGGCTAGAGAGAAATGGTTTGAGAATGGTTTACTAATGGTTAAATGATGGTTTCATCATGGATAAAAAGGGTCAGTTTTCGATCCTAACTCGCGCCCAAGTGATAGCACTTGACTGTTTCAACCTTGAAAAGTGGATATTTCGTGGCACATGACCAGTGATGATGTCATTGCTGGTTAGAACTACCAGTAAACTAAGAGTTTGCTATGGAACATCAATGAACATCACCATGTTAGATTGGTGTGGGTAAATCATCGAAGTAAAATGGGCCATGGCTTCATTGGGGCGTCCCATCCACAAGAAAACTATGATAGTCCCAATTGACAATGTGGGGATGGGTCAAATCCTATTACAGTCGTATCATATTTGGAGTAATTACCCTCTGGTAAACTAACAGTTTGCTATTCAAAATGACCATTTGTAGTGGATTTACCCATTAAAAATATGGTGATTTTCCATAGTTACGTTAGTTTACTAGAGGGTATTCGGAATAACCATCCATTAACCATCCATTAATAAGCTATGACTTTGGGTACCGTTTGGGTCCTAGGCTTTTGACCCATCCCCATATGAGATCCTGCTCATGAAGCCGGTCTCGTAATGTTGTGGCTAAACCTTGATGTTTGTCACTTTAATGCTTATATATATATATTCGTATATACTTATCTATATTCACACACTATCTCCCTAGATGTATCATATATATATATATATTGCAATATATATCTGTATATATACATATATACATGATAACCGCTGTCATCGGCCATTTTTTGCACAACATTTTCACCCCCGTGTCAGGTAGGGATATTTTTATCGGTCGATCCTATTAGTTGATGAGTTGAAAAACCCATTGCCATCATGATTTCCTGGCAATTTTCCAACCGAAGAACTGACACAAAACCACTTCTTCTGACCAGATCGCCATAACTACCTGGTTGAAAAAAGGGAGTACCAGAACCCATCGACTGGGAACCTCTACAATCAGCAAGTTTTGATGGGATGATACTCTGCGTCGGCACCAGCACAGCTATGGACATCCACGGTTTTCCGTTCGGAAATGATGTACACATGGTGGGTTTTCCATATAGATATATAACTATAAACTTGTTAGTTTACTGGAGAGTATATTATTCCATAATATTCCCATCATATGCCAGCAACTCTTTGTTGTAAATCCCATGATAATCGCATATATTCGCCATCATATTCCCATGATATTCCCATGATATTTCCAATTCTGGAGATTTTTCTCATCATTTTTCCCATGGATATTTCCATGATCATCGCATTTTCCCATGATTTTTCCCATGTTTTTCCCAATTTTTCCAAGCCCGTGGCCTCTACGAGGCTCCTCAGTTGGTGGCGAACTTGCCCGTGGCCATCGAACGGGGCCATCCGTCGGGGTCCCTCGATCCCAAGCTGCCCCTGACGTCGGGGAACCCGGCGCATGTAGTTTTCTTAGATATAATATGCAATCATATGTAATATATATATATATATATATATGTGATTATATATATATAAATATCAATATGATCATATATATATATGATTGTATATACATATGATTATATATAAGGTACTCTGGTCACTTCGAATATGCCTTTTTTCAATTTCGCAGTTGAACTCGATCGCTCATCAACTTAGAATATTCGCCATTTCATGTTCATTTTTTTCTCCCCATTTGGTGAAAAAATATTTTTTCTCCCCATTTGAATTATCAACATATCACCCATACTGCAGCATAGATGGACAAATATGTTGACATTTTTCAAATTTTCACCCCACCAAAAATCCTTTGAATTATCAAAATATCATCCGTACTGCAGCATACAAGAACATTTTTCAAGTTTTCACACCACTATTTTTTTGAATTATCAAAATATCACCCATACTGCAGCATAAATGGACATAAATGGACATTCTTCAACTTGTCATCCCACTAAAATCCTTTGAATTATCACCATATCACCCATACTGCAGCATAAATGGACATAAATGGACATTCTTCAAATTT
>Ga0126342_10018436_pt1 | contig 11967 bp, 10 predicted proteins | sample Cyp1metagenome_FD_92528 | JGI IMG/M metagenome (GOLD analysis project Ga0126342, IMG submission 92528) | Coral microbial communities from Lord Howe Island, Old Settlement Bay, Australia - Cyphastrea 1 metagenome | ecosystem: Host-associated > Invertebrates > Cnidaria > Coral ... | reverse complement strand
TGGATCATCTTGGTCCACATGGTTGTCAAATGTTGGTTGATTTTGGATCTGGTTTAGCAATGGATGGCGTTGATGATAATCCTGAAGTATATCAACTACCAGTCAATCCGAAGAAACACTGTATGTATGATATTCTATACCATCTCACACGCGGCCAAGCCAGAGCAGAAGGGCATGCACAAGTGAATGTTGTTGTTGTTGAAACTGATCCTCTTTCAGTGCAACCAGTCCTGCAGTTTCGTCCTCTTGATTTCTACACCACTCAGCAGTCATGTTCTTCTTCCTCTTTTGCATCTTCTCCTTTGAAACATGATCGTGAAGAGCTGTTGCGAAAACTTTTTCGATGTGGCCACACCATGGCTCAGATGGGCACCTCTGCCAACAAACAAGTTGTAGAAGCCCCCGCATCGACCTCTGTGATTGGCAATGGCGACTTCGTCCCAGAGCCTGACTCCAGCGGAAGAAGCGGCGGTGCTGAGCAGCATCAAGTCCAATGCGATGGGCAAGCCACATGCTCGTCCGTTGGACCCAGAGCGAATGATGTCCTACGACCCTCGAGATCCACGCGCTTCTCCAACGACATGGCCGTGCCACGGGAAGCATGTGGAGGGAAACCCTCAGGGCAATCCACACGGCGCCTAGGCCAGCTGCGAGATTTGTGCCCTCCGTCTGTGGTACCAACCACGGAAGGGATCTCCTTCCAGCCACACTGCGGTCCACAATGCAGTGATGGTGCAAAGGGCCTTGACGCAGCTCCAGCCGATGCTTCATGGTGCACTTCCAACGGAAGAGATTGTGAAAGCCATGTTGGACAAGATCACCGCCGAGGAGAAGTTGAACATCAAGGTGCAGTACTTGCTGGAAACGCCCAATGTCGAGAGCTCCAAGAAGGTTCCAAAGTCCAAGGCAGCCCCAAAGAATGCGGAGAAGAAGTTGGTTGTCACCAGGGGCTACATGATGGGCCAGAGCTCTCCGGCGACCAGTCCTTCTGGCAGCAGCTGAGCGATGTCTATGGGTTTGGTATGATGTGGACCCGACGGGCGGTCATGTGGATGACTTCCACAGAACTGGTGACCCCAACAATGCAAAATGGAATGAAGTTTGCCGGAAAATAGATTCCGCATATCGATGGGAAATAGCAAGCATTCTGCATACCGACATGCTGGCACTGACATCCAGGTGAACCGCGACAACGATGGCGACCTTGTCATCTCTGTCAGCCAGCAGTACTATGTGGACTCCCTGCCAGACCTTGACATCTCTGCGGACAGATTGCGAAATAAAGATGCACAGATGACTTCTCATGAGATTGCTGCTTGCCGAGGTGCTCTTGGCGCATTGCAATGGCTTGCAGGTCAAACTCAACCTCAACTTTGTGCTCGTTGCAATCTCCTCCTCACCGAGGTCATCAAGTTTGGTAAGATGAGCCATGCCATGGAAATCCAGCGTATGATTGGCGAGATTCGTCGCGAATCCTATGAGCTCAAGTTTTTCAAGCACAAGAAGGCGAAAACTTGGCATCATCACTATGGCTGATCAAGCCCATGCAAATCGAGACAAAGGTGATTCGACTGGTGGCATCATCACTTTGATGGGCGGCCCTGAAGCTCTGAAAGGTGAAGTTTGCCCTATGTCTCTTTTGGCTTGGCGAACCTGGAAGCTACATCGCAAAGCCCTTGGATCCAATGATGCGGAAGTTCAAGCAGTTCTTGAAGGTGAAGATTAGAATTTCCGCGCACGCCTCCTTCGGTGTGAAATCCATGGTGCTGGACTTGCCCGTCCACGCGATGCCAACAAGGTGGAATTCGCAGAAGAAATGGTGCAACAAGTTGAAGGAATCCTTTGCACTGACAGTTAAAGGTGGTTTCGATGCTGTGCTCTATCTACAACGAGAGTCCTCTTTTGGGTTTGAGCAACAGTCGTTCTGCACTCCAAGCCCTACAACTTCGAGAATACCTCCAGCGTGCTGGTTCCAAGCTTCGCTGGGTAGCCAGTGACTTAGGTGATAGTCTGGCGAAGAAGCGTGCTGACTGTCAAGTTGGCCTTCAAAAGTTCCTCAAAAAAATTTGGCTGTGGGCCGTCAAATATGATCCACAGTTCATAGCCTCCAAGAAGAACAAGAAAGAAGGCAAAACCGCCATGAACCAGATTGACGACTACCTCAAGGGCGGCAAACCTGATCTTTCTTTCTATTCTGGTGCAACAGATCCACATCCTTGTCAGGTTTGCCTCTTCGACATGCTGCACAAATCCTGGCACTCGACTGCAATATGTGGCTCAGGAGGGGCCCCTTTCTTTTCATAGAAACGCTCAGCCTTGTGACATGGGCTGCTGACTGGGCGCTGTGCCCATTGGTGGAAAATAGAGCTGTGCGCTCTTGCATTTGCATCTTGGTTGTGACTGTGCCCAACACGCTGCCACGGTGTGCCCGCTGCAGATACCCCCAAATATCATCCAAGTCATGAATGACCAAACTATTGAAACAACTATGGTTAGAGTTGGGGATCACCGATTTTCAGACTCAACCCCTTCTGAGAAAGCCAGCTATGGGAGATTCCCAGTTACTATAAGGGTTACCACTAGTTATATAGTAACCGGCATAGCAACCTATATATTAGTTATCAATATATATATATAATATATAATATATATTATATATATTATATATATATATATATAGATATAGATATAGATATAGTTATATAGTAGTATGTTCTGGCGTCCTTTCATTTGACACCCTTGAATTTTCGCCAGGAGGTGGAGCGACTTCGAAAGGACCTCAGCTCTGCCTCCGCCCGCCCCGAGCCCACTCCGCGGGCAGCGACCCCCGAGGCCCCGTTGGCGGCGCCACGGGGGGAACGCCCCGTGGTGAAGCGGGTCTCGTGGCCGGGGCCAAAGAACGCGGTGTTGGATAAGGCGAGATTGCTGGAAGAGACCCTTGGATTTGGATATTGTGGCAGATGCATATATTTTTATGGTTTAAACTGGGTTAAACCCTTCATTTTTTGAAATTCTGGCGTGTTGAACCCTACTAGATTTAACGGTTTGTATTGAAACCCTCCATGTTTAACATTTTTTTGGTGTTGAACTTCATTTTTTTGCATTGAAACCTGCATTTTTAGGTTCAAAATTGGTGGATTTCGCAGGGGATGATGGGATACAACAGGAGGAAACACAACAGGTATGCCAGATGTGTGGGATATAGAGATTGCGATATTGCAACAAGATTTAGCAACATCTTAAAACGAGGAACATTAATATGGAAACATGATTTAAGAACTCATATCAACATTTTGGTGATGTTCCAATAGCAACAATGAGTCAATGAGTATTGGATTACTGTAGGATCTATGTTGATTAGAATTTGGATGTTGAGGGTAAACCGCCGGGATTTAGCATAGGGGTGGAACAACCAGAAGTGGGTCAGACACAGAAAGGAATGATGCATTGTAAACAAGAAATGCATGTTGTACTGTATGTTTTCATCAAAAAATTGCCAGCCTGTCTAGCGACTTCTTGGTTGGTATGTTTTGAATGCATACTCTTTGTTTCTCTCCATGCCTATTTGAGAGTATATGTCAGCATATGTCTGGTATATATATATACACATTATATGTTTGATAAATTCCTTTATATAATATATAATTTCTATTCAAATAGATATGTTTGATAGATTTCTTTAAGATATAATTTCTATTCAACTAGTGAATCCAGTCATTGATATTTTGATCTTCCTTTTTTAATCCACTGGCTATTGGATTGGTCGACTCCCTAAGGAAGATGCGAGAAGATGGCCGAAGCTCCAACCCCAACCCTCGGAACGAGGCGGGCTCGATGGTGCACGATGGGTCACTGGGAAAGCATGACAGCTACGTGATGTTAGTGACTGTTAGTGTATGAAAATTATATAGGAATATCATGGCCATTTTTTTATCGTATAATTAATGGACATACTATGATATTTTATTGGGACATATTAAGATGATCTAAGATGTAGTTGATTTGATATGATCATACAATATAATATATATATAATGTACTGGATCTGACCTGAACACCGTGATGTTCTTCTTCTCCCCGAAAGCTTTCTGCTTGTGTGGCTTAGCAAGTTGGCCTGCAGAAATAGAGCATACCATTCGGTCATCTAAAATAACAATGGGAAATGCCCTGAAAAATGGTACTTCAATAGGTTATGACTAGCAGTTTGCCATGGAAAATCCACCCATGCTATTAATAGGTAAAGCATCTATTTCTATGGGCCATCGACAAACCATGGCTATGTTAGTCATATCCAGATGGTACTTCAATAGGAACATCAACTATTATAGTTGGTGGATTTTTCCAGCCACGGAGCGAATATTTCGCCAGATGGTCAGTGTATAGGGAATCACAGTTTGTATCATATTGATATCCTGGTTGGTGGTTTGGAACATGGTTGGTTGTTGTGACGCTGCCAACGGGATAGCATCTGCAGTGGATAGTTAACAATTGATAGCTAGTGGGGATATCATGGAAGTATAATGACCGGTTGGTGGTTTGGAACATGGCTTTTATGACTTTCCATTCAGTTGGGAATGTCATCGGGCCCCAACTGACTAATATTTTTCAGAGGGGTAAGTATACCACCAACGAGTATCCCACCGAAATCCATCCACTTCTTATTTTTCATCCTAACAAACTGGGCAAAGGGTTCCGCTTAATCGTGGCTTTCGCTGGGAGACCTCATTTGTTTAAAGGCGGGCCCGGTTCTTTTCGAACTGGATGATGGGAACATAGAAAAAGGATGTAAAAGGACCCCCTGTAATTAGAGTAAACACATGTAAAACCATGGTTTCCGGCTAAGATTTTCCCTTCAACTAATCCATTGAAGATCCATGGGATCCATGATCATAGTATTTCATATTATGTTCTTTCATTATCATGGTATTTCATATCATGGTATTTCATAACTATATCATACTATGTCCCATAAAATGAACATTTCAAAGCTGCTTCTTTCAATAAAAACTGCACTTCGCAGCTCAGCTATTGCCAGCCTTCATCAGCCTTCACGGCTGGCCAGGAAAGACGAGGTGCTCGAAGTCCCAACACCCAAATGCGGGAGAAGATGGCGGAGGCGCTGAGCGAAGTCAGCCGATGCGCATCGGCAGTGTTTGATGTTTGATGTTTGGTGAGGCACCCTCTAAACTAAGATAACTATGGATAGTTATCACTATTTGAATAGGTAAATCAGCTATTTCTATGGTCCATGTTTCATAGCTTTTTGGATGTTTACCGGAGGGTATATTGTAAAACCCAAAATCCATGTTGAATCATGAACTAATATTGACTCATGCTAGCCAAGGTTTGACCAGTTTCCACAGAAATAGTGAGGATACCAGCAAAAAGCAGTGAGGTCATCTGCGTTAAAGGCCGGATTTCAGCCAGCAAATTAGACAATTTTGGTTTCAACTCTCACGTTTCCAAGCTTTGGCTCACAATTCTAGGCCTCAAATTTTGATGGTTGACTTCGTTGCAGTTCCAGTGAACATCACTGAACTAAGTAGATGTATAATGATGTATACACTCGCAGGTATATTAACAGTTATAGTGAATTATATATTCATATCACAACTGGGTAAATCCCATGATGATCATGTTAGGTTAGTCCACCACAGCATGGACAGCTGTCGGACAGCTGCCTCAGGCGCGACGACGCTTAGAGCAAAAACTGCCAGAGGCAGCGAGCCGTCGGATGGATTTTTTGTTGGGATGTGGTTTTAGATCATCTGGTAATGATGATTCCAATGGAATTTTAAGGGATTTTCATGGGGATTCCAACAGGATTTTATTGGTGATTTATGATTGATCCATCAAAAATGATGATTGGAATGGGATTTGGAACGGGATTCGAAGCATGAAAAATGGTGATTTTACCCTCTGGTAATCCAACATAGCCATATGGAAAACTGTTGAACATTGCCAATTTATGGATGATTTATCTTTTGAACATTGCAATTTTCCATAGCTATCTTAGTTTCATGGAAGGTAGATCATCTACTTGGCGTTTTTTTTTGAGTCGGAGCCTGTTGGAGCTATAGTTCCATTATAATGGGATGTTACAATGTTTTTTTTTCCCTAATGGAACTATAATGGAACTATGTTGGAACTATACACACAAAGTTATGTCATGTCATGTGCGGTAAAAACATTCCAAGCTCTTCCGCCCCTTCTTTCATCTCTGACGATGATCACCGGATCATCCCAGTCATCCCCCGGAACCGGTCCAACCATAGTGGATTGAAAGGATGAGGCTAACTGGTTGGTGGTGACTGGAACATGAATGATTATGGTTAATGATGGTTAATAATGGTTAAGAATGGTTAATGAGATATTTGCTTGGTGGTGACTGGAACCATGGAATTTTGAATGACTTTCCAGAAACAGTTGGAAATAATTAATCATCCCAACTGACGAACTCATATTTTCAGAGGGGTAGGCTCGACCACTAACCAGCTACATTCTATTCTGAATCTGGTTGGTGGTTTCAAACATTTTTATTTTCCATAATATATGGGATAATCATGGATAATCCTTCCCATCGACGAACTCATATTTTTCAAGATGGTTAAAACATGTTAAAACCACCAACCAGCTAATTGATGTGGAAACACCGGGGCATCGGGAAAAAAAACGAAGAGATGCAGCCAGTTCTTTGCCTGAAACTGACACCTCTGAGGGACACAATCCATCTGAGAAACCATCCCTATTCCTGTCCCGCTCGAGTGCGTAACTTGTAGAACTTGGAAGGTTTTATATGGTTTTATATGGTTTTATATAGTTTTATATAGTTTTGATACCATCTTGAATCAATGTGCCCGCGGAATGTTTGCATTTCATCCACAGAAGAGACCCTGGGAAATACACTCGGCATTTGCCACTGCGAAAATAACCCCACAGCTGCGGCTGGACATGTCTCTCTCTCGGGGCCCCCTTGGTGTGTCCGGCATCGGCAACGGGACAGTCGTGGCATTGTTGCCAACATGGACGTGGTGCAAAAGCACCACGGCTCCAACTTGCCACCACCTGCTGCAAACGATGGATGTGACCACGATGCTGACACCAGGACACTTCCCTGAGATATATTTGGTTAGGTGAAGGCTCTCTCTGGTAGATGTCTGAATCAGTCATCCCAATATTTCGAGATTGCTGAGATTGTCAATGTACATTAATATAACATGATATACAATTTATATTTTTTATGTCTATATATATATATGGTTCCCTATATGTATATCAGGAATCAAAAATCGGTCTACAAAAAAATAGTGTTTCAAACACTGCAATCACTACTGGTTGGTTGATATCGACTGGTTGAGGCAGACTCGTCTGAAGCTCCACACTCGTTGGGGGACCCAATACCAGCTGCTTGGTGGTTTCAATATATTGGGAATAATGGATAGTTAATGAATAGTTACTGATAGATAATACTTCCCATTAATCATCTGGTTGGTGGTTTGGAACATGTTTTATTTTCCATTTCATATATGGGATATATAATCCTTCCCATTGACGAACTCCATCATTATTCAAGATGGTTAGATCGGTTAGCCAGCACCAACCAGCCAGGATCAGCACATGTTTTCTCAGTTTTTTCGTGTTGGGATCCAGACTAGCAGGGATCATCTCGAAACTTCGACCTACCCACCGTATGACGGGGTCATATCTGTTTAGCAACTTGTAGTTGTAGGGCATGATGCTGAGCCCGTAAGAATGGGATGATTGGCTAGCAGCGTGTAGAAGTGTCAAACGTGGGTGATTCGGCATGAGCGACGGCACTCCACAAAAATTATATTGATTTTTGGCACTGTGTTCGTTGAAAGTGGCCAGCTTGCTTGCTTCACATATTCGGACACACAACTTTTAAGGGTCAGAAACTTATCCATTCCGCAACGTCCATGTGCAGGGTGCTGAACATAGGTTTCTTGCGTCCCTGCCAAAAAGAACGAAGAACAAGCCTAAAAATGGTCGTTGTTGGTATTTTCGGCTTCTACCAAGGCTGAGGGAACAAGACTCACAAGCGAAAGGCTCGGCCACCGTTCAGGGATGAAATCAGGATGAATTGCTTGCAGTGGATATCTGTATATTTTTTTTATGACAAGGTAGGATTAAGAACCCCTACTATTAATAGTAAACAGCCTTGGTCCCCACGATTTTTGAGCAATGCCAGCAATTCAATGAGGTGGTTTTTGCCAACCCAATAATGGTTCGACCCTCCAATTAGTAAATGCCATCTGCAACCCCCCGGATTGTTAGTGGTACTAATTTAACATGAATATTCCCTTTTACTTTTAGTTTTTTTTGAGTTCTTTTGTTCTTGATCCCTTGTGGTTCCTAAAAAACCCAATCAAGAAACATCTATTTCAAAACATCATCCCCGAAATGATACTCTGTGGGGTGCCCGCATGAGTGGTGTTCCATCAAAAGTGGTCGCCTGCCCAATTAGTAGTGTTAATAAGACCCATATCAGCCCTATGTGTTTCTTGTTTCGCTTGGCCTTGTTCATGTCCTTTTTTTCTTTTCATCAACGATGGGTTTATTAATTGTGTAGTTCAGAAGATGCCTGGAAAACCTTGTTGACCTATGGTGGTGGAGAGGAGGGTTATTATTCCTCGGTAGTCATTACTTCTTCTACTACCATGTTTTTTTTTCTGCCTCATTGCTAACCATCCAAACTAGATTCCCCTATATCCCATTGTTTCATATATCCCATCTATTGTCATTATCCATTATATATCCATATATCTCCCATTATCCAATTATTGGAAAATACACCATCTAATGTCGTCTAATAAATAATTTATCCCATACATATGCAATCATTATCCATTATATCTCCATATCCTAATAGTGATATTATAAAGATAATAACAATAATATTAGTACTACTAATAACAATAACAGTAATTAATAATCATAGTAATAACACTCATATTACACTAATAATACTATATATATATATATACATCATTATATTATCCAGTATATATGCCCTAAATCCTCATGACTTCGCAATTTCCCGCAATCACCAAAGCTCCTCCAGTTTCGACTTCCTCCCGATCGCCCAGCAATTCCACGGCGAGTTTAAGTCCTCGCCGCCGGGATGCGAAATTTTTGAAATGGGAAGATGGAAAAACAAACTTCAAACAGATGATGAGGAATTTTTTTATCACTATATCTTAGAATCTGGGTTAAGACTCTGGGTATATTTTAGAATTTTTATCACTATATTTTAGAATCGGATTTGATGATTTGTTTTACTTTTCTGTTCTTTTTGGTTTGATTCTTTGGGGTTACTATACCTGGAACCCCAAAGAACCAGACATAATTGGTGGTTCGGAATCAACCATATGTCCAATCTCAAAAACTAGCATCATGAAAGGTGTGGGGTTCCAAGTCCCAAACTGGTCTCACAGTTTCTACCACTTAGATAGCCAGTGGCTGCAAGACTATTTTGATTGGTCGTTAGACTAAATGACTTGGCAACTTTATTCATTACTGTGCAGGGATAATCATTCCCTTTGCCCATGGTGGATGCATAACAATTTGCATCGACTTGGGTGAGCCAAATCAGTGTGTATTCCGAATTCCCAAAAGATTGGAACCGGGCTTACTACTCTGTTCCTGGGTTGGGGGTCCAGAAAAAAATCACCCATGACCTAGGTATGTGATTATAAGTTGTGTCTGCGGTAGCCATGGTTACTACATGTTACTACCTCTTTCCAACATTTCCAACAACTATTGCTGTTTAAATCAGGGCTGCTCTTCTTAAAAAAAAACGCATGGCTTGTTTCAGTGGCTAGTGAAACCTCTTCATGTGGCTAGTGAGTAACGTCCCATGTTTTTTTTCATCACCCCCAGACAGAAATGAGGCAAACATGGGACATATAGCCAAAAGAAACAGAAACAATTTGCTCCAGGTCTTTTTTGGCAACAGCAAGTTTATTATTGCTGGATTATTGGTGGATTTATTGAACATACTAGTTTTATCTTGTTTTTAGTGGTTATGAATCCCCAAGTTTTTGGTGTGAGCGCCTCGAGGAGCCCCACGCTTTCGTCGTTTCTCAACATTCCGCTGACCCTGGGGTGGGGGGGCATGTTAACGTTCTTTGTAGTGCGTACATTAGATGTTGCGACGCTGCAGAGATCTCTGAAGTTGCATACCCACGCGATGTTTCAAATGGGTTGTGGTCAAACACTCCCGTGCAGAGTTCACGCGCAAAAGAGGTCGAGCTCGCACCGCGGGCACGCAGCAGTTGGATAGGCAGTGGCACCATGAAAAGAAAAGTGTGCCGAAACAGTGGACAACGACTTCCAAAGGAAAGATCAGAGAGCGAGCTCTCTGGAAATACCTCTGGCGTGGACAGTGGCGTCGCCTCAATGAAGGACACGTGTTCACCAGCCTCGGAAAGTTGTGCAAGCACCACCGAGATGAAAGGTAGAAGAAAAAAAATGCCAATGAAGACAGTTTGGAACACAAATGCAAATACATTGAAAAAAACAGTCAATTTGAATGAAATCAACCATTTTGGGCGCGCAGTTCTACGTTTTTGCTCTCTGCATATCCACGATCAACATGATACATGTTACAAAAACCCTGCGTTTTCTCAAACAGACATTGACTATCGCAAACAGTACAGGGCTCCTGCGGGCGCTCTGACCAAGTTTTTGGTTTTAGTCTTACTTGGAGGATAAACAAAAAGGTGGATTTTTCACCTTTTCCGGTGTCCAGATTGATGAGGTTTTTGTCCTCCCAACATGACAAGGGGATACGGGGGATAATGATGATATACTCCCAAGATGCGATATCAATAGCCTCTGGTAAACATACAAAAAGCTATTGAACATGGCCATTTATAGTGGATTTTCCCATTAAAAATGCTGATTTTCCATAGTTATGCTAGTTTACCAGAGGGTAATGGATGGAAGGGAGGTACCCCTTTTCCAGACATGTCCATACAATATCATACAATCATTCAAGAAGTCGAGCGTGTTTTTGCATTTGCGGCTCAAGAGATCTCCAAAAGGTAGCGATTTCAATTCATTGGTATCTAGTTAGAGACATCATGTGACATCATCATCATCTACCTTGGTCAAAGCAACCCTGGTGCGTGGAAGGACTCCAACAGTGACTAGATTAGCGAAAACACCCTTTCAGGGGTCCCTGGCCAGACTTTTTATATGGTTTCTGCAGGTGGTGCTCATACAGTGCTTCTCCGAAGTGATGGCTGTGCAGTTGCCTGCGGATGGAATTTTAATGGACAGTGCAACATTCCACCTTTGGATGCGGGTGCGACATACATCCAGGTTTCTGCTGGTGGTTGTCATACAGCACTTCTCCGAAGTGATGGCCGTGCCGTTGCTTGTGGACAGAATGCGCGGGGACGATGCAACATTCCCCCTTTGGATGAGGGTGTGACATACGCCCAGGTTTCTGCAGGTGGTTGCCATACAGCGCTTCTCCGAAGTGATGGCCGTGCGTTTGCGCATGGACTGAATGGTCACAATGAATATAACATTCCCTCTTTGGATGCGGGTGTGAGGTACACCCAGGTTTCTGCAGGTGGTGATCATACAGTGCTTCTCCAAAGTGACGGCTGTGCAGTTGCTTGTGGACTTAATAATGGTCATGGTGAATGCGACATTCCCCCTTTGGATGAGGGTGTGACATACACCCAGGTTTCTGCAGGTGATTCTCATACAGTGCTTCTCCGAAGTGATGGCCGTGTAGTTGCTTGTGGAGACAATGAGTGCAGACAATGCGACATTCCACCTTTGGATGAGAATGTGACATACACCCAGGTTTGCTCGCGCTGCCAACATCACCCGTTGGCGTCGCCAGATGGTCTCTGCGGGTGCTGAGTTGTCGCGGTGGCTCAAAAATCGCTCAACTCCCGTTGGTGTCTCAGTCATTAATCTGCACGGGTG
>Ga0126342_10018435_pt1 | contig 11968 bp, 12 predicted proteins | sample Cyp1metagenome_FD_92528 | JGI IMG/M metagenome (GOLD analysis project Ga0126342, IMG submission 92528) | Coral microbial communities from Lord Howe Island, Old Settlement Bay, Australia - Cyphastrea 1 metagenome | ecosystem: Host-associated > Invertebrates > Cnidaria > Coral ... | reverse complement strand
TTCTGGCATTCTATCTGGCATATCTTCTGACATTCTATCTGACATCTTTTCTCACATTCTTCCCGTTGAGGTCATGCAGTGCCCACTGCGATCTGGAAGTCGCGGTTGAGGCCCGGCAGTGCCCACTGCGATCTAGAAGTCGCGGTTGAGGTCCGGCAGTGCCCACTGCGACCTGGAAGTCGCGGTTGAGGTCCGGCAGTGCCCACTGGGATCTGGAGCTCGCGGTGGGGGTCCGGCTGTGCCCACTGGGATCTGGAGCTCGCGGTGGAGGTCCGGCTGTGCCCACTGCATGGGATCTGGACTGCGAGGAGGAGGCGGCGGGTGAGGAGGCGGAGGAGGCAATGGAGGCGGAGGAGGCGGAGGAGGAGGAGGAGAACAGCTCTGATAAAATCTAACAACCCTCACCTGGCAGGTGGGGAAAAACATTTAAAACATTTACCATCGGCCCATGGATCTTATCTTATGTCCTTAAGCAATCTTCGATTTCTTCGACAATCGGATCATCCAACCAGGGACCAACCAGGATGGATCATCCAACTGGTTGAGAATGGGATTTGATTGGATTTTGGAATCCCCAACATCTGGTTGCTGGTTGAGAACTGGTTGCTATAGGCTATAACCATCTATAGCCCATTGCTGCTTTGAATAACCATTATGATATCATCCCATTTATAGCCATAATAGCTGATGCGATCTGGTGCATTTTTTCACCATCTTGAAAAATGATGGAGATATGAGTTAAAGTCAATGGGGTCCGGATGACATCAAGGATGACATCCCATATTAATGATGGAAAATAATCCATGCATGTTCCAAACCACCAACCAGTAATTGCTTAGTGTGATCCAGTTGTTTTTTATCAACCGGCCGGGGTTGATAAGCCGCCACTGCTCAATTGAAGATTCAGTTCCAAGCAGTCCATCTGATCGCGAAGGGGGTGATGTCTAGGTCTTTAATAAGAGAAAGGGAGAACGAGAGATCTATCTAGGTCAATGATAATGATAAGAATAGCAAAATAATAGTAGATATTAGACATTATATATATATTTATATATATATATATTTATATATATATATATTTATTTATTTATTTATCTATTTATATGTTATACTTATAGTTATATATATATATATAGAGAGAGAGACTTATGTGTATATATATATATACACAATGTAATTACATTGCTTATATGAATCGGTATGCTCTATAATATGTGATAACATTAAAAAACAAAAACAATGGTGATCTGATCCTTGGCATAGCCATGATCCTGCGATTTGGCTCCGGCCTGCTCCCACTTGGCCTTTAAACCTTCGAGAATATCCTGGGGAGGTTGGGCCGAAAAACACATGTGGAGGTTCCATAAATTGGGGTAATGTGGGTAAAACAATGGCCCCCAGTCATCACCATTTTATAGGTGGTATGTTTACCATTTCCAAATGGGTGGTTTATGGCATTGTTTTACCCACATTACTTGCAATAGCTGGATGGTTTGAACATGGAAAAAAAGAGTATGGATGATGTGATGATGACTGGGGTAGCCACATTTTAGGAAACCTGCAGGACTGTTCCCTCTTAGGGATATGAACGGCATATGAATGGAATATGAATGATTGTTGATGGGTATATAGAAAAACCATTGGAAAACCTATGAAAGTAGAGTATTTTCCTAGAAAAAATCATAGATCTATCTTGCGTAAAACCCTTTTGGGGGTAGGTAAAGTTACCAATTCACAGAGGGTCAACGTTGATATCCACCATTTAAGGTCCGATGGTTTTTTCCAGCGAGAAAAACCTCCAGGATTTCCTGGGATTTCTCGCTGCCACTGTATGCTAACCATGGAATTGCCACCAGTTGAGTGGTTGTAAAAACCTTACTTATTGGCCAATATTGGCCAATATTGGCCATACGGCCATACCAACCTCACTAACCTAGTTGTTGGCTGTCTTCATGATGTCCAGGAAGATGGTGTGTCAAAAATGCTTGGGGAACCTTTCAGACTCTGTGGAAAGCCAGAGCAAAAACAAATATTAGATTTAACATAATTTAAACCACTAATTGTGTTAGTAATATTTAAACATAATTTAAATACCCAGTTAATATGTAAGCAATAATTTAACATAATTAAACCACCCATAGTTTGTCGGTTTATATCACCGTTCAAAATATGGGAAAACTGGGGATGGTGGATCCTATTGCTTTACCCATGTGAAATTTGACCCATCCCACATGGGGGCTTTCTTCAAGTTGGGACTGAAAGAACTACCAAAATCTACAGTAAGATTAGGCATGTTACAAGTCTCATCACCATAATCTTAACCTCATAAATGGTCCCAAATTTCTGTGTAAATCCCCTACTAAATTCATGGTTTCAAAGGGGGTGTCTAGTCTTAGGGGGAAGGAATTTGTCATCAAAAATCCCCGGATTTGGGAGTGTTGACAGAGAACCACGCATATTCAAGCAGTGTTTCTGGTTGGTGGTATAATGGTGATTTAATGGTGATATATACATTGATTAATGGTGATTAATGGTGATGGTTAATAATGGCTGGTTGGTGGTTGAGCCCTACCCCTCTGAAAAATATGAGTCCATCAGTTGGGGTGATTATTCCCAATATGATGGGAAAAATAAAATTCATGTTCCAAACCACCAACCAGATGGGTTTGTCTGAAAATGAGGAACCACAATTTGATAGTTGATCATCACTTTCCCTATTCAAACTAAGACTGTAATGTGGGGTAACCTCTGGTAATTTAGCACAACTATGAAAAATCACTATGTTCAGAGGTAAATCATCGAACTAAATGGACAATGTTACAATGTTCCATAGCCATGTTGCATTACCAGAGGATGTACCCCATGTTCAAACGCACTGTTCAAACACAGCCATATAGCTTTTTCCGCATCTTCCATACTGAATCTTAGATACCTTCCAAAAAAAATGATTCTTTAGCTGGTTAGTACATTTTACCATTGATCCTGTGGATGGTTGCGAAATCCTGCACCAGGCAGGGAAACTATTGAGATTCCTATGAACACCCTGTAAATTTCATGGGATTATCATGGGATTTGCCCATCTACCAACTGGTAAACAGCCACATAATAAGCTATGGAAAACCACCATGATTATCATGATTCATAGGTAAATCAACTATAAATATTATAAATCACTATTTCCATGGCCATGTTCAATAGAATCAGTATTTCTATGGCCATTTTCAATAGAAACACTACGTATTTCTATGGCCATTTTCAATAGCAAATTCTAACAAGTCACCAGGGGCTATCACCGATTTGTGCACGCTTTCGCTGCCGTCCTGTCGCTCATCTTCGGTCATGGGGCGAACGCGTTGCGCCTTGCAGGGATTGAGCAGGGCCGGGCCCCGGCCATTGATGGCTTTGTGGTGGTTGATAACTAGAAATGATTTAGAACTAGAAATGTTGGATTTATAACTAGACATAACTAGACATGTTGCATTTATAACTAGAAATAACTAGAAATGTTGGAATTATAACTAGAAATAACTAGAAATGTTGGATTTATAACTACTGGTTGGTGGTATACCTACCCTCTGAAGAATATGAAAGTCAGTTGGGATGATTATCCAAATATATGGAACAATAAAAAAGGTTCCACACCACCAACCAGATTTAGTTCGATGATGTACTACTTGACGTGATTTTCCACAGCAAACTGTTAAATTCGCAGAGGATATTGACCCACGGCCACTGTGAAGCAGACCTATGTGAGTGGTCCTTGGCCACGTAGCAAATATCCCCATGTATGGGAAAACAATGAAGCACCAACCTCCCAAGCCAGGTTTACCCAGTGATTAGTAATAATTTGCAACAGGTTGTTGGTGAAACACACCCAACGATTGAGAGTTGCTCAACCAAGCTTTACCCAATGATTACACATCAAAAACACCGGTTTGTTTAACCAACATCAATCCAAAGAAGTTGGCCCCCAAACTTTCACCATTGCATAATCCAGGTATATCCAGTTTTATTGTTTCCTAGACAATCCCATGCTGTTGCTGTTGGAAATTACCCTTTGGTAAACAAACAGTTTGCTATTGAAAATGGCCATAGAAATCGTTGATTTACCCATAACAAATGGTGATTTTCCATAGTTATGTTAGTTTACCAGAGGGTATATGATTATACCGTTGTCCCTCCTTTGCTCCAGAATAATTGGTAAGACCATAAACTCGCCAGCTGGTTTAACTCGGTCTACTCACCATTGATGATTTATGTTTTAACCGTGTTAAGAATGATGATTCTCATTGATTCTCCATAGCTACTGTGGATGGACAAAATCCTGCACCAGTTGTCAACTATATTGGGATTCCTATGAAACACTGTAATTAATACGATTATAATGTGATTTTTCAAATCTACCAACTGCCGCGGGATTTGCCATCCACAATACGTTAAATGGGGGTTGCCTAAAATAGGGCTACCCCTAAATCATCCCTTTTTAAATCATTTTAATAGGAGTGTCTATTACAAAAGCGATTATAATGCGATTTTGCCCATCTACCATATGAAACACTGTAATTAAATGTAATTAATACGATTGTCCATTATAAACCATCCATTTTGAGGATCCCTAAAATTTATCAAAGCTCCTTTTTCTGCACCTCTTCTGCCTCCCTCTGCTCTTGCAAGGCCCTGCGGCATGGTGGCATGGTGAAGCGCGCAGCCCCCCGCGCAGGCTACGTTTTGGAGATCCATGGGAAAAAACAACTTGGACAAAAAATCGTCATCTTTTGTTCGTTGGCTGGTGATTTTCCATTTATAGCAAAAGACTAAAAAGGATTAAAAGGATTAAAAGGATTAAAAGGATTAAAAGGATTAAGATGTTCCCAAAAAATGTCCAAAGAACTATCATTGGTGGTGAAAACGGATGAAATCAGATCATAGTTACCAAGAGACCAAGAGGTCCGCAAATCAGAAACCTTTCGAACCACCGAAGAGGAGAAGGGGGAATCAGCCAAAGACAGGTTGTTTTGATTCTGGAGATCAGCCATGAATTGGATCCAGGCTGACAACAAGGGAGTATTTTTTGAGTACAGCAGGCAGTCATACAGATCGGAATTGATTCGATCGAATCATACATATATGGCAGTGTGTCAAAACCTTGTACCCCTGGTGAACATCAAAATAGCTGGTAAATGGATGTTCATCCCACTAAAAATGGTATCTATAGGTATTGACCCATACCCATATACGTACAAATAAATCAACAGTACCAACCAGCAAACATTGTGCCTGATGTGTCCTCACCTTTGTTTCCCTCCCAGAGTGGAACTCGGAGTGATGCCAGGCCTGATGTACTGATACTCAGTTTCGATGTCCTACCGCGCTGGGGAACTCCGCTGGTGAGCTGGGTCCATGGTTGGTCGAGGTCCAAAACCCATTGAATCCATTGACCACATTTGATTAAAATGGATGAAAAAGGCCCATGTATAGATGATTTACCTTGAACATCCTAGAACAAAGTTTCCATGGGATTTTCTATGTTAATGTTTGATTCTTATTGATTTCACCCTGACAAAGTACGTATCACTGTAAATCAGCATCCCATTTTTGGGCTTTCCCACCCTTGCCGAATATCCTCATCACGGGTTCGTTTTCCCAGAGAAAATCAATGAGAATGAGGGCAATACATGGCGTGTACGCCATGTATTGCCCTGTGCCCTATGGACCAAACTCCTCTATCCAAATCGTGTATCCAAACCATTGTGCTCAATGCCTGGAAAATCCTCGACCGAAATGGTGTTTTTTAATGGGAAAACCATCTATAAATTTTAATAAATGGTGGATTTTCCACCAAGCCATGTTTGATGAGCAAAGGGTACACTATAGTTGGATATTTGGGAATGTGTGAGCTCCCTGGGGCTTTTCCAGCTTTCTTTCTGGGATGTTCCGCCAACAGAATGTGGCTCAATTTCTGTAACGGCAACACCGGATGGATAAATGATAAATGTGTTGAGTTTTCTTGATCACTAGGACCTAGGAATCTCTATCCATAACTCCTTGACTTCCCAATGAAGTCCGCGGAAAAAAATGGATACCCAAACCGCTCCATTCCACCCCTCCATAGCTTCCGACCGTCCTGCTTGATGTGCTGCAAATACTTGGGCACTTTTCCATAGTCTTCCTTCTTCAAATAGTCCTGGAGTATGCTTGGTGTGGCTCAAGGGTGGAGCTGCAGTGATGTGGTCATTGAACTGAATACTTTGGTGTGACATGCTGGTTGCAACCCCTCATGATGACAGATATGATTGGGATATGATATGTTGTGAACTTCAACGATTAATTACCCAGCTACAGCTACTGATCATTTACTAAGATCACTAAGACTGGGTGCATATTGAATTATATAAAACTCTCTAATCCCATTACCCTAATATTAAACACCCCATAAATGGTCCCAATTAAGTGAAAATTCCCTACTAAACACCATGGTTTCGTGGCCAGGGGGTGTTTAATATGAACGGTGAAGGATTAACTTCTTTACACTATGGTTGTTGGTGGATATAAACTAGTGAATGGGGGGCTTTAAAAAAAAAACAACTTATCATTAATATAACTTACCAACATCTACTAACATCACTTGTCAATCCCCAGGGCCCTCAACTAGGCCCCTAGGCCATCGAGTTCACTGGGATGTGCATCCCAGTTGCTATGTGGTTAATCACCAATACAAAGTCCGTGGGGTATAAACCACAGTGATATAAAATCCCAGTGCCTAAGTGCGCATTAATCATATTATGGGATATTTTTGGGAATATAATGGGATATATATGGCATATTAATGGGATATTATTGGCTGGTTGTGGTTGAGCCCTACCCCTCTGAAAAATATGAGTTCGTCAGTTGGGGTGATGACATTCCCAACTGAATGGAAAATAAAAAATGTTCCAAACCACCAACCAGTATACCATGAGTTATGATCATTTTTGATTATATCAAGTGTATACACAGCGATTTACTGTAGATCACATTTTTTACACATGAATTCCCCGATGTTTCTTTAAAACTATGACAATCCAATTCTATTAACGTAGGTTTGTCTGGAAATAGGGTACTCCTAATTCCAGCGGGGGTGAACTCCCCCCATTTTCAAGTACCTAAACTGGAGGTACTCTGCCATATAAGTCATTTTTTTCAGGTACTAAAGACTAGACCTTATTTATATATATACATAATATATATATATATATATATATACATAATATATATATATATATGTATATATATATATGAATATATATATGTATATGTATATATATATGTATATATACACATATAATCATATATATATGTGTACACACATAAATAGTACTATGGTAGGTACCCTCCAATACATGCCTACCTGAAATGACCATTGATTCTGCGCCGCATTCCGAGCGGAGAGCAGCTCCTTGGTTCCTTCCGGCACCTTTTTGGGCGCGGCCAGAATCACTTCCACAGCGTTGGCCACCTGGTCGTTGGCAGATTTACCATGGGGATATGCCACTAGAACTAGAAAACCACAACTATCATGGTGCTATAACTGTAACTATATCACTATTTACTTAGTATATATATATATAGATAGAGAGATATGTTTTGTATGGAAGTTTCCTGAAATATGGGACCCCAAAAAACTTGGGTTTTCTCATTGATAATGACCCATTTTGGATGATTTTGGAGTACCCCCATAGAAAACCTCCACATAATTCATATAATTTATGATCCCACACCTGGGTAAATATTAAGACCCAAAGTCTGTTGGAAAACTGTGTAAACCCATGAGATCTGTTGAGATCTCCAAAAGCTATGAGTCACCAAGGCTTGAGGCCCTGGTTGAACCAAGAGAAATGATGATCAAATGTTGATCGAGAAAATTACCCTCTGTTTATGTCAAAAGAGCAGTTGAAAATGGCCATTTATAGTGAGTTTTCCCATCAAAAATGGTGATTTTCCATGGTTATGTAAACGTTTACCAGAGGGTATAGCCCATGGGCATAGCTCTTTTTGGTAGCGGGCACTCAGCCCATGACCAACATCTGGTGTGTCTCAAATTTGGACCCATGTTGCCCCTTGTTGGGTTGCAGCAAAACACCCCATGAGCTCCCCCTGGAAAAGTTGTGGAGACATCCCCAGTCATTTTTCTTACGGTGAAATCTGCCCAACTTTTCCAGAAAACCGGAACCAAAAATACCAACTAAAACCATCACCCAAAGTCATAGCTGGTTACTAGATCGTTCTTCCCCCAGTCATATGGTAAGTTCATAGGTAACTTGACCCATCCGGCCCATCACCGCAGTTTTCGCCAAGGAACGATGAAGTTTTTGCTGGTCACCAGATTCATCACTGGCTTCTCAGAGGCCTGTGGTGGTCCATGTCTCGTCTGCGGCTTCCTAGGCCGCCAGCATGGCGAGGGGTGGGAATGGCTATCCCAGATGAATGTAAAAGTAATGTTGGTAAAACAATGCCATTTGCACCATCCCCCAGTCATCACCATTTTTATAGGTGGTATGTAGAAACCATTCCCAGTCATGAATGGTAAACATGGCATTGTTTTAACCACATTATGGGACATTAATACCGTTAATATACCATGGTGAATCTCTGATAAATACCTGCCAGAACATATTTGAACAACAAATCTAGCTGGTGAATCTACATCAATTACCACGGCAAAAGATTAAAGTACTATTTTGTTACCTTATGTATGTGACCAAGGTTGACCCAGATGCGTCCCGGATGCGTCCTCTTACTATTTCTGGGCCCTTTACCGCGGTGGAACCAGACACCGGTGTTCTGGGAGAATCCTTGCCAAATTGGCCTACAAGGAGGGTGTATGTTGTGGTGTTTGTTTGCTTGAAACAAACATATAGATGTATGTGTATGTATGTGTATGTATGTCTGTCTGTCTGTCTGTCTGTCTATCTATCTATCTAATCTATCTAATCTATCTAATCTATCTAATCTATCTAATCTATCTAATCTATCTAATCTATCTAATCTATCTAATCTATCTAATCGATCTATCCTATCTATCTATCTATCTATCTATCTATGTATAATCATTGGCAGGATTGAAATCTTAAACCATAGACAACACCAATCTATGTTTTCTTCGTTCAATATGCCATGCTGTTGCGTCATAAAACAGGATGAGCCGTAGGATACGAGGGGAACCACCAATGGTGCTGGTCAACACTCTGTAGGCCACCAACATTTTCATTGCTGGCTAAGGCATACTGTAATGATTACACTGTAGTGATGTTCCATTAAAAGAGCAGCATCTCTGATTGATGGTCATTGCGATTCATAGGATAACTCTTCATAAGTACTCTTTCCAATGGTGAATCACAGAAAACGTATGAAAACGTCATTTTCCGCTGTATCATGCTTTGTCCCGGAATAACATACACAACATGGCCAATCTTAGATACCCTGCAAAAACAAACAAAATCTTAGCTTGTTGGTAGATATTCCCATTGATACCAAGAGACTGAAGGATTAAACTACCTACCCTCTGGTAATTTAACATAGCTATTGAAAATGACCATTTATAGTGGATTTTCCCATTAAAAATGGTGATTTTCCATAGTTATGTTAGTTTACCAGAGGGTATCCAAGATTGACCTAGACAACATGTGTTATCTTCAGAGGTTTCTGGCCAACAATCTGGACTCCTCCCTGAGCTCATGGCAACTGCTTCGGAACAAGAGCTTCAGGGTGCTCCTTGCGCGGATCCCTATCCGGACTGGTCCCAGAACGAGGCTGATATCAAGGGCATCAATGTAGATAGTATGTACAAAATACCATTGATAATATGTTTAACTGGAATGTAATATATGTATATATATATATTGTAATATAATATAATATAATAAAATATAATATAATATAATATAATATAATAAAACATAATCTAATATAATATAATATAATAAAACATAATCTAATATAATATAACTTAATGTAATATAATATAATATAATATAATATATGAATATATATATATATATATATATTATGATATATATATATATAGATATAGATATAATATGATATATATATATATATATTTAATATGATATATATATAGAGTATATAATATACATAACATAATATATATAATATGATATATATATATATATGTTATATAATAATATGTATAATATGATATATATATATATATATATTAACTGGGATATATATATATACTTAACAGATGCTGGAAAACAATGGCACAGCTCTGTTTTGCTGGTTTCTTTTTAATGCCAAATTCTCCTAACATCCCAACAGACCAGTACTACTGGTACTGAACAAAGGCAAATCTGCCATGAGTTCCGCGTTTTTTGTTAGATGGGATTCATAGGCCCCCCTGGTCATCCTATGCATGATAAGGGATTCCTTACAGAATGCTGGGTAAATGAAATCGTATTTCACTATCCTGAATTGTTGGGCCATTAGAGGGGATGATTCCCCTAAAATAAACCATGATTCCCAGGGTTCGGGAGAACAGTGAGGTCGTGATCAAATTTACCCAGATAATGGATATTCCGAATGGATCATATTGACCCAAAAGAAATTGGGAGATGAATGATAATCTGATATGAATGGATATGATCATCCCTAAAATTCGGGAAAAACATAGACCTGGTTTTTGACACCATGGAACACCTAAAAATTCGGGGCTGTGCTCGGGTTGCCTGGATGTGTCAGAACACATCGGTCAGCGTTCAACACGACGGAGTCGAGCTTGCTGGATAGGCTGAGCATTCATGATGATGTCTGGTTGGTGGTTGAGCCCTACCCCTCTGAAAAATATGAGTGAAAGTCACTTGGGATGATGAAATTCCCAATTTATGGAAAAACAAAAAATGTATATATGACAGTCAGCTGGGATGATTATTCCCAATATATATATACATATATATATATATATGGAAATTCATAAAATTCCATGGTGCCAGTCACCACCAACCAGATGTTCATTAAGGATCGTCCAACGATGATTTTCTAGAATCTTGTCCGATAACCCGATAACGATGATTCATGACCTGTAATATATGAGTGCTAAAATAGGGGTACCTCTGAATCATCCATTTAAAATCGGATATCATAGGATTTTCCATTATAAACCCCCCATTGTAGGAAATCTCCACGTATGAGTATATATGATCTTACCTACATGATTGAGGTATCAGAGGTCCATCTTTCAAAGATGACATTCCCAACCAATAGGGTCAATGGTTCTCCGGCCTGGATGGTGGGTTTGAGAATGTTTGAGATTTCGCATCCCAACATTGGAGCCATGACAATCCCACCCAACCGTGCATCATGAACAGCACAATTTTGGGTATCTCAATATGAAGGTTTTGATCTGGACAAATCGATGATGAAATACACCCAAAGTTTTTACACGAATAGTAAACCGAAATGGAGGTTTTTTGGGGTAGCCCAAATGCCCAGTTTTCATCCAAAATTAAACTATTTTATATATAGTATTGAAACATATTGAAACCCATGGTTTTGGCCTATCACTGTTTTAGGAAACCGCCATATGTTGTAAAAAAAACAATACAGACATGTCACATGAAGAAGTCTTTCACATGGGCTCTGCCAGGTCGGCCAGGCCCTTCCCAACCCAGGTCCTTCTTCATCTCTTTGAGAGTCAGAACCTACAATGTGAGGCCCCCAAACGTTATAAGTTGGTTTATAACATGTTATAAACCCATCTAACATATCTAACTATGGTTATAACTACCATAAACCCTAGTGAAATTGTAGTTATAAACCAACTTAGCTATCTTGGGGGCCCCACATTGTACGTAGCCACGGATTACCACGGGAATTTGCGGCTTTTAGCCAGCCCACCCACCCCCACCGTCCCGGCCCCACCAGCCAGCCAGCCCGCCCGGCCCTGCCAGCCAGCCCAGCCAGCCCACCCACC
>Ga0126342_10018434_pt1:2500-11968 | contig 11968 bp, 6 predicted proteins | sample Cyp1metagenome_FD_92528 | JGI IMG/M metagenome (GOLD analysis project Ga0126342, IMG submission 92528) | Coral microbial communities from Lord Howe Island, Old Settlement Bay, Australia - Cyphastrea 1 metagenome | ecosystem: Host-associated > Invertebrates > Cnidaria > Coral ... | reverse complement strand
TGCACTGTTGTGATTACCTGTTGTTCAGGGCTTGCTTCCATTCAATTTTTATTTTGCAATCAGTGCGTGTGAATGGCAACCGGCTAAGCCCAGAACGGGCAAGACGATTTGTTTTTCACTTCATGTCTGCACTGTCGTCGCAATCTGCAAATTTCTTGACAAGGGAATGGTCAGCTTCCAATTCTATCAACTCCAGCACTGGCTATGGCGATGGTAGCTTCTTGATACTTTGTCGGGTCTCTTCACCGATCCATTCCTGTCAGGTGTCATGGAAGTGTTTTTGCACGTAAGATGCATTCCACAACAAAAATCGCAATGATAGTTCTGAGCAAGTGTGTGTGTGTGCGCGCATATTCTATTGATTGATATGTGTCTTTCCTTGCTTGTTTTTAATCTTTATGCGCCAAAAAAGACGGTGTAACTTCGCTAATGCTGGCGGGCCACACTGCAGAGTCTGCGACAAGTTCCACTTGAAAATCTAGGATCGCACTCCAGTCATCGTTGCCCAGCAGTTTTACCTTAGCCGCGCGAAGTCCGTTTGTTGACACATGAACATATCCTTGGTCCTGTCGAACATTTGGCCGTCTAAATTTTGGCTAACCCAGATCCTTGATCATATGATGGACGTATCTATTCATCTATCTACCTATCTACCTATTTATCTATCGATCGATCGCTCGATCTAACTAATCTAATCTAATCTAATCTAACCTATCTATCTATCTAATCTATCTATCTATCTACCTATCTATCTACCTATCTATCTATCTATCTGTCTATCTGTCTGTCGATCTATCTATCTATCTATCTATCTATCTAATCTATCTATCTATCTATCTATCTAATTAATCTATCTATCTATCTGTCTAACTAATCCATCTATCTATCTAATTAATCTATCTGTCTATCGAATGAAAATATCTATCTATCTAATTCATCTATCTATCTATCTATCTATCTGTCTATCTACCTATCTATCTATCTACCTATCTATCTATCTACCTATCATCTATCGATCTTTCTATCTATCTGTCTATCTATCTACCTATCTAATTAATCTATCTATCTATCTTTCGATATATCTATCTGTTTATCTATCTATCTAATCTATCTATCTAAAATGTATCTATCTATCTATGTATCTATCTAATCTATCTATCTACCTATCTATCTATCTATCTGTCTATCTGTCTGTCGATCTATCTATCTATCTATCTATCTATGTATCTATCTAATCTATCTATCTACCTATCTATCTATCTATCTAATCTAATCTAACCTAATCTAATCTAATCTATTCTAATCTAATCTAATCTATCGATCTATCTATCTATCTAATCTATCTAATCTATCTATCTATCTACCTATCTAATTAATCTATCTATCTATCTTTCGATATATCTATCTATCTATCTAATCTAATCTATCTAAAATATATCTATTTATCTATCTATCTATCTATCTATCTATCTTTCTATCTATCTATGCAGCTATCTACCTATCTATCTATCTATTTATCTATCTATCCTCATCTATTTATCTAATCTAATCTCGCCTCATCTAACCTACTCTAATCTAATCTGATCTGATCTCATCTCTCTATCTCTCCATCTATCTAACAAACTAACTAACTAACTATCTATCTATGTATCCATCTATTTTTCCTAATCTAACCTAATCTCACCCAATCTAACCTACTCTAATCTAATCTAATCTGATCTTTCTATCTCACTACCTCTCTATCTCTCTATCTCTCTATCGTTCTATCTCTTTTTCTTTCTTTCTTTCTTTCTGTCTTTCTTTATTTCTTTCTTTCGTTCTTTCTTTCTTTCTTTCTTTCTTTCTTTTCCATCTATCTATGTATCTATCTATTTATCTATCTATCTATTTATCTATCTATCTATCTATCTATCTAAAATATATCTATCTAAAATATATCCATCTATAATATCACTATCTATCTATCTACCTATCTACCTATCTATCTATCTGTCTGTCTATCTGTCTGTCGATCTATCTATCTATCTATCTATCTAATTAATCTATCTATCTATCTATCTGTCTATCTATCTATCTAACTAATCTATTTATCTATCTAATTAATCTATCTGTCTATCTAATTCATCTATCTATCTATCTAATTCATCTATCTATCTATCGATCTATCTATCTATCTATCTACCTATCATCTATCGATCTTTCTATCTATCTATCTATCTATCTGTCTATCTATCTATCTAACTAATCTATTTATCTATCTAATTAATCTATCTGTCTATCTAATTCATCTATCTATCTATCTAATTCATCTATCTATCTATCTATCTATCGATCTATCTATCTATCTATCTATCTAATTATCCTAATCTAATCTAATCTCATCTCATCTCGTCTAATCTAATCTAATCTTTCTATCTCTCTATCTATCTATCATAGACATCATAGACCTGCAAACTAGTGGGCAAGGAGATACACTCGCTACCTAGTCTGCTTCGCACTTCCCTTGTGCACACTTTCTGCAATCCCTCAGGGACAGGTGTAATTCAATGTAAGCCACAATAGAACTGCACTGATGGCATGTTCGAAAACAACAGGGCAATTTCACCCCGAAGCATGCCCACCCCCCGCGACGGACCGGAGTCGAAGCCCAACTTCTTGGGGGAGTTAGGCCAATGCAAAACTAAGGTGGTTTATTGCAGTTCACATATCGGCCACTCACCTATTGAACAAGCTTGTTGCTGTCTGAGATGCTGAGATCGGCTCCACTCCATCTCCAACACCAAAGTACACAGTGCCACTGGCCTGCTCGTATGTCTCGCCTGCCTTGTCAGCATGGGGGCGGCATCTGCTTTTCCTACCATTTAATTTCAGGCTTATGAACCACTCTTTCCCGGCAGAGAAGTAGCATACATTGTATCATACATAGTGGTACATTGCCAACAACGGATTTGAAAGTTATGGTCGTGGTCCAACACAAATTTCGCTTTACCCTTTCTAGTCGTCTTATGCCAAGGCTTGAAGATTTGCAAGTGTAATGATGGCTTTGTGGTCAAGGTAATTCGTTTCTTGGTTTCCTAGATTCCTAGATCTGATTGCAGGAGAAGTCCCCATCAGTATTTGATCAAAGATTTCAACCAGCCCGCCTTCAAAACACTGCAAATCTCTTGGTGAATATGAGAAATCTATTCAAAGTCCTTAAAAATATCCCACAAACTATCCTGGCATTCGCAGTCTGTAGGAGGGAAACGTACCGACGTTGAAGGTTGCAATTCGTTGCTCCTGTTCACGTGGTTTCCTCTTGGCATCTTCCAAGGCCAAGCCAACTTCGGCTATCGTGTTCTGCGCGCTGAGGCCCAAACCTTTCCAGCTCCATCCTGCGTGCTTTCCAGGAAACCAATCCCCAAACCCAACCATTCCACTCACTATTGACAACACATATCACTTATCGTGCGTTACACCTTGTGTTTACACCTTCTGTTCCCTTGTCATATCTTGCTGCCCAGTTTTTTGATCTTGCAGGCCTTGGTTCTCCAGCTCACCTGTGAGGGCCGGGACTGGTCTCCTGAAGCTGTCGAGGCTGAAGTGGCATAGCAACAACAGTTCAACAACCAAAAAAAAACAAACAGGACCACACCATGACACATTGACCCGGCAAAAGGACAAAAACATCTCGGCACCCAAACTCTGAATCGCCCTACAGCGCTCCTAGTCGGATGATGTCCAAATGAGCAATGCCCTCCTCTTCGTCAGCTACATAAACGTATGCAGAAAACCTCCGCTGTCAAGTGCTGAATCATCGTGAAAACTGTAAGCGCTTTGGACCCCTTCGCTAGGCCGCTAGGCTATGCCAAAACAATGCTGCAAAACAACGGGCTAAAAATTGCTTAAGGATCTTAAGGATATGATGATCCCGCCGGAGGATGGGATGCCAAACAGCCAGCGCCCGGTCAAAAGCAGAGAGGAAAGAAAGGATCTTTAGGTGGGAAGTGGAATGTCGCTATAGTCCAGCCACAAAACATAAAGCCCACAAAAACACCACCACTTTGCAACGGTTAACACTTTGGACAGTATGTCTCAGTATAGGCTTACAAGTAGTTCCCGGTTTTTGAAACGCTTATAGCCTATAGAGCGGAGCAAAGTCTGTGCCTATAGGTGACTGACAAGACTCCTGTGCTTCGCAGCAACAAGCTCTCGACTTGTCAATCTGATGCCATGCCTTTTGAACGCTGAATCTTTTATCATTTCATCTGATCTCATTGCATCGCACGTTCTCCTGGAAATTGCTCCTTGCATCCGGCTGTCACCGCAGTCTGTGTCATCCCATCTCATCTCATCTCATCTCATGTCTTCTCTGCTTTTTTTCAGCTCATCTCATCTCATCCATTCTCATCTCACCTCATCTTATTCAATGTCGCCTCATGTCAATTTCATCTAGTTGTCTCATTTCAACATCACCTCATGTCATCTCATTCACCAGAAAGAAATCGTAGAAACCCAGGATCTCATTGCATCTCATTGCATCTGCTGTAACTGCAGCTCGGTCGATGCATGCAGCTCACTTCATGTCATTTCACTTCCTCATGGTTTGTCGTCTCATGCCATTTGCCATCTTGTCTTGTGACAATCTTTTTTCATGCTTTGTCTTGTCTGAGCCAATCCCATCTCAGCTCATTCGATGTCATTTCATCCTCCTCGGAATCAACCTGCTCTCTTGTGGTATTTCATGCTTGTTCATCTCATGTCAAAGCACCTGATCTCTCATCTGACTTTTTCCTCCACTTGCCATTCAATCTCTTTCCCGTCCCAACGAGACACCGCAGCAGCTTTTCCATGCGGACGGCAAGAAAAGTTCAGAGTAGGCGTAAGCGCGGTCCGCAACGACGTACGCAGTCAGGCGGTTCATTGCGCGGTTCGCAACGACGCACGCAATCACTCTTCTGCCGAGCAAAACCATGCGTCAATGGCACCCAATTGGATCTCGCCGACGCGTCTTGCGGCCTGTCCTACATGGCATTGCGCCTCGCGAATGCCGGGTCTCTGATCCGTGGATGCCTTGGGATCGAAAGGTAAAACTGATGACCGTGCGTAGGATTGCTTGCAGCCGCGGAGGACGCTGCTGGGGTGGATCCATCTCCGATGATGCTTGCATACATGTTATCGAGCTGGAGTGCACCGATGGCAACATCCATGACGTCAGATCGAACGCTCTCGGCTGCCTGGCGCACAACTTCTTGCTGTGCCAGCGTGCAGTACGGCAGTCGTTTTTCGAATTGGTCAGCGAGGAGCTGGCGATGCGCAACTTCTGCAGCCATGGCGAACCCGCGGAAGGTAGTAGCCTGCCAACAGTTACGCGGGCTGCAACGCCGCACGCAACCGTGACAGTGGAATCCTAACTTCAAACACAGATGACTCTTCTATGATGCTTTTTTCCCGAGAGCGTCTGAGCGAAGGGTTCTTCTAAAAGTGGAGGTCTGCTATACATCCTCACATGCTCACATCTTCACATCCCTACATGTTCACATACTCACATCTTCACTTCTTTGCAAACTCACATCTTCACATCTTCACGTCTTCACGTCTTCACATCTTCACATGTTCATCATCTTCTTACCTTCACATACTCACATCTTCATATTTTCACATCTCCTCTCTCTCTCTCTCTCTTGCCCTCTGTCACGGTCTCTCTCCTTCTTTTTCTTTTCTCTCTCAATGCCGCAGGCAGTGCCGACAAGGCGCCACGATATGGCCAGCCTTTCGCAGGAAATGAAGTTCGAGTGTCAAAAACTGATGGTTTTTGCGATTTTACATCCTCCGCGGCAACCCTTTCGCACGAAAAAAGGTTCGAGTGTCTTTTTTGCGATTTTACATCCTCCGCGGCGACCCTTTCGCACGAAACGAGGTTCGAGTGTCAAAAACTCGCTCATGATCCTCCTGCCGCCCGGCCTGCCCAGCGGATCAGCGGATCAGCAAACCAGCGGATCAGCGGATCAGCGGACCAACGGATCAGCGGATCAGCGGATAAGCGGGTCAGCGGACCAGCGGATCAGCGGATCAGCGGACTAGCGGATCAGCGGACCAGCAGATCAGCGGAGCCTGGGCAGCGGGTCAGCAGATGAGCTGATATCTATTCAACTCATCGAACTCTTGTGGTGCTGCGCTCCCAACTTTTATCGGGGCTTCCGCTTGCACCACGCTCTGAGTGCTAAGCTCTTCATGATCAGTTCCTTTCTCAACTTCCACCACTGTCGTAATGTTGCTCTGGCAACTTTCTCTTGGAATGTAATGCTACACGCTTGACTATCTCTTAGAACTTCCAGCGCGCTCTTCATGTTACTTCTTTTTGTTGCTTGGAACAGTCCGAAAACCTTTTGATGCTAAGCTCCGCGCCCGCTCCTGGAACTTCCAAGACGCTCTTGATATTTCTCTTTGAATTTTGTCTTGGAACAGCCGAAGAAGCTCAAGATGCTACGCTCTTGCTTTCTCTTGGAACATTCCGGCGCGCTCTTGCTTCCAACACACTTTAAATGCTCTCCGAATTTTCTCCTGGGGCAGTCCGGTGCTCTCTTGCTGCTAAGCTCTTAACCCCAACACTCATTGATTCTACACTACTAACTTTTTCTCGGCTTATTTCAGAACGATCTTGGTGCTAGGGTCTTAACTTGCTCTTACCATGTCGAAAATGCTCTCGATGGCGCGATGTGCGAGACCTCAAAAACTGAAAGCTGAAGATGTGAAAACGAGGCTTTCGTGTGAGACCTCACTCAAAATCTGAAAGTGGAAGATGTGAAAACGAAGCTTTCGTGCGAGACCTTCCTCTAAAACTGAAAGCTGAAGATGTGAAAACGAAGCTTTCGCGCAAGATCTCCCTCAAAATCTGAAAGTGGAAGATGTGAAAACGAAGCTTTCGCGCGAGACCTCCCTCAAAAACTCAAAGCTGAAGATGTGAAAACGCAGCTAAATCTGAAAGTGGAAGATGTGAAAACGAAGCCTTCGTGCGAGACCTCCCTCCAAAAAGTGAAAGTGGCAGATGTGAAAACGAAGCTTTCGCGCAATACCTCCCTCAAAATCTGAAAGTGGAAGATGTGAAAACGAAGCTTTCGTGCGAGACCTTCCTCTAAAACTGAAAGCTGAAGATGTGAAAACGAAGCTTTCGCGCGAGACCTCCCTCCAAAAAAAGTGCAAGTGGAAGATGTGAAAACGAAGCTTTCGCGCGAGACCTCCCTCAAAATCCGAAAGTGGAAGATGTAAAAACGAAGCCTTCGTGCGAGACCTCCCTCCAAAAAGTGAAAGTGGAAGATGTGAAAACAAAGCTTTCGCACGAGACCTCCCTCAAAATCTGAAAGTGGAAGATGTGAAAGCAAGGCTTTCGTGCGAGACCTCCCTCAAAACTGAAAGTGGAAGATGTGAAAACGAGGCTTTCGTGCAAAAACTCCCTCAAAATCTGAAAGTGGAAGATGTGAAAACGAGGCTTTCGTGAAGGACCTCCCTCAAAACTGAAAGCTGCAGATGTGAAAACGAAGCTTTCGCGCGAGACCTCCCTCAAAATCTGAAAGCGGAAGATGTGAAGACGAGGCTTTCGCGCGAGACCCCCCTCAAAATCTGAAAGTGGAAGATGTGAAAACGAGGCTTTCGCGCGAGACCTCCTTCAAAATCTGAAAGTGGAAGATGTGAAAACGAGGCTTTCGTGCGAGACCTCCCTCAAAATCTGAAAGGGGAAGATGTGAAGACGAGGCTTTCGCGCGAGACCCCCCTCAAAATCTGAAAGTGGAAGATGTGAAAACGAGGCTTTCGCGCGAGACCTGCCTCCAAATCTGAAAGTGGAAGATGTGAAAACGAGGCTTTCGTGCGAGACCTCCCTCAAAACTGAAAGCTGCAGATGTGAAAACGAAGCTTTCGCGCGAGACCTCCCTCAAAATCTGAAAGGGGAAGATGTGAAGACGAGGCTTTCGCGCGAGACCCCCTCAAAATCTGAAAGTGGAAGATGTGAAAACGAGGCTTTCGCGCGAGACCTCCCTCCAAATCTGAAAGTGGAAGATGTGAAAACGAGGCTTTTGTGCGAGACCTCCCTCAAAACTGAAAGCTGCAGATGTGAAAACGAAGCTTTTGCTTTGACATCTCTTTGCTCGGACAACCCTTTGCTCTGACATTCCTTTGCTCTGACATCCCTTGGCTTTGACATCTCTTTGCTCTGACATCCCTCTACATTGACGCCCCTTTGCTTTGACATCCCTTTGCTTTGACATCTCTTTGCTCTGTTTGCTCTGACATCCCTGTTCTGTGACATTCTAAAGATCCGCACCACGGAAGTTAGACCTTCAAACTTCCTTTGACAACATCTTACACCTGCAGTTGCAAAACCATCGCTAGCCTGACTCAGAATCGACGGCAACTACACAATTACTCGCCGAATACAAGGGACCAAAATGGGCCAAAGCCCTTTGCTGGGATACAGGGCTAAATCCCGAACCCAAATCATGCTGAGGCAAGAAGTACTAATTACGAGTCTATGCATGGGTCTACGCGGAACAATGTAAAAACTCACAAACACATGTAATCTCATATTTTGCCAGCTGAGGGATTTGTGTCGACACAGAGGGTGTCAGTTGGAACAGCATTAACCCAGCTTTGCAACCCAACAGCAGGTTCCAGGGTTCCAAGGTTGCAATGTTATAGGGCAAGGTTTCAAGGGTTCCAGCAAGGTTCCAGGACTGTTCCAATTTTTCGGGGCGTGCATTTTCGTGTCACCACTCCCCGGCCCCAGAGATTGAAACCCAACAGATTCGCTGCTGGGAATTTACACCATCTCTGAACGAAAGGCCCATTCGAAGACTCAAGTCTTGTGACAGAAAGTCTGCATCTTCATCTTTAGGAGTGGGTTGGGGTAGAGTCCGGGACCCGAATTCGCTGACAACCCTCGGGGCAAACATCACAAACCAACCATCATTGACCATGGCCATCGACCATAGCCATCGACCATGGCTACAGATCATCAGCGACCATCCCACTGCTCCCCATCGCTCCCATCGCCAGGTTGCTGCACCGTGGGTGCGGAGATTTTGACAGGTGCTTCCTCTGCAGCGTTCGTCTCATCTGTGGGAGACAGGACTGGCCAGTCTCCGGATGGGCTTGGCCGGCTGCCAGTTGGAGACCTCGGCAAGCGTAGTGGCGGGTAGCGTCGGAGATGGCTTCAGCCACTGTGGAGAAAATTGTTTTGCCTCACGGCTGTCGCGGTGGTTCTCTCTTTGTACACTTTCATCTTGAGGAGTCGATTGGACTGGACTGAGCTGCGAGCTTTTCCATGTGTTGCGCATTCACATTGGAAGTCACAGCCGGTTTTTCTCGCATGTTTTTCTCATATTCCTCAGATGCTTCAAGTCCACTCCAAGCCGATGCTGTTTCGGAGCCTCCTGCGGAAAAAAAAACACATCTTCCCCTACCCCAATCTGGCTAGTGAGCTTGTCAAACTAC
>Ga0126342_10018433_pt1 | contig 11969 bp, 16 predicted proteins | sample Cyp1metagenome_FD_92528 | JGI IMG/M metagenome (GOLD analysis project Ga0126342, IMG submission 92528) | Coral microbial communities from Lord Howe Island, Old Settlement Bay, Australia - Cyphastrea 1 metagenome | ecosystem: Host-associated > Invertebrates > Cnidaria > Coral ... | reverse complement strand
TGCGCTCGCAGAGGTTGACCGCTGGTTGGGACGACACCTCACTGATCCCTGTGTGCGTAGTGCGGAAGCACTTTGCAGCCTGCCTGTGGCTACCCAAAGTGGCAGCATGCGGCTTGCACTGTAATGGTGCTAGGGTTTGATCTCCAAGACTGCGTTGCCTCGCTCCACAAACTGAGCAGGCATCACCTCCGAAAATCTGGCCGAAAATCTGGTGTTTTGACAACAAAAATGGGATCCATGCCAGGTAGCTCTCGTAGCTTTTCTCGACTTGAGAGGCCCTTACGATACACTTCAGGTGGTAGTATAGGAGTCTCAGTGTATGGAAAGTTGGTCTTGGACTGAAACACTTGCCGAGCCGTCGTGTCGACGTCCGTAATCGGTGCTACGAGATCAGCTAACTGCTTCGAACCAAGATCTCCTGAGCCTTCTTCCAGGCTAGGGGGTTTCTAAATCCTTTGGTATGAATGTCCGCAGCCATCTTAGCTGTGATCTCATACATCAGAATAAAGTGATCTTGGTTGAAATGCTGATGCAGCGAGCGACGTGATGGAGATACCATGGGAGCGCTCCAAATGTCGCATAGTGGGATTTCGACCTGCCCTCACGACTCCAATCATTCCTTGCTTATCGTCATGAAACAACGGCCTTGGAGATGAACTGGATACTGTTTCCCAAATGCTCAATACAGGAAGGAAGACCCATAGTTCGAAGGGTTACGTCAGCGGCAACTATGTCAGCTTCAGGTGTAGAATGGCTCACACAGCCCGTTTGCTCCCCCCGCAAGAGGGAACCAAATATGTTTGCCCTGAACATGCATGTGAGAACCAGAAGTGGGCCTCAAAGATTGCGCACATCCCGCAAAGTCAGCATCGGCATAAACGACAACGCTTGATAGATCCTTCATGGAGTTACCTACCCATCCCACCATTCTCTTTCCCAATGTGGACTTGACATGGCACATCAAGTGATACAGTCTGGCGTCATCTTGAACAGACCATTTTGTCACATTTCGTGCTATAAATTGTTGATGGATCTTAACAGATCGAATCGGGCGATCCTCGCAGAATATAGCAACTTCATCAGAACGCTAGCTGCATGAGGAGCTAATGCACCTCGTTGGACTTCAACTGCTTCCGGCCGGGTAGCAGAGGTATCAGATTGTAAGGTAACTGACAGTCCTGGATCTTGAGCTTGGCCTCAACAGTTCCCAACCTCTGGTGAGATTCCTCGGGCCCAAACAACTTCAGATCACATAGATAACCAAAAGCAGTTGTAATCCTTGGTGAAAGTACATTGGTGGCCATTTCTCCCCGACTGGCATGAACCCAACTTGACGAACATGTGTATCGCAATGTTGCTCCCACATAGTACCCGCGTCCGGGTGACCATAAAGTGCTTTGACAAGTAGAAGTGTTCTTCCCACCTAGCTTTGGGACCGTGACCAAGTTCATGTTCTGAACATTCGTCTCAGGTAGTGCTTCTGTTCTAGGTTCAGTTGGAGCAGAGTAGACTCGATCGGCATGACGGCCATTCTTGGACCATGTAAAAAGGTGCTGACCAGCAGATCCCGAGATCACCGATGGGTGTTCTCGTTCACCGGGCTTCACATCTGCACGCTCGGAACAATCCGTGCGATCCAGGGCTTTCCCCTTCACTATCGGATGCGTCCTCGCAGACAGCAGCGTTCTTGCCTCCATCTCTCTCTCTCTCTCTCCCCTTTTATTTGGCTTCTTTTCGTATCCTTTCTTTTCTGAAACCTTGGCTTTCTTCTCAGCCTCCTTCTTCTTACGCTCTCTTTCGAGCTTCTCTGATTCTTCTCTCAACTTTTCTCTTCTGATGATGACACCTCTTTCTTTCGACGGAAAAGCTTTCCACTCTTCGGGAGTGTAGTCACCCTTGGGTCGGGGAGAGTCTCTAATTTAATTTCTTTCCTCCCATCCGGACCGACTCGACCGTCCTGCCCATCAAGCTTGACGAGCTCGCCGATGTCGCTGAGGTAGATCCCGCCATCGCCAGCCGTGCCGGTGGAGTGGTGTTCATACTCAACCGCGGGGGTTCCGCAGGAGGAGGAGCAGGAGGATCTTCTTTCTTCTCCAGGTACTTTTTCTCGAACTCCCTCATGCAGCGATCGAACTCATGCTCTTGGTTCTCGATCTTCTTGCCCGTGTCAGATGACTTGAGCTTCTGCCTCTTGGCCTTGTCACCATCACTTCCGTCATCTCCATCTTCACTGTCACCACCATCATCGTCGTCATCGTCTTCTTCCTTATCGTGAATGAAATCAGGTGATCCGTCCAGACGATCTCTAACTGCCAATCCATCCAATGGCGTTCATCCTCTCAAAGACTTCTTTGCATGGAAATGTCACAGGCAGATGCATCTAGATCCTCTCAGTAAGATGCGGGTGCGTCAGCTTCTCGACCACACATTTGGCGTCAAAGGAGTAGTTCTGCTTGGTCATGTCGGAAGCTGGTGTGACCTCGTATCCAGCAATGATTCCATGCCCTTGGGTCGAACTTGTGAGACTGATCTCTCTTCCGGGCAACACTCGGTTTGAAGTAGACGAGCGCTCCGAACGGGATCTTCTCGCCCTTGAATTCCCCACCATGAAGTTTGCATCAGGCGCTCACCTCGTCCTCCCCTGGTTCCACATTCAACAAGTGGCAGACACATGTAATAGCAAACCTCCAAAAGCAGGCTGGCAAACAGGCTTCCAGAAGACATGGAGTCGTTGTTGCCAGGATGAACTGGTTGTTGCGCTCTGCACGAGAGTTCGTGGACGGCCTTCCAGGAAGGGCATGATCAAATGGGATCTTCAGGATGTCCATAGCCTTCTCAAACTGCCTCGCTGTGTCTGAGTAGGCTTCCCTGATTATTTACCTTCCCATGAATTTCTTGATGGCCAAGACCATTTCATCGGTGTTCTTTGTGGGGTAGGATAACTTTGAATGATGCCAGTGAACCTCTCCCGCACCACCACCTTGACTGTTTCATAGCCTAGCTTCTTGGTCTTCCTGGTGTTCATGAAGTCGAACGTGATGAGATCTCTATATTTGGCAAGCTTGCGTCTGAAGGCTCCCCTGAAGGTTCTATGGTGCTTCATTTTCTCTCTGACGCATGAGTTGCAGTAGGGGTTCTTGTAACGATGAGTGAGCAAATTTTCGAGGGTCTTCGCTTCATATTTCAACGTTCCCCTCTTTGCTAACCTGACCTCACCATCCATGCCTTCGGCGTCGAGATCATCGTCATCATGTCTACTTCACGGGGTCCAACTTCAACAGACCTACGTCACCATCCAGTTCATCACCTGCTCTTCGGACGCCTTCGTCTTCATCATCATGATCTTCTTCTTCTCTGGCGTCTTCATCTTCATCATCCATGTGTGCTTCATCTTCTGCCGGCTCACTTTGTTCATAACCTCGTTCTTCATCGTCTTCTTCGCCGGCTTCTCGGGAACTTCTTCCGGATACGTCTCCTCCTCTTCTTCTTCCTCGTCGTTCCGCTTCCTCGCCGAAGGACCTGGAAGTTTCATCACACGATTCCGACACTTCACCACCACTTAATCCATCAATGTAGATGGTGCGATTGACGTTGTCCTTCATGAGGCCCAGAATCTTGGCTACCATCTTGGCTTCCTTGCCTGTAGTTGGACGATATTCCTCGTCACACAAGTAGACGTAAGGGATCAAATCCCTGACCTCCATCTTGACCTTCTCACCGGTGGGATTGATCATGATTGATCATATAGGGATCACGTCCGCTGGGCAAGGCAAATGAGTAGCCTTGTTCCATATATCTCTTCCCCAATGACAACACTGAAGGAGTATCCTCCAGGACATGTGCCTCGGCGGGCTCATTGAAGGTGTCAAAGTCCAAGTCAACCATCCATCTAGTGGATGTCACACCGTTCGCCGTGTGGACGCTGATCTTGTTGCTCTCATATGGGTTAAGATCCATCCTCTCGACTTTTTCGACAGAGATCAAGTCATGACCATTGCCTGAGTCCACGATGAATCGTCGGTCCCGGAGTTCGATTGGCATAGTGATACCACATAACATTGCCCTTCTTCCCAAACTTCACAGGCACATGAGGTATGATGTCCTCAAATAGTTCGGCCCTGGGGTCATCTTCAAGATCCTCGTCGCTCTTAATTCTGACCTTGAGATCACTCTTGGGACCAAGGACAATGTGTACCTCATCGACATCGCTGCATTCATACTGTGAATCCATGAGCATTGCCATAGCACGACCACGAGTTGCACCCAGTTTGCATTGGAGAATCCATTGCGTGTCGTCACAAAGCTGTTGAATAGTTCGTGTTTCCTTGTCAACGTTATTGGATTTCTTCCTTTGCCTTGAACATGGTATGTAGTCGTACTTGACATACTCAGTGATCTCGGTGTGGTCATTGAATTTCACCTTCTTCGGTTCCTTGAGCGTGTTAGGGACCGTCTTAAAGAATACATCGCAATCATCGTCCAAGTTGCTGACGATCGCAGGAGTGGCTTTGGCATTGTTACCGTTTGGTGTTAAAGGTGCTGCTTCCTTTCCCTTCATCTTTTATTAATCTTTGGTTCGTGCTTGAACTTGCACGTATCTCCTCTTTTGCATGCACCTTTAGCCCAACCATAACCATGCCCGTTCTTCTTTCCAGTCGGCGCTTGTGATCTTCCTGGCGACCTGCTCTTGCCCTTGCCTTTCCCACCTGCTTTCTTCTTATTATCCCAGTGGTAGTGGGAATGGCTATATAGACATCTGTCACCATGTTTGCAGTGGCCCGTTGGAGCGGTAATGACAGAAAGTCTTCGCCTTATCCATTGACGATGATCGTGATCTCGGCTTCCCACCCTTGCCATTGTGGTTCTTCGGGTTGGAGGATGGTAATACCGGAGTTGCCTTAGGCTTTTGCCTTGGGATTAGGCGCGTCAGGCTTGTCTGCCCTGCCACCGGAGTTCTTGTCATCACCCTTGTCAGGTGCTGGAGCAGCAGGCTTGGGAGCTCTCTGTTTTCCATGGGTCGTGTAGTCGGTGGCAAACTTGTCACGGGCTGCCATGTTCTTGTCTTCCCGAACCCTTGCAATGTGCCGTTTCATAATGTTCAACAGCTCCCTGTAGGTCTTCTTAGCATCATCCTTCTCTCGACCTTTGAAGATGACGAAGTCCACATTCAGTGCCGCAGATCCTTCAATCTTCCTCAGGAGGTGATCGCATAGGGTGCGTTGAGGAAATTATGCATCTCCTTGTCCCCACGGTATTGTAGCTTGTAGAGATGACCGGCATTGACAATGTTTCATCCTGCGATGTAGTCCGGAAGTGATCCAGCATCATTTCAAGGATCTCTCTTCCCATCAGGAAGTTACCCTTCTTCCCCAGCACCTGACTTCTCTGCCTGATTCGTATCTTGACTTCCGAGGCCACTTCGCCAGCATTCCCGACCATGTTCTGAAGTGCGATCAACAGCTTGGAGTCAATGGATTGAAATCGGAAATCTCCCGAATCTGCAAGTAATTCACAGTCAGGATGAGACTTCTGAGCTGGGTCCAACCAGTCTTATCAGGCGCGTTGGTCCGGATCACCAGATGCGACACAAACTGCATGGACCGTTCCCGAACGCCAGACATCCAAGTCTTGACATCTTGGCCATGGTTTCACGACTACGATTTCGTGTTCTCGTCGGGAAATCCTTGTGATCCATTCATTCTGTCCGTCACCTGATGCCTTGCCCACAACTGATCCATCATGTTGCTCCCAGATCCCAGGAGGGTTGTCCGGGACAGGCTCGAACTTGCCCATGTTCTCATCAGCGCCTTTGATGGAATCTTGACCTTCCTCAATCTGCCGTAGCCACGACTTGTATTCCCTCATCTCTTCATAGTTCCTCTCAGCTCGGGCTTCTTGTTCAACAAGTTCGTCCCTGAGCTTCTTGCTAATCTCCTCTTGAGGGTTCGTAGCCCATCTGGTTCGTGTTCATCATGTTGTTCACTGATGTCATCAACGCAGGAGCCTTCGGCAATCCGTAGATCGATTTCATGCCACAGGGTTGTGGAATGGCATGAGGTGGAGGGGGCGCAGATTGCACTATACCTCCATCGCTCCACCATGCTGCGCGTCGAGTTCACCAAGCTTCTTGTTCGCCTCATGCAACTCGACTTAAAGTCCGCCATTCTTAGAGATCGCATCATTTCTCTGAATCATGATCTCGGCTACCTATTCAAACGTTCTTTTGTCTACTGTTGCGCTCTGTTCGAAGATCCGGCCATCCTTCACGCGAAGTTCTTGTTGTAGTCGGCTGAGTTCTTTTCGAAGTTCCTCGGCAACTTGTGAACTGGGCGAGTTGGCGACATCATCCCACTTGCCCTGCAAGATCTCAGTGACACGTAGGCGAAGTTGATAGTTGACTTCAGATAGTTCAGTGTTCTCTTCCTTGAAGTTCCCCATCACTGCCTTGATACTGGCCTCGTTGTCCAAGATCATGTCCTTGTCGCGTCGAAGTTGATCAGCAACCATTCTTCCGTTAATGCATTCATGTTCGTAGTTGCTCGTCTTCCTTCTCTGCTCGGTGACCTCATTCTTCAACGTCATCCCGGGGTCCCTCAAGCTCATCCCCGCATTGTCGAGATCCATGTTAGACAAGGCCTTCAGTCACGTAGTTTCTGCTTCAGGCCCTCGATCATGAGATCCTTCTGCCTCATGTTCTCCTGGAGATTCTCATTGTTCACCATCACCATCTCCGCACTGGCAGCTAACCTCGAAGTGATAGATGCCATCTCCTGACGGTTCATCTCCTCCTTCTCGGCAACGTAATCGTGGCATTCTTGGTGAAGTCTTTCTCGTTGCTGCCGAAATTGTTCTGCCGTCTCAGACTCCTCTGCGTCATGATGTTGTTCCTGTATGTGACGAACTGCATTCTCGAGTTCAGAGTTGTATCGTTGCCGTGCAATTTCACTTTCTTGAATGATATATATGTCGTGCTCCATCCTCAGCAAGCTCACTGCGACGCCCAGGGTCCATGATCCTCAAAGTAGAGCCTTCATCTGATTCCCTCATGCAGTCAACCTCAGTGGAGACATATTGTTGACACATGTCGAAGTTGTAGTTGGAATAGATTTCCATTTCACACATTGCTTCATTGCGACGACGTAATGCGTCCACAAACAAGTTGACTCACTCTTGTCCATCTCATTGCTGTGACATGTAGAAGTTGCTTGCGAAGCTCACTTTCGCCCGAGCCGCGCTCTTCGAGGATTTACGTGTCGCAGTGCCAGCCGAAGGGCTTGCGCCGTTACTCCATGTAATGTTGGCCGAAGGACCTACATTGCTTCTGTCGTCTATAGCAGGTCTCGATTGGCATCTCGCTGATCTTGCCGAAGACGATCTCTGTGGTCTCCCTCTTGGAGTAGTTTGGCCGTGGCCCGCAGAAGTTCCGCTATGCGCACTGCTGCTCAAAGCCATCCATGAGGTAGTACCTCCACCACCGCTGTCTCCTGACCCCGGTGTGTCCGATGGACGCGCCGGGGCCACAAAGGACCAATAGGTTTCGTTGCTGCTAGTGTTGTTCTGCGACATTGCTTCGGTTACTGTGCTTCACACCACTTCCGTTTTCACCAGCCCAATCGACGGGTAGTAGGGCAAGGGGTGCGGGTTGCCGAAGTCAATGAAGATGAACCACGTTCAATCAGCCACCAGTCAAGCTTTGCAATGCCAAGTTTGGCTGAAGGTTGTGTGGAAGTAGCTCTTGAGCAGTTGGCTGCAGGACCACCGTACGCCCCAGGGTAGAGCGCACGACTGATAACCTGAGATTGGGTGCTGATATGGTTGTGCTCCGCGACTTTGATGTCCTTGATGATAAAGTTCCCTTAAGGATGTGCAGTCACCCAGTGCCAAAGCGCAGCGCCCTTTTCCCTTGCTATGCGGTCGTTTGTTGCTTGAGCCAAGGCAGCGGGATATGATACTGATGTTCTCCCGTGCCGGCCCACATGTATGACCTATATGGGGTCATACCTGGCCTGCATTATATTTACAATATAATATACATATATATATATATATATCTATCTATTTATTTATTATTACTATTACTATTGTTATTATTATTATTTATTATTATTGTTTATTATTATTAGTGGTAGTATTAGTATTATTATTATTAGTATTATTATTATTGTTGTTATTATTGTTATTATTATTATTGTTATTATTATATATATATAACCTATCTTAATAATTCATTATACATCACTATGAACAGGTGGATAAAGGTGGATACATTCCATCATCCCTCTCCTGTTCGCAGGTCGAGGCCACAGTGCTTGGGCTGCCCACGGCTTCCACACTGGGCGGCCACGTTCCGGGCACGGGCTCCGGGATGGACTGCGCCAAAGCCTGGCAGCGACGTGCTGGCTTTATGGGAGAACTCCCAGGATTTGCTGCAAAAGTCTTTGGCAGATATGATGTGGCTTGGAGACAATCTGCTTACCTAGGCGGTCGTGATGAACATGCTTGGAAGACCGCAAGGACCAAGATCTATCCTCCACGTTTATCGCAATGCATTGCGGAATCTCACTTGGAGCATGCAGCGCAGATTGTCTGTGAGGGCTGGGATGAGATTACTAATACCTGCGATGGAGGCGCTTTCCTTCATACATGATCCCTATGACTATGATCCAACAGCGTGGTCGGAGATGATGTAATACATTCCCAGGTAAAAAATACATCAATTGGGATAATTGGGATATAAGTTAATATAAGCCCTGAAACCTATGGTTCTATATCAATGCAAAAGTGGAAGTGCACCCCCATGTGCTTGCATGTGCGGGCCCAAACCGAACCTTGAGCATTGTAACTCTTATATATATATATATTATTATTATTATTATCATTATTATTATTACTATTATTATTATAATTATTATTATTATATATTATTATTATTAATGATTATTATTATTATTAGTAGTAGTAGTAGTACTATTGTTGTTATTATTATCATTATTATATATACAGTATATATGGGGATGGATGTTTCCTTTACAACTGAATTATATAATAATATGGGTATTGCTGGGATGCACCCTGAAGTTGCCCCACCACTAGCATATAGCATAGACATGGAATATCGCCAGTTTTTTAGAAGGAAGTGATCCCTGAAAATGCTAGTCTCCACATGTATGCTAGTTGATGGCAGGGTAGCTAGTTTTCACTGGATTGGCTTCAAGGAAATTACACTGGACCAGTGGAAACCCCCAAGTTTTACCAGATGTTCATGGAAAAAACACCTGGTGTTCCTGCAAGTTGTTCTTTGCAACCTGGTGGTTCATAGATGGGTTCCAACACCCTACAACCGGAATGTAGTTGGTTCTGCCAGCACCCTGGCTAGCAAGCTGCAAGCTTCAGGGGCAAACAACTCTCTCTCTCTCTCTCTCTCTGTGACAGGCAGCTATCTGAATCTAGTTGTACTGTGACATCGCTGCCATCAGTGCAAATCCCACAAATGTATACAAATGTGTGAAATGCTACCTGTCATACAAGGCCTGATAATAGAGCCGCCGTCAAAATCAATTGTTGATGCTTGGTACGAACATATAAGTTATCGCTTTTTGGGGAAGGCCCTATCGCTTTACAGTGTTTTGTTCAACTTAATAATGCCAAAAATGCGACGGAATTGGCTTCACGGATTCAGATCTAAACTGCTGGGAATGGATTAAGGGGCGCTCGTTGTCTTTAGCGTTTGCAACCATGTTGAGGAGCTATCTAAGCACATTCCTAGACTCCTTCCTAAGGAAGGACATTTATTACAAGCTCAACTCTGAACTTAATTATATAAGATCAATGGCTCCCAACGGTTACAAGATCACAAATTCTATGAAAACGAAAAAGGGTCACCTCGCAATTGTCCTTCTTTGACAAGCCATGGCGTCAGAAAACGCCACACTTCCCCGCTCAAAAGCTCTAGAAATTGAAGATGGGACCTCATAGTTCCAGTAAAGAAGCGTTCCTAGCTACGAAGAAGTGCTTAAGGCTTAAGGCTCCCCAAGTCTCAAAACAACCGGCAGTGGCCTAGAGTTGAGAACCTGTTCGCTTTTTTGTTGAGTTCTTCTTGTTGGGATCAAATGAGTCTATCCCTCGTCCGGGGTTCCTTTTTCAACAAAAAGTTATCGCTAGGTTATCGCTACGTAAGGATATCGCTAAATTAGAACACCTTGATGATCAAGAAAGGAAAAGACAAAGGAACGTGGAACAAAAAGGACAATTGAAAAAAATAAAAGGAAAACGGAAGGAAAGAACGAGAAAAGGAAACGAAGGAAGAAGAAATGACAAATGAAACAAAAGGGAAATAACATGAAATAACATTAAAATAAATGAAATGCAGAATTGGATTCAAAATCAATTTTGATTTACTTCAGATTTCAATAGGAAAATAGGAGGAAAAAGGAAGGAAAAACAAAGAAAAGGAAACAAAGGAATACGAAATTCAAATTAAAGTAAAGCACATCACATAAACGGAATTCAGAATTAGATTTAAATTCTAAACTATGTTTTAGTTTAATTCTGAATTTGGTTGCTTTTAGTTAAGTTTTTAGTTCTACTGCTTTGGGACCTGGGGGGGAAAAAACAGCTGCCTGCAGCAAGCAACGGTCGGTTCAATCACCTTGGACAACAAAGAAACGTGAGCACTGCAGGTGAATTTTCTTCATCAATTTTGCCCACCGCGTGCAGGCACACAACAATATTTGCTTGGTTTACACTCCAAGTTTAATGCACTTTCATATGGTTACAAGTTATCGCTTTTTGGGGGGGCCTATCGCTTTACATGGTTTGGTGCACTCTCTCAACACAACTGGACCCTCCCTTGCTAAAGTAGTCTACATTTGAATTAAGATTAATTATATAAGTATAATTAAGTGATATTAAGTGCGGATTATCATCATTTACGTAGGCTCTTGATACTATTATGTCACCAACATTCACCAACTGTCTCCAGCCTTGACCTGTTCCTGTTCAACTTCAAAAGCGTTCTCATAGCCGGAGGCGTGCAAGTACCACAAGACGCGTCGTGCCGTGTCCGCTCTGGCTGCTGCTTTGCTCGTGCATGCCTTGCCCGCAAAGACGTGTGGAATGCCAAGGTATGTGAACTCAACGGTGGCCTTGCACAATGCTCCGTCATAGGCTTGATCTGTTTGGGCCTCCCAACGGCAGCTCCACTGCAGCTGCTGCCCCACAAAGGCTTCCAAGTCCGCTTCTTCGGGGGCCTCTTCATGCTTGCCATTTTGACTACGGACTTTGCATCCGTTGTTGCCATCCTTCCCCTTTGCCAGCTCCTGTCCACACATGCCGATGAAGAATGCCAGAGCTCGTTCGGCTGCATCACGCTGAGATTGCTTCTTTGACGGCCACCATCCACCCAGAACATGGTGTGGTACTCCATCAAGTAAGAAGGATGTTGTGGCTCGAAACTGAAGGCTTGATCCTGCCATGCGATTTTCATGGCTCCACTGCAATACCGCACAGCTGCTTGGAAGCGGATGTGCCTTGCTGCTTTGAACAAACTCTTGGAGCTTTGAGATTGGCCCTTTGGAGCTGCGACTGTTGGTTGCTGGACTGGCTATGTCTCCTGCTTCAGAAGCATCACCACCGCTGTTGGTGCGCAAGTAGTTGCGCACAGGGCTGCCGGGATAGAAATCTGCTGACACAGGAGAGAGTGGTGATGGCGAAAAATGGGATGGCGAGAAAGGCGTGGGGGACAATGGTGATGGTGACATCGGTGAGCATGGAGACGGAGACATCTGTCCAAGTGATGGCAGCGGCGGCATCAAAAGGAGCATGGGTCCGTTGTTCCCTTGATGAGTCTGATGAGTCTGTGGGTGATCATTTGACGCGGTGGACCACAGGGGGTTGGACATCTGTGGCTCTTGGTAGATCTGCGACTGCATCATCGAAGGGTCGACATTCACCGAATACTGCATCTGCGG
>Ga0126342_10018432_pt1 | contig 11970 bp, 8 predicted proteins | sample Cyp1metagenome_FD_92528 | JGI IMG/M metagenome (GOLD analysis project Ga0126342, IMG submission 92528) | Coral microbial communities from Lord Howe Island, Old Settlement Bay, Australia - Cyphastrea 1 metagenome | ecosystem: Host-associated > Invertebrates > Cnidaria > Coral ... | reverse complement strand
AGACACAAACAGACACATACAGACACATACAGACACATACAGACACATACAGACACATACAGACACATACAGACACATCAGACACATACAGACACATACAGACACATACAGACACATACAGACACACACAGACACACACAGACACATACAGACACATACAGACACATACAGACACACACAGACACATACAGACACATACAGACACATACAGACACGTACAGACACGTACAGACACATACAGACACATACACATACAGACACATACAGACACATACAGACACATACAGACACATACAGACACATACAGACACATACAGACACATCAGACACATACACATACAGACACATACAGATACAGACACATACAGACACATACAGACACATACAGACACATACAGACACATACAGACACATACAGACACATACAGACACATACAGACAGACATACAGACATACAAACATACAGACATACAGACATACAGACATACAGACATACAAACATACAAACACACAGACATACAGACATACAGGCATACAGACATAGAGGCATACAGACATACAGAAACATACATCCATCCATCGATCCATCCATCCATCCATACATAACATACACCACACGCATATACATACACACACGTATACACACACACATACACACATACACATTTTTTTTTTCGCCGGGTCTTTCAGCCAGCAACCAGTCCAGTCGTCCATGAGTCATGGGTCTTGAGGCTTAAGCGCATCAGCAGCCGATGCAGTGGCTGTGTCGTTGCTTCTTCTCCAACTAGCAGCTGTTAGTCCCGTGGGATACTACGCACCTTGGCAGATGTCGGGATAGCCTCCACATGGTGAGTTTTTCCAATATGAACCATATATGTATATTTATATATGTATATATATATATATATACAAAGAGTTCAATTACTGGAGGGCAAAACATCTTGGAACTCTTAAAAAGATGGATGGGACTCGGAAATTTGATGAAACATGGATGGATTGCTCACCTATATCCTCTAACTATATCTTTAAGAGAACTGTTGGTTCGCAGCCAGAAAAGGATGGTTTTTTTCCTCAAGAAACGATTATTCCAATAGCTCTGTGCATAATCGCATCCTGATTCGCAGCTCGGATGACGGGAAGGCTTATATACAGGAACCCCCAAAATATAGTAAATATAGCGGGATTTCTCAAGTTTTCCTGGTTATTTCATATGTTTTACCCATTTTTACTCATAGGCTGACAGAAACGAACGGATCCTGAAGTCCACAGAATGGAATTTTCGAAATACAGCAGATTCCACGTGAAGAAACGCAAGAGACACCTGTAGACCCTGCAATTCAGCCTCCTGATTTGATAGGCATTCACCTGCCTCTCCAGTTCACGCTTTATTTTTCAATTGGTTGCTTTATGTGGTTTGAACATGGTTTTACGATGTTTTACGCAAATCTGGTTTGCGGACTGAACCGGATGAATTATTTGATGGGCTGCGCGTCGCTTCCACTGTAAATGATTAATTCAGTCTGTAAGTCTCCATCCCAGAGATAATGAACACAGGATAATACAGCTATCCTAAGTCCTAGTTCCAATCAGATTCTCGCCACCCTTAGCAAATGGCACCAAAAATATGTTTCTATGAAGTTCCCCAACTCTACTGTTGCGAGGGGATGTAATACAAGCCAAGTTTGTAAGTCAACCAGAGCCACATATGTATAATATGTGTATATGTATACAATGTTCATCAATGTAACATCATGTCATATATCCTGACACTCTCCCCTAATTTATCATAGCCATTGAACCTTGCCATTTATAGATTATTTTCCCATGAACAATATGAACATATATGAACCATGGTGAATTTTCCATAGTAAACTCTTACTTTACCAGAGGATATATCATGTTTGTTTGCCATTGCTTTGGAGCGATGACATCATGAGTCCGTGCACTGCAGGACTCCGTCTCAGCCCTGATCGTGGTCCTCGTCTACTTGTGTAGCGTGACCTCAGTGAAGTTTTTCGTCAAAGACGCCATCAATCACGGCTTTGCTTATCCGGCGTGCATCACCGGTTCTCATATGGTATTCGTTTGCATCACGATCTTGGCGTGGGGTGTCTTGGAGTGAAGTCAGGGCGAGGACGATTCGAAATAAGTGGAATGGTTTTAAGAACCATCTGTCGGGGAAACTTTTGGCGGTGTGAAATTCAGGATGGCTCTCCCGTCCTGCCAACTTTATGAAACTGCTACTGTGTAGGAGCAACAGCCAGGTGTGACCAATAACGCTGGCACCCAAAATTCCCACCCCCTTGCAGCTGCAGAATCAGCCCAATCTGAGTCACAAGATTGTTGTGCATTTGTAAAGCGAATCATTCTTGGTGATCTTCAGCAGGTCTTTGTGAGCAGCCTTAAAATAGGGAAGCCTCCAACAGCTCAGGAGAACGTCCTCGATGGCAGGAGGCCAAGGCAGTTTTGCCCATTTCCCTGTTGAATGGCGCATCACTCTTGACCAACAATGCAGCTTTAGTCTTTGGAGGCGCGCTGGCGTGCCGAGTTTTTTGAGTGATGCAACTTAGATCTTAGATTCATAGATGTTGGACCGGATGATGATGGTTTGTAAGGGGAATCAATAAAAAACAATTTCAACATCTTTGTTTTGGAACTTCAAGTCAAATTCAAGTAGCATGGTTGAGCTGGGAAAGGTATCGGGTGCCATGTCTCAAGAGCTCCAACGGTAATAGCATCAACGAAGTTCTTGGTGTCCAAATGTCATTACCGTTACTGTGATTTTAGGGGTAAATCTGTGTGGTAAATCCAGACACAACCAGTTACACCCAGTTTACCCAATGATGCTTCTAGAGCCTTCTACACATAACATAGCGAAATTGTGGCCGTGGGGCCTTGTACACCATATACGAAAGATGGCTAAAGATGGGTTTGTCTGAAAATAGGGTAGTATAGGGTACACCAAACTTGAAGATGTTTTACTATATTTTCCCATTAAAAGACAATTTTGGGTAGTATACCCCATTGTCAGACACACCCAGATGGATGGGCTATCGGCGCTCTGACAAAGGCCTAGCCTTCGTGTCTATGATTGATGCCATGGGACCCTTTGTGACCTTTCTCTTGGAAGCTTGGCTCCAGTTCGGATTTCGGCATGGAACCATGTGGTCTAAGGGGCCAATTGCGGATATACCGTGTGGATCATTTTAAATCTGATCCCGTTGTTCTATTAGATCTTTCAATGGTATTGTTTGATGATGTACCCTCTGGTAAACTAACATAACTATGGAAAATCACCATTTTTCATGGGAAATTTCACTATAAATGGTGGTTTTCCATAGTTATGTTAAATTACCAGAGGGTAATATTTCAGATTGGGCAGAAGGTTTGCTGACGTGTGGATGATCAGAGGTGCAGTCACTCTAACTGCTCTAACTTGTCGAAGTTCCGTTCGGATATACCTTTTTTTTGCATGGAGATATGTCGGAACCTTTCTATTCAGCCTATATATAGTTGCATAAGATATATACATATGATTATATTATGATCACACATATATATATATATAATATATATATACTTTCTTAGTGAATACTATTCGTCAAAATCTTATTATACAGTCAACAGCCAATGGTCAGCCGACCTTGAGAAAAAAAAGGCTCTAGAGATTCAAGCAATTGTCATTCCAATTGCATCTCCAAGGTGTCCCCCCCAAGTATCATTGGGCTTCTATATTATGACTCACTAGAAATTAGTGATTCATGAATGCCATTTAGAAATTAGCATGTTAGGAATTGATTGAAGCCCCATCATTCTCCATCATTCTCATTAATTTTCAGGAAGTGGCGAAGGGCAAACGACCCTGTCTCCACCTGATGACCATCTTCTCCGTGACCATCGCTTCCGTGGGCTCCGTGCTATGCGTTCGCGGGGAAGCCAACACTGTGCCCTGCAAGATCCGAGGGAACTACCCCCTGGGATTGTCGTTTACATATTTTTATTGGAAAGATCCACCATTGTTCATGGGAAATTTCACTATGATAAAAATGGACCATTTTCAATAGCCATGTTCAATTAACAGAGGGTAGGTGTTCTTATTTCGTTGCTTCATTGATATATTGATATGCAATTTCAGGATCTACATATGTCCCTGTGACTTCAGTAGACTTCTTGATGATGGTTCCTTCAATGGGGAATGCATGACATTGTCTATGATGCAACCTCACAACTTTGTGCACATATTATTTGGGCCAACCTTTGGTTGGTAGGTGAACGGGTCATGTTTATTGCCTTCTGGATGAATAAGTGGATGTTGAATTTGAAAAAAAGCTAGCCACGTAGCCGCAAAAAAGACTCAATCAGGTGCATGACAGTACAATCCTACTGACTCTCTTGGTAAGTTGAACATGTTCTATTTGTTGGTGGCTCACCGTCTATCTATATCATATAAATATTGTGTATAGATATAATTATATATAAGTATACATATATATATATTCTACATGTTTTATTTTTGTTTACATGACATTACACGCACAACCATTGAATTGCAAATTTGAATATGGAACGTAAATTATGCAAATATGGACTTATACTGCATCAATTCTTCCATAATATTCAATTCATCCATAATGTTACCTGATTGGATTACATTGACTACATCATATATACATTTCATTAAATACATTAAAATATTCAATATATTACATCCATTACATTGCAATACAGTAATTACAGTACATTACATGTTCATCACATCAAGCATTATATCTCGATATGGTATTTATATATATATATGATATACTGCATATATGATATATGCAGTTGTATTTACTAAAAATAGTTCTTGTTTCTGGATGTATTTCTCCATGCTTTTTGTATCCCCAGCATGAAGAGAGCGGGCGAGGTGAAAGGCATCAGCGCCATGGCCATCAGCTTGGCGGGACTCAGCGCCGTCTTGCGCTCCATGCGGGCCGTGTGGCAACACGACATCCTGACCGACAAGTCCGTCACCGTGTCGCTTGAAATAGAGCGTTACTAACGGTGGTACCCCCGTTGAATAGCTAAGTTGGTGAACATAACTCCAATAACTCTAGTTTATAGGTGATACATCTATAGTTAATGGGCTTATAACCAATTTATAACTGGGGGGGCACCAACTTGTATAGGTATTACAGGGCAAAATAGGGAGTTACCCTCTGGTAAACACACATAGCTATGGAAAATGGCCATAGAAAGAGTTGATTTGCCCATTAATAGCATGGTGATTCTCCATAGTTTTGTAAACGTTTACTAGAGGGTATACTACCTGGCTGCCCTGGTGATGAAATATGGCCTGGGTTATGAAATAGCCTAGTTGATTGGTGACCTTGAATAGGGAGTTATAATGGCTTATGGGATTGTGATAAGTCATATGAGGATTGGGTTATTTTCAATGGCTCAGTTGATCCAATTTGAGTTGGTCCGACACCACAAATTAGATTCAGCTGGGGTTGAAGCACCAGTTTACAGGAGTCGTTTGTTGGTTCTGAGTTGTTTTGTTCGTGTACATATGTCATGTGGGATCCCAATTGGCAACTAGTCCTGGGATGGCAAGCATGGCAAGCATGGCAAGCAGCAACAAATCTGGGCGTTTGGCATCCTCTTTGGTTGTGGATAGCCTGCTGCATCCTGGTGGTTGAAGCCACCAACCAGTAATTGTGATAGGGTGCGTTAAGTGGGTTCAGTCTGACCACTCAGAAGAGGGGATATGATGTGAGATCATTATAATATATATATATACATTATGATCATGTGAAACACATCTAAAACCAACTGAGCTCCAACACATTGGGACCACTCGGATAGCAGCTTGCACCGAGGTCGCCCTTGCACTTGGTCTTTTGGAACGGTTTTTGGACATTTTGGACGACCGTCATCACCATGATGTTCACCAATGAGGGCTTTCAGGGCTGCCGGGCTGCGCTTAGATATCTGAACAAAAACCCAGCTGAGCTCAGAGACTTGCCCACTCAGATGAGCTCAGATCTACTTAGAGATGTGATACTGTAACAATATAATCCCTATGCACTGTACACACACATAATATATATATATACATATAATTATATAAATATATACACAGTACATGCATGTACATGCTACAGTAATTGCATCTAAGGTCTATGGAGCATTTTTTGTAGCACTTCATAGCACTTCAAGAGTCGGAACCCATCAATCTGAATGAGGAATGTGATTTCGAAAGTTTCGATATGTTTCGATCGGCCAAGGCATTCAAAATCTGGGCACCGTCGCCACTCCAGCCTTGCTATTTCTCCTCCTCTCCATCCCCGCGGTGCCCCGGCGCGAGTTCAGAGAGGGACAGGGACAACATCCACAGATCATGTGGTTTTTCAAGATTTTTCAATGGTGAATTCTCCTGGAATATGTTTCAATATTTTTTCTATGTTGGTGGTTTGGAGCATTTTTTATTTTTCCATATATATATATTGGGAATTTCATCATCCCAACTGACTTTCATATTCTTCAGAGGGGTAGGTATACCACCAACCCGATATAGTCCTGGAATTGGTTGATGTGCTCTACCTGAAACCGGGGAAACACACCTCGGAAACATCGCCGTGTTTCCCCGGCTGAGGCGGTGACCCTAAACATCACCCAGTGGTACGCGGTGAAAAAGCACGGTGCACTGATGCAGAACATCATTGGGAACTTGAACTTGGTCACAGTGATTGCCATTTCCAAGGCCATTTTGTTGGAACCTTGGATTCCAATGGATTGGTTGAAAGATGTGTAAAGTTTGAAGATGCCTTTTTTTTGGGGGGGACCGGTTAAACCGCTTTTTTACCATCAAATCAATCGGGGGGTTCCTGAGTTTGTCCATATTCACCATTCATGATGGATGGTGATTTATCCCTTGGCATCTGTCCAGATTTCCGTGGAGATTTGTGGCAGTTTTACCGGCTGGTCGTCGATCTAGTTTTCCCAAGGATAGTCATAGGATAGTCATAGTGGGTAGTGTGTTAAGGACTGAGACTCTATCGGAAAACTCTAGGGGAAAATCACAGGTGTTCAATGTTTTACAATTAGGTCGATCGGTTTCCTGTGTTCTTGCCTTAAATGGAGCCAATGATGAAGTCCTTAACTTATCTTAGTCGTTCTTAATCTAGTTATTCTCCTCGTTCTTCAGGAAGATGTCACTGTTTCGCAGTACATCGGGACGTTACTCCTTGTGGCCGGCACGATCCTGAACAAAGCAGTGGATGTTGAGCAGGCACATGCCGGAGAGGGGAAACAGGCATTGAAATAGAAACTTTGATTTGCTGAAGGAAAGCCTCTGGTAATTTAACATCATGTATAATATAGCTACAGAACACGGATGAACATGACCTGTGTACATATGCTTACTGTTAAGAACTGCCGATTTTCTATATGTTAAATTACCAGAGGGTTTTTGATGTTTTTGTTTCCCTGCATTCTTTTGAATCCACTGGGGAATCTAATTACAGATGATAGCTACTTTTTTTTTTTCATAGCCTGATGGTGAATCCAAGGAGCATGCAGACGCAGGAAAACATTGCCATGACCAGCCCGTTCCTGACTACTTCTGACTACTTCCGCACTTGTCAAAAGCCGTACGCAGCTGATGGGAAGATACGGGAAGGTTGGGTCCAGGAGTCTCTCCAAGTGCTGTGCAAAATGACATGTCTCAAGCCAAAACTGTGTTGAATGAATATTAATACATTTATCTTAAGATTCTGCTTTTTGTTGAATGGTTGCGTCAATTTGCCACGGCCTCCAATTCCGTTTCGAATTGTGACCAGCTTCGCACGATCCAGGGAATCCAGGCGAAGTACCAAGTTTCCCGCCCCGCGGGTGGCTGAATGTTGCACGATGCAGAGCCCAGGATCTCATCCCTTTCAGATCCATTGTGCAGTGTGTTCCATCCATTTCTACAGAACACCATAATATCATCTCATCCCAAGATGAACTAGCCCTATTGATAACCTCCATATAAACCCGATAATATCGCATCCCCCGTTCTTGTTGAACAGTATCAAAATATATTTAACAGCCCTATATGTCATAAATATGTGATTTCATCTACTAAACCATGGTTAAAGTGCCTAATGTGCCAGGTTGTGTCCAGAGGCGTGGGGCGTGCGGGTAAAACTGACCCGGGGCACGAAACCCAAAGATGTTTATATAATATATATATATATGGATATAATTCAGTGGAGATACAATGGAATATCATAGGGGTTATCCTCCGGTATTTTAACATAGCTATGGTGACTCATCAAGTTTCAGTGGCAAATAATATATTATAATATATATATACAGATAGATGTGAATGGGTGATTTTCCGTTGCTATGTTAGTTTCTTCAATGCATAGTATGTTGTGTGGTCACCCCACCAAAAATGACCAGCATGAATCGGATTCCCTAATTTTCTGGGTATATTGTTAACCGTTAACCCGTATGAAAATCGGGGGATGACCATCTCTGAATTTATCGGAAAATGGATGAAAATGGCACATGTTTTTACCATGCCACGAATTGTATCACAGAATCATCCTCTTTAGGAGGGTGCCCCAGGTTGACCTAAAGCCATGCGGATTGTTGCAATTTAAACTCTTGGAAGCCAACATATGGAAGAGGAAAAGACTCGAGAGACATATCAAAATGGCTGCAAAATGTGGATGGCTCAAAACACACCATTTCTGGAGGATTGTTTCAAGACAACTGATTGTGGAAAGCTAACCAGTTCTCAGGATTTGCTCTTTTGCATATCCAGGCTGTGAACCAACCCAATTGGTAGACCTGTAGATGGGTCACAGTAACACCATCATTTTTATTCATTTTTTGTTGCCATTGGAGATGATATCTATATCTATATCATACCTGTATATGTATATTATATATATATATGTATATGTATATAGTATATAGTATATAGTATATATATATATATATCAATGTGTATCCGATACACCACCTCTGGTGGCAAAAAATAGGGATGGTCTATGTTTCACAGGTTCTCCACCCCTCAGGACTCCAACACAGCAGGGGGAGGTGCTACAGTTTCCAGCCGGGGGCCTTGCTGTTGGATGTTGGATATGATGGATATTTATGAATTGCGTTTGGATATGTTCATTGGATTGGGCTATGGGAAAATCTACAGGAAACCACTTCATCAAATTCTGGGATCGTACCCAGCTACAGGCTGTTGAAGGCCGATGCTGAATGAGCTTAGAGGCAAGAAAGCATCAAACCAAAACGTTTACGTTCTTACGATCTTACAGGTACCGGTTGGAGGACATGGCAAGCAAGGACATCCTGCTGGTCATGTGCCCATGTGCCCTCAAATCCCATGGTTATCGTCCTGTTAGTCTGTAGAACATTGGAAAACAAGATGGGTCAAAATCAAAACCTTATATTGCATTTTATTGCCATATGTGGGGGAATCAACATCTACTAATCAACAATTTTATTATTTTGGGGTGCCTGGGGCACCATGGTTTTGAGTGCTTTTTGACCCATAACCACATAAATTGAGACTCCATTCGTGGAACGGGGCACTTCCAGTCATCCGGCTTCCGCAGCCGTACGTCTTAAGACGTTGCTGGTTCGGGCGAGACAAGCTGCGCGTTGCACCCATTGCAGCCATGTTGGCGGCTGCATCCATCATGCAGGAGCCTAGCTACAAGGCCCCAGATCCCCTGCGCAGAGATGAGGATGCTATGCTGCAACGATTCGAACAGGTGGACCCTGGTGGACCCCAGATGGCAGATGCCCAAGAATTCTGCTTCTATCAGGTGCCCTTGCATAAATCGAAGCAGAAATTCGTAGATTTTCATAGATGTTCCACATACTCGTAAGTGGAAACCAAGGGTGCGTGTTCTTTCAAATATTCGCAATTCAGCACCTGTTCTTTTGTCCTAAGGTTTGTGTGATCCCGTCCCATGAGTCGAGGTGAGAGAAGACCTGCAACACAACTGGGCGGTACACCCTTGTCATCTGGCTTCTCCCAGATGGGGAAGTGAATCAGAATAAACCATCATTTTGAATAATATCATGAAGAAAACTATAGGATCAATCATTTCTAGGACGTATGTAGTAGGTGTTTTCTTAATGCATTCATGCCCTTATCATTTTCTGAGGTCTGAGATGGTGTGGGGTAAGTTAAGGTAAGCCCTCAGCAACAGCAACAGCCTGGTGTGAAGTCAGGATATCTATGGCAGACGTCAGAGCCTCCAAGTGGGACCAAAGACATTCAAGGAAGCCGTGGATCCTTGGTTTGGTTTAGTCATCTAGAAGGTGTAGAACTTCAAAATATGTTGGTTTCACCCACTGGCACGATCTGGCACGTAAATTGTGAATGGTGTATCATTACCCTTCGAAGAAAAATGAATGATTTACTCAATTTGTCTCGTAGAATTGCATGGCCTTGCAGTATGGATATGACCGATATGACTCTATGACTGACTCCGCATTCAAAGTTTCTTATACCGAGCTGTGGATCCAAAAATGGATAGCAATTTCAGGAGAACTTCTGGGGCACCCAGATGATAACCATCCTATCACTTCCCCAAGAGTTGGATATCATAAATCATACCCTCTGGTGCTAACAGTTAGCGAACTGGAAAATGACCATAGAAATCGTGGATTTTCCCATTAAACATGTTGATTTTCCATAGTTATGTCAACGTTTACCAGAGGGTAATTCTCAAATATATGAACATGTGGGTTTTGAAATGGAAATTGGTTGCATGCTAAGACTAGGTTCATGATATTTTCGCAGAACTGATGTTCTTTCTCAGTTCTGGCCATGTGAGAGACTCTATTTCCTCAGGCCTCCCATCAATTGGATTCAATTGAGGCGTACGAAATTTCATAAACTACAAATTGGGCACATTTGGACAAATGAATTCGGACATTAAATGTCATAAACCAAGAAACAATGATGTACCTAACCGACCTAACCATCAAGTGTCCTTATTCTTCTTGGGGTATATTAGTGCAGTTGAGAATACTAACCACTGACAATGATTCGACATATTTGGTTTAGTATTAATGAGTTCGTTGGTGTGGCCGCAGACAGGGCCAGTATTGCCACTATTTTATACTATCTTGGGTATCCACCAGAATAGCTGGGCACCTCATGACCCTTGTGGCAGTGTATCGGTTTGTCAGTTTTTCTCATTTCAGTTTGTCATGCCTGGACAGTGAGGCGTAAGCATTAATGATTATTCATGCTATCTTAATCATGATACATAAATTAGGGATGGTGACCATCAGGGCGGTCGATTTCCCCAGGGTGGTAAGCAAAACTGGCTCAGGATCAATTGTCCATGATCCATGTGTCAGAGATTCAAGAGGTGAACCTTGGAAGAAATCCTTACCGGACCTTCCCGGTTTGGGCGGGCAGATGTGACAGATGTGAGCAAAAAAGGATTAGGTAACCTCTACATGATGGAACATGCCTTTTAAATCCTTTAAATGATGAATGATCATCATGATAATGCAGACACACACATATATACATATACAATCATATATATATATATATATGTATATCTACATGTGCATACATAGATGCACAATAGATGCATACACACACAACCACACACACATGCATATATGAGATCTGCTCTAAAATGCCTTTAAGGAATTTTCAGATCCGAAGGCCCGAAGGACATAAATACTTGGGCAGGGGAGCATGTTAAATTTCATTTGAAGGCAGGGTCCTGTATATATGCAGTGAAATCGCTTTCCTGCAGCTTAGCACTAGATTTGCGGTAGTGTGGCGCTAGATACTTTTACATATGTATATAGATATATATATATACCCAGGGCGTCAACGTTGAAGTTTAACTTCAACTTGGACAACTGGCAAGTTTTGGCTGCAAAACTTAGGCTTTGTAAATGCTAAGTTTTTGGGGATCCCTGGCTCCCCTTGCCCAACTT
>Ga0126342_10018431_pt1 | contig 11970 bp, 10 predicted proteins | sample Cyp1metagenome_FD_92528 | JGI IMG/M metagenome (GOLD analysis project Ga0126342, IMG submission 92528) | Coral microbial communities from Lord Howe Island, Old Settlement Bay, Australia - Cyphastrea 1 metagenome | ecosystem: Host-associated > Invertebrates > Cnidaria > Coral ... | reverse complement strand
TTGCCCAATCAAAAAAAACGTCCAATTTTACTTGGTCTTTTCATTTTCTAGGCTTTTGACTGGGTCAGAGATTTTCTGTCTAAAGAATGGGGTCACTTGAGTGACCCCCCCCAAAGTCAATGGGGATATAATAGCAAGACACTTCCGTTTCATCGTTGGATCATAGCTGAGGAATGCCCGCAGCCACCTGTGCGCCCGGGTCGCCCGGGGCGCCCGGGTCGCCCGGGACGACCGATAGGCGCCAACAATCTGATGTATGTTTGACGGTCCTTCAGGCTTACTTGCCAGTCGTTGAGGGGTCATGGACACGGATTAAAGTTTTTCACACGCCGATGATGTCTGATGATACAGATTTCCATAGATTTCCCAATCAAGTGATGACAGCTCCACAATCTGATTTTCAAAAAATGCGCTCGATGTCAAAGCGTTTGATCCACTCAGACATACTCTTTTCAGCCTATTAGAGGCACTTGTTGCCCTGGCGTCAGCTACACAGCGCCGGATGGCTGTAATACCTGCATTTGCCCAGCTTCAGGGCTGATGTCGGACTGGGTATCCGGGAGGATTTAGCAGGTTTTACTTTACAGATCCGCACGGTTGGTTATAAAGGCTACACTTGAGTTGTCTAAGAGGGATGATCAGCCTTAATAATGATAATTGGGGAACAACTGATGCGGTAAAGATAATGATTTGTTAAGCCGAACTTGAGCCTTTCGATAATCTCGATTAGTAAATGATCTGTTCATTTTGGGGGCTCGTATCGAAGGGGTTATAATGAGAGAGGGCTAGACAATATATTTGGATTTATGGGGGCCTGACCGACCCATGAAATATCCCAGCGACGTTCGGAGTTATGAAGCATGTACTAACATGTTCTAACCACTGCGCGTACGTACCAGCTTCAGGGATCATCCCAGTTCCGTTAGCTGGTCAGCTTTCATGAATATCCGCACTAATATGATAGTTGTTTCATGTCGTTTCATGTTGTTTCCCTGGGGGGATTGGAAACTCCTCCAATAACCTATGAAACACTGGCTGCGTCATTGCTGGAACCCCACAAACGGCGAGGAACCCCAGAGGAATATCATTGAATCCAAAACTTTAAAAGGACTGGAATCTTTTGGCACTTTTTGCCCGACTAAAGTTTCGTGGTGCTTGGCATGTCTTATTTGACATGGTCTTAACCCACTGAAACGTCAAGCTGGCCATGAGAGGATCCGACTGCGTGCACCTTGAGAGCTTGCCCGCCGGAGGATCCAGCGGCACGAGGTGCAGCCGAATGAGCCAATTTTAGATCGGGTCAACTACAAATTTTTTTTTTTTTTTTTTTACGACGAATCATGCAACATATTACAGTATAGCATATCGCCGATTCTGAACAAAAAGTCTCTTGCTACTGGTAGAAACTAATTCTTGCAAGAGGCGTTTGGGTTAGCTGTATTGAAAATAGGTGCGGGTAAGCCCTCTGCATGATTTTACTTGATAGAGCGATGATTCAAAGGTACACAAATAATTTCCCAAAGTTGAGGCAACAATCCCCAGCCCAAATGACAAAATCCACGACGTTGAGCCCATAGATCATAAAACAATCAGGAAAAACACGATGAACACGACACATATTGCGGTATATTATGCTTGGTTTATTTTCTGGTCTCATACGGAGAAAAACTTGAGGAAAATGTTGGAAGCCAAGAGGCTGGGACATGAGCTGTTAGGCCGCTGCCAGCCCTTTGCAGCCTTTCCAAAAGGAGATGGCGACTTGCACGCAACGAGGAATTGGAAAAATGGATCCATCTGAGACTTCGGGCAAAGAGTCTCAAGAAAAGACTCCTTGTCGGATCTTTTGACTTGACACAATCAGGTGAACAGAAATCTCAAGCAAAAAACAATTCTCACCGTATGCGCTTTCTTGAGCTGATTCTATCCCGTCAAAAACGCTGAGGCACGAACACCTGTACCTGTCCAGCCAGTGGTCTTCGACGGGATGCGCAGTGTACAGATTTAGCGTGTCCCGTTCCACCGGAGGTGCGGGATGGGGGGGTTCGGAGGATTCAGGACGTTGAACAGTTGAGTTGAAGCCAATGCTGGGATGACCCGTGCAAACCCGTGCAAACCCGTGCAAACAGTTTCCAACAAGCGGTTGGAACGGTTGCCGGTGGCAACTGTCATCCGTCCATGAAGCAATGCGGCATGCAGGACGCCAACAAAGTGCTTCTACCTTGAGCTGAAGGTCGGCACTGTAAGCAGTCAAGGTATGTCAAGTCTGCAGGTCCAAGGCCAAGAATTCCAAAAAACTGCAGGAACTCATCAAGAAATTCAATAAACAAACACGCTTTTTGTTAATACTGAGTTTGTGATGCTCATGACTGAATTGCAAACAATCCGTCTACATCATGCCTCCAGGTTCCTGGACGTTCCATGATGTTCCGCCATTTGCAGGAGTTTGTTCAACTTTGTTCGAGCTTCATCTTTTGAGGGCTGAAGATGCCCCTTTTGCGCCGGTTCGGCGGCTGCAAGTTCAAACGCCAGGGGTCTACACGAACCAGTGAAGGATGGACACATGGCTTAGACGAAGGAGCCCTCCTCCCAATTTCTACCGGGATCAATAGTAAACCCATGGCTTAGATTTAGTATGATTTATTTAGGTACGAGTTGAATTGCTCATAGAACTATCATGATATTTTCTTCGGAGCAAAGCCAATTCTGAGCCACGGACATGAGAAAAGCCGGAATGAAAGAGAATGCGCAGATGGGGGCAGCTGGAAAATCACGGCAACAACCGTGTGTGGGCCTTGAGTGGACATCCATCCCCAAAAGGTTATGATTCAGGTAACCCGTGCCATTTGTAGGATGATGGTATGAAACTAGAGTGAAGTAGCATATTGGAAAGACTTGCTCCACCTGATAACACTTTTCAAAGGGCTCTCTTCTCGAAACTTCGGGCTATAACCATGTCTATGGTTCATTCAGGTTGGGCGCCCAAGCGGCTTTCCATTGCTAAGATTTCTGAAACAATGACAGACCTAGTAACCGTGAGTCTCTTGGCGAATTCACGTGTCCCGGGCCGCAGCTGTACAGGGTGACTACTGGCCCGGGATCACACTGACGGGGCCAACGGTGGGAGTGGATCCGGCAGTATTCCAATAGAAACAGGCCACGATCCACGGACACCAAACAGGTCAGACATGGTCAGACGGTCAGACCCTTTTACCCATGGCAACCTTATCGGGGTCATTTATGGGAGATGGATTAGCGTGGCGTATCCGTCGACTATCGGATACCATCGGATACCTTAAATTGAAGACTCACAAAATATTCGCTGTCCCGCCTTGAAATCCTTATTGTTTATATGTCCGTACTATGCCCATCTTCAAACACATTTGATTTCACCAGTGATGTCGCCGTCGGCACCTGCCGCTCTTGGCCTTGTGCCTTCCATCGGAGGGTGGCACCAGCTCTACAACACAGCAGCGTCACCCCAGCTACAGTTTTGTTCACCCGGAACTTGAGCTCTGTTCGCAAAACACTGCAAAACAGGATCAACTGGATGAAAAAGTTGGTGTGTTTTTCAGATGTTTTTTTGTGCTTTCTTTAGTTGCTGGTTCGGAATACTTCATGTCCCAAAGCATTTTTGAAAACAAGATCTAGGGCTAGTGAAGGAAATTGGCCAGGTCGCCTATACCGAAACAAATTATCAATCACGGGGATGTGACAGCGCACAGATCTTTAGTCATCCCATTGGCTGGTGAAGAAGGGCCAGAGGACATGGGAAATCATTGAAACTTCGGGAGGTTGACAGACTGTCGACAGATGCCAAAGCAATGGTGATGAAGCCATCCCGCCATTGGTCCAACATCTCATATTGCAGATTTACCCGACTGCGGTGACTACACCATCATTCACCTTCTACTTAAATAGTTAGCAGTTGTCTGCCGACCATGGATCCGTTGCGAAGCAGAGCTCAGGTTGAATTCGGCTCAGGTTGATTCCGTGCATGGTTATAGATGTGATGTCCGTGATGTCAATTAATGTGTATTGTACGATGAATTCATCCAGATTCAAAAGCCTCAGGTTTGAAACTCGGCTGCAGACCATGCAGCGCAAGATAAAGGAAATTGGTGCCACCGGCCAGTTCCAGTGGAGCCTGAAGCCTCAACATTTTCATGTGGAGTCTATCTGATTTTACTTTAGACACTTGCAGGCCAGCCACGATCACCATGAATGAATAATTCCCAAGTTCACTTGCAGCCTTTCAACTTTGGTTAAAAACATGTTAAAACCACAAATTTACTTCATTGTCCAACAAAGCCCTTGTGCCGAGTCCTCCTTGGACCTTCTCTTCGTCCTGGCCAACAACTGGGTGGCAGGGGCTGCCTTGCGCCTGTGGCTGCCACAGGCGTGGTCGGGATGGGGCCAGCCTAGTCGCCCGTGTTCGGTGATCTAGCCTATACCTTCCTGATACCTTCCTGATACCATCCTGATACCATCCTGATACCCCTATACGCCTGTAGATGATTTGACTGGGATTGGTGCTGGATCTCCCGTTTTGGGGGTTGACGATTCCTGCTTTGTGGCTTCACGTTTTGTTTTTTTTGTTTTTTTGGTTGTTTGATCCCAATTTTGGTGGGTTCCTTGGCTATATCCACCGGATTTGTGCAGCAACCCCCCCATTGCTATTCATCACTGTTTCGACCCAACCATCCACGGTTTTGCTGGGTGATTTAGTCATCTTTTCGTGTGAAACCCCTATTTCCCTCCAGCTCCAACCCCTTGTGAAGCCATGTGGCTTGGTTGTGCATCTTGTGCCTCGTGGGTGCCTTGGAAGTTACCACCCCGCCTCACTCCATCGCCTCTTTGTGCCGTGTCAAGCAACAAGTGGAAAGAGCACACTGAGCATACTCATATTCCCGTGTATATCATGTATATGATCATGTATGTGCAGCCGACCCTGGTATCGATTTTTTAGATATGTGAGCGTCGATGGGTCAAAATTGTGCGCACCCATGAGTCAAAATATGGAAGGAAATTGTGGGCGCTAATGAGTCGCCTTACATCTGAATAGATCCAGATGGTCCGAAGACTTTGCTACATAGATTTATATGGTCAACAAACATCAACAAACGTGGTGACTAAGTTGTGCAACTTCGCAGGCCGTTTGCAATCCCACGGGAACAACATTGCTTCGCCCTCAGGGTACAGATCTTGAAAACGCTGCAGGTGTGAAAGTTTCGGTGCACAATTGGGGAATTGCATTCGATATTTGACGAACCAGCCTACACTGTACTTGTTTTTGCTCCGCACTTTATATCACGATGTTTGCAGACATCATATCTCATATCTATCTTAAATAATCTTATGCCAGTAGTGCCGCACAAGGCGGTGGCGGAAGTTTCAAAAATAGGAAACCTATAGGAGAGATTGGTGAATCACAAATGGCAGAGCGAATCCACTGATGGACCGCAAGGTGGTTGGAGCTGTGGTTTTTTGGAGTCGCTGCAATGGTTGCAGTGGTCACCTGGTCGGTCACCTCACCCACAACTGCTGGATGTAGTGTGGTGTAGTGCAGCTGTAGTTGTAGTTGTAGTGTAGTGGAGGTGTAGTTGTGGTGCAGTGTAATTAGTGTAGTGTAGTTGCAGTTAATTTGTGGTGGTGTAATGAGTGTAGTGTAATGTAACGTAATGATGTAATGTGATGTAATGCAATGTAATGCAATGTGGGGTAGGGCAATGTAGTGTAGTGTAATTGAGTATAGTGTGGTGTGGTGTAGTGTAATGCAATTAAATAGTGTAGCGTAGTGTAATGTAGCGTAGCGTATGGCAATGTAGTGTAGTGTAGTGTAGTGGAATGTAGTGTAGCGTAGTTGTAGTGTAGTATAATTTAGTGTAGTGTAATGTAGTGTAGTGTAGTGGAATGTAGTGTAGTCTAGTGTAGTGTAGTGTAGTGTAGTGTAGTGTGTAGTGTAGTGTAGTGTGATTGAGTGTAGTGTAATGTAGTGTAGTGTAGTGGAATGTAGTGTAGTGTAGTGTAATGTAGTGTAGTGTAGTGTAGTGTGTAGTGTAGTGTAGTGTAATTGAGTGTAGTGTGATGTAGTGCTGGAATGTAGTGTAGTGTAATTGAGTGTAGTGTAGTGTAGTGTAGTGGGGTGTAGTGTAGTGAGGTGTAGTGTAGTGGAGTGGGGTGAAGTGTTGTGAAGTGCAGTGTAGTGTAATGTAACGAGTGTAGTGTAGTGTAGTCTTATGTAGTTGCAGTTGTACTTGGCGTGATGTAGTGTAATGTAGTGTAGTGTAGTGTAATGTCATTAGTGTAGTGTAATGTAATGTAGTGTAGTTGCAGTTGCAGTTGTAGTTGTAGTTGCAGGTGTAGTGCAGTGTCATTCAGTGTAGTGTAGTGGAGTGTAGTGTAGTGTAGTGGAGTGTAGTGTAGTGTAGTTGTAGTGTAGTGTAATTGAGTGTAGTGTAATGTAGTGTAGTGTAGTGGAATGTAGTGTAGTGTAATGTAGTGTAGTGTAGTGGAGTGTAGTGTAATGTACTGTAGTGTAGTGGAATGTAGTGTAGTGTAGTGTAGTGTAGTGGAGTGTAGTGTAGTAAAGTGTGTAGTGTAGTGTAGTGTAGCGTGGTAGTGTAGTTGTAGTTGTTGTAGTAGTTGCAGTTAGCGTACTGTAGTGTAATGTAGTGTTGTGTAGTGTAATTGAGTGTAGTGTAGTGGAGTGTAGTGTAGTGTGGTGGAGTGTAGTGTAGTGTAATGTAGTGTAGTGTAGTGGAATGTAGTGTAGTGTAGGGTAGTGGACTGTAGTGTAGTGTAGTGTAGTGTAATTGAGTGTAGTGTAATGCAGTGTAGTGTAGGGGAATGTAGTGTAGTGTAATGTAGTGTAGTGTAGTGGAGTGTAGTGTAGTGTAATGTAGTGTAGTGTAGTGCAATGTAGTGTAGTGTAGTGTAGTGTAGTGTAATTAAGGGTAATTGAGTGTAATTGAATGTAATTGAGCGTAATTGACTGTAATTGAGTCTAACTGAGTGTAATTGAGTATAATTGAGTGTAGTGGAGTGTAGTGGAATATAGTGTAGTGTAGTGGAATGTAGTGAAGTTGTATCTGTAGTTGTAGTGTAGTGTATTGGAGTGTAGTGTGGTGTAGTGGTGGTTGTAGTTGGAAATGCAACAAAACCCTCATGTTTTGCTCACTTTTGAGAGAAGGTCCACAACCCCTTGCGCTTGCCACGAGGAAGCACATCTGAACCTCCAAAAGTGGTCCGAACCCCTGGTGTTTTTAACATTTTGACTTCGAAACGTGCTTCGCACGACAACGGCGTGCACTTTTTCGACATCTCAACTTCCAAAAGTGGTCCGAACCTGGTGTGTGTTTTGTACATTTTGACTTCGAAATGTGATTCGCGCCACAACGGTGTGCACTTTTTCGACATCTCAACTACTAAAAGTGGTCCGAAGTTGGTGTGTTTTGTACATTTTGACTTGGAAATGTGCTTGGCGCCACAACGGCGTGCACTTTTTCATCTCTCATCTGGCCAGATGGCTCCGCATCCGCCGCTTTAGCGAGCTTACTTTTCGACCCTCCGGAGCCACAAATCACTTGAAGAACACAGTGTTTCGCGACTTTCCTACCTTTTCGCGCATCTGCATCTTCTTTCTTCTCACTCTTTCTCTTCTATCATCTTCTTTCTTCTGCTCTTCTCTTCTCTCTGCCTCTGCCCATCTCTGCTTTTCATCTGTCCACATTGTCGGAAGTTTGACTTCTAAACTTCCTTCGATAAATCTATATTACAAGACTCTAGCTATATTATTGGACACGTTCTATGTGCCCATGGGTGTGCACATACCATTTAGACATGTGGTTACAACTGGTGGGAGCCCTGTTTTGTAATGTTTTGTGATATCAGATGTCGGTTCTGAGGTGAACTTCACAGCACCTGCCGGTGCATGCGGCGGGGCTCAGGCTGTGGCCGTCTGAAGCTAAGGAAATCGGATTTGACGAACATGTTGAACTTGTTGAACATGAGCATGGGTCATACCGGGTAACATCGGTCAACATCGGTCAGCCGACAAAAAGGTTTCACTCAAGAGCTGCAGCAAGTATTTCAACCCATCAGAGGGGGACATCCATTGCTTCATGGACTCCTGATTATAATATCATATGCTGACAGGATATGAAGTTTGTCCAGCAAGTTGGAAGGATGTTTGGATATGTGACTGTGTCAATTCCTTCGCTCTGGGGTCCTCAAAGTGACCGGTCCATCCCACCCACAGCCGAACCGCCGAACCTAGGTTCTTCCTTTCTCAGCACGGCCACTCGGTGGCCAAGCGATATGGAGTTTCCACCTGAATGCGACATGGATTTCCAAGAAGGTTTGGAAAATGATTCTCCTGTTTATATGGTAATGTTCCAAATTTCATGGCATTGTTTGATCTTGCTGTTTCTCGTGTTCCGGATTTGCGCATTTTTTTGTGATCAAAGGGTTATAGAAATGTGAGCTGGTAACGGCAAAGCGGTGCCACAAGAAATTGGCTGTCGCGGCCTCAGGCCGGGGTCGCCGCCTTTGACCATCCGCCTGGAATCGGTGCGCAGCCGACGTGCGCGGTTTTGAAGATATTTTGGCCACAGGCTACAGGAAATTCATTACTCAACGCTATCCTTTCTACCAACCGCTTGACTTTCTTCTTTACTGTTTCTTCTTTGTTTTGTTGTATATATTCTTCCAATCAGTTGTCATGTCTGTTGTGGAACCCGAGATCTGTTCCCCTTCAGAGTTGCCTCAGTCTTAGTCAAACGCCTGGGGCCCTTTGTTTTACAATATCCCACAATTGTTGGTGAAGCCTCCATACTTTTCGGATCTTTTTCGCATGGCCAATATTGATTGGTGAATAGTGTAGGCAAAACAGTTGATGAATCTCACCATTCTCGCTACTTACAAACACATTGGTTGTTTGCGAATCATCATCAAACTTCAAATCTTAATTTTGAGAGTTTCAAACTTGGTGACGTCCTCATCATTTCTGCGATTGGTCCCTTCAAGGCTGCTGTGTGTTGCGCATTGTTTTAGGCCCCAAGTACACCCCTGAGTTTGTGGTGGCCGTATTCCTTTTCAGGGATCTATAGTGATCTACTCTCTTGGTTACATCCCTAAATTTTCAGCGTCATCATTTTGGGCACCCAAGACCTAATTCATGGCTGCTTTGATGTAGGTTTTTGCTGATTCGATACGAATTTTGTTGGTTGAAATATGTTGGACCCCTGATGCATCGCTCCAATTTGCAACTGCAGAGGTGGAGCAACAAGCTGCCGATGCCACCGATGCATGTCACTCTGCTGTCAGGGCTCCTGGCTGACGCGACGGAGTATCGAGGACCACGGTATGGAAATTACTCAACAAAAATGGACAGCTCACCCACAAAACAGAAGTGAAACGGGAATCCCCCATCTTCACCAACAAGATGGTTTCTGAGAGATATCTGATTCACGGTAGAATTCACCAACAAAAATGGTAGTATGAATCAACATGTATGAGAGATTAATCAACATGTGTTTCGTGCTACAATCAAAAGAACGGAGCAGGGTAAAGATGGGCAAAGTATAGGTGGAACATTGGATATGTTGATGGCCGTGGGAATGGAGGCTTGCATGACCGTTAGAAGGACTGCTTAGGGGTCCATCTCCAGAAGGGTGCAGTTTCAGTTTCCGGTTTCCACTTGATGTTCAATGGGGGAACTTGCGGGTGGGGCATCCAGAGACTCCAGTTGCAGGTCAACATGAGACAATGGGTATGGGGCAAGCCATTGGAAGGCATGTTGTTCGCCCTTTGATTTGTTCACAATGTTAATTCAAGAGGCATTCTGGGAGGAAACCGGCAACGGTATGCAACGGTATTTTTTTCCAATTAAGCGATGTTTGGGATTTGTTGCCGGAGGTAAATCCCTGTAGATCCCTGTGTTGTTTTTATTTGAAATTTATTTGCTTTTGTGATTAGGTGAACAAGATTCAGTAGTCTGGGTATGGCTGGAACCATTCGACAGCCCAGGTGTGGTGGTGCGGACTGTACCCGCTCGGGACCCAAAATTCCTGTACTCAACCAACTTCGAACATTGATGACAGGTGCAGAGACTTCCCAGAACCCAAGAAACATCAACTTAACTTGATGTCTCACATGGCTGCACTGGTTGCTGTTTTCAATGTGGTAATTCCAAGAAATCATAAGAAATTGGTGTCGTGTTTGCTGATACATTAGCAGGCAGCTTGTGATTTCTTACATTTTCAAATCGTCCAAGCAGCTCTGGTGAAGACAAATGTAATGATTTCTTTACCGCTTCATGGTGCTTCTCCCTGCTCGCCTCGAGGCTATCGGACCTTCCGCAGAGGCTTCCCGGCACCTCGGAAGCCACGGAAATCCGTGGCAGCGACATGTCAGGGGTGTGAGGATACGTATCCTACTGTGAATATACAAAAATATACATATGTAATGTGTAGATACATTATGTAATATACATATGTATATATTCTGATTGATCTAAACGTCCTTGTAAAGAAATATGCTTGCGAAGAACGCTCATGTTGTGTCCCTAACCGTCGCGAAAGTCATTTTTCGAGTTTGCGAAAGTGAGATGTTATTTCGTAAAGGTTTCACGAAAGTTACATATTATGAATCATCATTGTGCCCGTATAAAGCTGGGCAGGCAATGACTGAGTCTTAATAAGAGCATTGTTGCCTCACATGGGTCCTGCAAAAGACAAATATGGAGCTCGCGAAAGTTTGATGCGAAGAATGCCCGTTTCTGAATAAAAGAATTTAGATCAACCACCACATACATGCATGCATGCATACATACGTGCATACATACGTACATACGTACATACATCCATCCATCCATCCATGCATCCATGCATGCATGCATGCATGCGTACATACGTACATACGTACATGCGTACATGAGTACATGAGCAGGAGTACATACGTACATACGTACATACATACGTACATACGTCGTACATACGTACATACGTACATACATACATCCGTACATCTGTACATCCGTACATCCGTACATCCGTACATCCGTACATCCGTACATACTCATACGTACATACATGCATTGCATTGCTTTGCATTGCTTTGCATTACATTGCGTTACATTACATTACATTCCATTACATTCCATTACATTCCATTACATTCCATTACATTCCATTACATTACATTACATTCCATTACATTCCATTACATTCCATTACATTCCATACATCCATACATCCATACATCCATACATGCAAGCAAGGAAGCAAGCATACACGCATGCACGCATACACGCATAAGCACATAAACACATACACACGTACACACACACAAAAACACATACACACATACACACGTACACACGTACACACGTACACACGTACACACGCACACACGTACACATGTACTCACGTATACACGTACACAGGGGCGTACGTACATAAGTACATGCGTACAGACGCACATACGTACATACCTGCATACCTACGTGCCTACATATACATACATACCTACCTACCTACCTGCATACATACATACAGACAGACAGACAGACAAGACAGACAAGACAGACAAGACAGACAAGACAGACAAGACAGACAAGAAAGAAAGAAAGAAGGAAGGAAGGAAGAAAGAAAGAAAGAAAGAAAGGAAAGAAAGAAAGAAAGAAATAAAGAAAAGAAAGAAAGAAAGAAAGGAAAGAAAGAAAGAAAGAAAGGAAAGAAAGAAAGAAAGAAATAAAGAAAAGAAAGAAAGAAAGAAAGACAGGAAAGACAGGAAAGACAGGAAAGACAGGAAAGACAGGACAGACAGGACAGACAGGAAAGACAGGAAAGACAGGACAGACAGGACAGACAGGACAGACAGGACAGACAGGACAGACAGGACAGACAGGACAGACAGGACAGACAGGACAGACAGGACAGACAGGACAGACAGGACAGACAGGACAGACAG
>Ga0126342_10018430_pt1 | contig 11971 bp, 8 predicted proteins | sample Cyp1metagenome_FD_92528 | JGI IMG/M metagenome (GOLD analysis project Ga0126342, IMG submission 92528) | Coral microbial communities from Lord Howe Island, Old Settlement Bay, Australia - Cyphastrea 1 metagenome | ecosystem: Host-associated > Invertebrates > Cnidaria > Coral ... | reverse complement strand
ATATATTTATGATATATTATGATATATTATGATATATTATGATATATTATGATATATTATGATATATTATGATATATTTATGATATATTATGATATATTATGATATATTTATGGTTTATTATGATATATTATGATATATTATGATATATTATGATATATTTATGGTTTATTATGATATATTATGATATATTATGATATATTTATGATATATTATGATATATTTATGTTTTATTATGATATATTATGATATATTATGATATATTATGATATATCACATAACAATATCATGTTATATCCATGTCATATAGCCCCCAGTTGTTTGTTTTTTATGTTGTTTGAAATGTGCTGTAGTTCACCCTGGTTCCATGTGAGTCTGTTTGAAATGTGTGGTATACCGTATACCGTCTACCCCAACTTAACTGATTTATCAATCTTTATCATCCGTTTCTTATAAAATATCAAACAAAAATATAAAGTGGCTGAATGTTTATCATCATGTTCCGTGTTCCATCATGTTCCCAAAAAAATGATTATAAGATGGTTATGGTTGATCCCCCATTTTATTTTTTCATTTTCAAGGATCAAGCATTTGAAAATGGGGCATTTGATGACTGCGAAGGTGCCTCCCACTGGGAGCTACTACGTGAATAGCGCAATGGCGGACGTGTGGACCCTGCCCACGCCACTGGGTGAGGATTTGGATTTGTTCGAAGAAGTTTGTGTTCACCTTGCTGGCGCCAAAAGGACAATGGAACGGTAATGAATCCCACTAAAATAGTGATTTTTATGAGTTTTCAGTACCACTAAAATAGTGATTCACAGTAATGTCCTATACTAAAAAGTACTAGAATAGATGAACATAATCATAAATGACTCTTCTATTTCTTTGGTGGTTTACTGCAACTTCCACCTATGAATCTTGCATAACCTTGCAAAATCCTATGTCGAGGTTTGTTGATAGATAAAAAGTGATGAATTCCTCCAAAGGGCGATGCGTTTCTGGAGAATGTAAGAAGCCATGCAGGACAAGATGATGTCATCGAGGAATAGCCTTGCTTCCATTCTGGAACCCCCCAAAAAATGGATGGTGGGATAGGTCCTAAATATATATATATATATGTTTTTTTCGCCATCTAAAGGGCCCAATGATCCAATGGTAGTCCGAAAAATGTAACAACCAAACCGGTCCATCTATTTCTATTCCAAGACATCATTGGCTCGACCACCCTAGAGAAAATCAAAGGGCCTCAGCAAAGCCAACTGGGAAGTTTCATCAACCAGACTTGCGGATTAATGGATATATCATTGTATGTAATTTTTGGGAGTCAACCACTTTTTTTGGTTGGTTCATTGTATTTGGGAACTCCTAAAAGGTGATGTAGATACACATGAGAGGAACTCTGGCACTGTTTCGGTCTGTGGCTTAAGTGCTTTGAAGTGCTTCCCTCTTCCAGGGATTCCATGTCTAGAATGATTGCCCCAAGAGTGATTTTGGGATGGATTGAAGTTTGAAAACACCAAGCAGTTTTTAGGGCGCAGGATGGGGAAGCCAGCTGCAATACTGATCCACAGATCTGGAACCCATGGACCCCTCAGAAATGCTGGAAAAATCACTTTCCAACCGAAAACAGTACCCGCTGGTTATGACTAACATAGCCATGGAAAATGGGCCATAGAAATAGATGGTTTACCTATTAAAAATGGTGGATCTTTCCATGGCAAACTGTTAGTCATAACCAGATGGTAATTCTTCAAGTTCAGGAGTTCTATAGGAATGTTCAATAGGAACACATCAAAAAAAACATTTTTTTCAAATTCAAGATGATTTATTCTATAGGAATACCCAAAAAAAATCAAATGTCAGACCGAAAAACCCAGGAGTATGGTACAAAAGATTCCGTTGGACACCAGCATTTCTGGTACCGCTCCACCGCTGTGGGTTCGTTCCGAAGGGACACCGGCTGGGTGGGTTATGGTGGGTTGGGGATGGCTGGGAACTGCTGGGAAACCATGGAAAAAGCCCAAAGTCATGGAATCATTGGGTTGAGAAACCATGATATTTCGTTGGGAAAACTCTGGGAAAGCCCTTAAAAATGTTGGAAAATCATGGTTGAGAAAGCAAGACTGGTTTAATTCATAAAACTATTTGAAATAGTTCGAAATGCCACATGGATGGCTCAACCCCTGTCTCTTGGTCCCATCTCCCCTCACCAGGAGCCTGTTTACAACCAACAAATATGGCCTGGGCAATGGTATGGGTGACATGCGCATTCGCTTCAAGGGCAACAACTGGAACAACGTGTCGCTTGGCAAAGTCGTTCAGATTGGCTCAGATCATATCCAGCATGGCAGGATATGATCTGGGCCAATAAAAAAGTGCCACGTGACCTCACTGGAATCACGGTCAATAAGAGGAATCATCTGAAATATTACAACTTGCCCAGATATTATGCGTAAGTTTTCCTGGGTGGTGGAATCATGTGGAATCCAACAAAACAAGTAGTGGTTTCCAACAAACAAGCATTCTTCCTTCTTTGTTGCTGGAAAGGAGACCGCTTTGACATGCTATTGTTATATTTCTATATTATATTTCTCATATCCAGGTTTGTTCTTTCAGTTCAGTCTTGATTATAAAAACGTCTTGCTGGCTGATAGCCCTGTTCTTGCAGCGATATTTTACTTGTAGAGTCTCCGGGGTAGTGCACCATTTTGAAGAATCATGAAGAATCCCTTGCCCATACTCCAGTATAAGATAGCCCCTCAAGAAGGGACCCGAGAGTGAGGATAGATTTTCGTTCATATTTCATATTGAAGCATCCAGTTTCTGCTAATACGTCTTGGCTGTCCATTGGAACCAGCCCAGGGCTCTGTCAGTGCTGGGGAAGAACGTGATGGGTACTATCCAGGACACGTTTCGGGCTTGGCCTGGCTTGGCCTTGCTGCACCGAGCTGGAATACCTGCGGGGAATTAAAAAAAAAAACGAGTCCAACCGGGATAAATTAGAATCCTACTCGCATCTGCTCGATGTGATTATGAAACTATGACCATCTACAATGTGGGTGGGCCCCAGTGGGGCCCCCCAGTTGTAAGTTGGTTTATAAACCCCATTAACTATAGTTATAGGTTATAAGTACCATAAACCATAGTTATTGGAGTTATAAACCAACTTAGCTATCTTGGGGGCCCCACATTGTATGACCCATATGTTTTCCCATTTATTCAAAGTTTGGTGACTTACTGGCTGTGATTATGATCCGTTTCTCCCGCGGCTGCTAGTTCCAGTATGAATGAGCCATGCGCTAGGACAAAACAGCATTTTAGACATGTGTTGGGAATATTTAGATTGACACGCTCAAAAACGTTGTTTGGGGTCGGTATATTCCTATTTATTGTTGATTACTACCATGATCTATGATCATGTTCGCAGGTTTTCATTCCCATAAGTTCCATAAGTTGTTGTTGTCATTCCTCGCCGCTATTTCTTTGACAAAAAGATATTCGTAGCATCGAGAGGCCAAGTCTCATTTTTTAGCACTACCCGGATGTTATTGCTTCATTTACTTCATTTGTTATTTCTCTTGGATATTCCAATGACCTCCAAAGATTCTGCTCCTGTTTGATATATAGATTGCTATTTGCAAGCCGTGGATCTTCTGTGTTTGATCCCCTCTTGGGTCTCAAAATTCATCGGATTGTCATCAATCTCCGTGTTCGTGTCATCAATCGACGTTTGGGGTAGGTCCGTAGGTCAAATAATCACAAGATATGCCTGGGATGCCGGGGTGGATCCCGCACCCAGGACTGGGTTGCACCAGATGATTGGCTCTGCTCCGGATATACTTTGAAGGATTTGAGGAGCGCCCGCTGCGACGGAGCGAGACGCGATGCTTCAGAAATGGGGAGAAATACAGAGATGGAAAGGAATTTCCACTTGAAACCATGGCTGTTTCTTCCATTTAGTACATGAAAACATCGGCCTGAGCTCCCATTCTTTACTTTCAGAGAAAAGTAAGAGTCCCTTGATCTAGGTGGAGTGCCGCATGCCAGGATGGGAACTATGGAGATTTCCAAGATGTGGGAGATGCAAAGGGTGCCCCGCCGGGCAATTGAGCTCTGGATCAGGTTGAGTATCTTGAAGCAGTCGTTTACATGAGTGGCACATGTCACTGCTAGTTTCATGTTTGACCGTGGGTTATTTCTGTTTGCAACACGCATCACAGATATTGTTGATGGATTGTTGTTGGGGATTCTTCCTTCTTTTGATGCTTTGTTGATGGTTGCTGCGAAGAGCGCGGACTTTGATCAGGGTCTAAGCCCCTGTCTTGAAAGCTGAAGGGAGTTAGCACCTATATACATAATATATATATATACACAGTTTTAGCATAACTGCAGCCACAATGTCTTACACTTCCATAACGGAGTTGGGATACTTCGAAAATATGGGTTTGACCCAAAGCGGAAGAGAGGACATTTGCAACAGCCCTGCCATGTCCTGCGTTGCATATTTGTGGAGACAACTCAACCACGAAACACAATTGCTGATCAAACACCATGTTTTCTTTCCATAGAATACTATGAGCTAAGAGCACTCATGGATACTCGTGGAATATATGTATGTCAACATCCGAATTCACCCAATACAGAAACTTTCGAGGTTTCAAGCGTTCCGATTCGGTTTAGGGTTGGCAAATGATGCACCAACAGACACTGCCGCTGTCTGTTCACCTTCTAAAGGGTCAACCGTAGATACTTGCAATTATTTGTACATACGATTTTGTACGCGTCATTATGTGTGTCTTGTATTGTTTTGTCCTTAAATATGTTGATGTTGTTTTGTATGCACATGTATTATGAATTAGAATATATTATAACGATCTATTTTTCAAAATATTTACATATAATCTTACAATTATTTACATGTAAATCATGTATACATCATTTACTTAATATGCATTGCTGTATATGATCCCATGACCCAGGCTGAGTCCAGCGGCATGTCCGGACGCCTGGGGTCCGGTCCTTTTAGGTCCTCAAGGGACCTGTGCTGAGTAAGCGCTTCAAATGGAAACTTCACATGACTCAACTCTGGAATCCAGGTTTTCACTGGATCTCTATATAAATGGGATTTTACATGATAAATACCAGGAAAAGACGCCACTCAAAAATGAAATTTTTGACCCGTAGAAATGGAATAATTAATCAAGAGCCATTCAGTCTGTTGCCAGCCAATTGATGGCGATTTGACCACGAACAAATAGTAGCCTTAGTTGGTAAGTGGGTAATAGCATGTAATTAATAGCCATATTACAACCCTATTGTATGTGCGATATATCCCAGTTAGGGGGTATGAACCGCAACTTGTAACTCGTTCTGTCCTGTATCTATAAGGGTGGTAAAGGGATGAAGTGGTAATATGTCATCGAAGAATATGATATTCGGATAGTTATGTTGATTACATTGCAATTGTCTCAAAGCGGTTGAGAACCCATTAAATTTTCAACGGATCAATTTTTGCTGCAGGGAACCATGATTTTTACCTTCCAATGTAGGATGTTCATGGTAAACATTTGCCATTGGATTGCCTCATGGGTATGTTACATTGAAGAAACAGGAAAGTCACAGTTTGGTTTTTAGAGTGTTCGCCAGCCGGTTTTGATGGTGCCTACGTCAACTCAAACCCACATTTTCCGGACAAAAATGCCTTTCTAGTGCCACATCCTCAACATCACTGGGTGGCCTGTAAAAGATGTAAAGGCGTCACGTTGCCCCATTGGGACATGCGTTGTTTGGCTGCCCTGTAACTTTCCTTCTGTGACTGGGCGAATCCTAGCAAAACTGATAGGTATCCTCTTAGGTTCCAAAAAATATCGTGATTGATCATCACAGATACCCAGAATTCCAAAGTCATGCGAATCCCGATGTCTATTGATGTGGGTATGGGTCACATTTTTAGTGGGTTATTCACATCCATAAATCCCAGCTATTTTGGGGTGAACAAAAGGTACCAAGGTTTTGACCCATCCCCATGTCTATTGTATACAGTCCTGGCGGTCCCAGGACTTGGGCGTTGAGGCTGCTTGGTGATGGAAAGCTTCGATATGGACATATATGGACTATTGATTTTGTTGCTTCCCCAATTGGTTCCCCAATTGGTTCCCCAATTTGAACCATTGGAACATTGATTTGGTTGGTTCCATTTGGTTCCCCAATTTTTGAGTCTTTGAATGTGATTGAATCAGTGTTGTTGCTCATGTCTGTGTCTACATTGTCTACATGCAACGCAGTGGTGATCCAGATATATTGAATGTAGCTAAGAATCCTGATTGAATCAAGGGCATGGTGTCTCTCTCCCATCTGCAAGTAGTTGGAAAGTGGGAAAAGTGTGGAAAAATGCAATTTCAGAGGATTTCGTCATGACGGTGCATTTAGTTTCACATGTTTTTTGTTTCCAGAACGGTTTGAAGCAAAGGCAGACATCGCCAGCCATATGTCACCAGCGCTCAGAAGTGTTGTATATGTTCTATGCATCAGGGTGGCCATCAGCTGTTGAAGCAAAGGCAGCCTGGTACCATGATTCCAGAAAGCTAGAGCAGCTAGAGTAAACCTGAATCTCAATGGGAATTCCAGGATCCTAAAATGAAGGTACGTTAGTACCATATATATACGTATGTATATATATATATGTAAGACCATATTTTAGGGGGATATCCCCTTACATAGGCCTAAAAAATAGGCCAAAAATAGATGGTTGATGATCCTTGGCTGAAGCATTACAGGAATTGGATGGACTTGTTCAGCTGGAAATTCGCCGATGTCTACATAAGGATGTGCGATGTGCAGTCCATATTTGGTCAACAACCGTGGTTATAACATATTAAACCCTCTGGTAAATTAACATAGACCCTGCGAATCGCCAATTTTTGATGGAAACTAATCTTCCAAGCCCTATCTGCCAGGGTCTATGTGAATTTACTGGAGGGTAACTCTAAATCAGATAAATTTGAGTTACATTGGTCAGTGTAATTAATCGTCTACGATTCTTGGGATGCACGTAAAAGAAAACCCCAAATTCTTGGGCATTCCCTGTCCATGGCCAAAGGCCTAATTCCTTGGATGCGGTGTTCTCCCATTGATTAGTGGGCTTGTTTGAACATCGATGACAGATGATTACAGTACCCCTTTTGTTCCAATCAATCCCATGGTAGATAATCATTTTGTCATGAAACACTTGCTATAAATTGAGCTATCCACCCAAACAAGTTGCTCACCATTTTTGGGATAAAACCATATCTATTGTTCATCAGATATCTACCTACTACTTGATGATCAAATCCCTCAAGTTCGGATAAATCCAGATCATTTGCAGCTTCCAAGTTTGGGCTGATCGTCATGTTCTCATCATTTCCTCATCATGTTCTCATCATTTCCTCATGATTTTTACCATGAATTTCAATTTTACCCTGATATTTACCATGTTTTCCCACCCCAGACCCGCGGAATCAGACGGACCCTGAGGTTCGTGGGCTTCGCCTTAGCATGGATCGCCTTCTGCTTGTTGGCCGGACCTCTGGAGGTGGGAACGCGGAGATTTTCTGGGTGAAATATGGGGAAATCATAGGGGAATACGGGAATCATCCGGAAATCATATGAAAATCATATGGAAATAGTATGAAGATGTCTGAAATTATGAAGTAATAGGGAGAACATAGGGAAATAAGAGTGGAATTATGGGGAAAGAATAAGGAAAAATAGGGACAAAATGCGAAGCCCAATTCAATTACGACCAGTCACCACCATGAACATCATTGAACATCCATGAAGCCTTACGGATCTTCTGAAAATCGGTATAGAAGCGGTGATCAAATTCCTGGATCATGTCATCCTATGGGAGTCTGGGAAACAGGATCTTCTTAGGCCATGGTTCTTATGTGTTTTTTTTTGTTTCTTTGTTCAGACCTCACTGAATGTCTGGTTGGTGCTTTGGAACATGTTGAATATTTTCCATTTCATATGGGGTAATCCTTTCCATTGACGAACTCATATTTTTCAAGATGGTTATTGCACCACCAACCAGATGTATTTTGTGTGTCTCTATCGTTTGAAGACTATGAAACCTACCAATTTAGTGCCACACGGTTCCGTTCCATCCCCAAGGTACATGTCGCCATGGCCATGTTTCCTATCTCACCTCTTGTTGCAAAGGGGTGAAACGATAGAGAAAAAAATAGGGAACCAAATGGGGAAGAAAAACATGCAAAAGAATGGGAGCTTAGAGTGTGAAGAAGATAGAAAGAACACTAGGGAAGAAACAAGGGGGAAAACTAGGGAATAAACATATGTAGAGAATAACAATACGATACAATACGGAGAAAAAATTGGGAATGGTCATATTTGGAAGAACCATATTGAAGAAAATATGGCGAAAATAGGGAAACAAATAAGGATGACATGTTCGAAAATATGAAAGAACAAAAATTGGAGGTAATTGGAGATCGATACGGAAAACAATCCGCAAGAAAATCAGGAAAGCATAGGTAGGAAATGTAGGAAAGCAAATAAGGAGTGCATGCAGGAAGACTAGGCATTCGGATCAGCATGATATGCAAAACATCAAAACATCACTACTTTTCTCTGCAGATTGACTCATTGACCCATTCAATTAGCCAACGATGTATCCTGCAGACCTAGGTGGCAACAGACTGCATCCCCTGCATCGGCCCCATGTTGGGCAACGCCGTCAGTGCCATCGCATGCTGTGTAGCTCGGTGGGCCGGTCGCCATCCCGTCATCGTCATCCCATCGGATTTCTGTCTTTTTTCGGCCAGGAATCTGGAACTCTAGTTAGTTTCCAGGCTGCTATATCCATTTTAAGACATGTTAAAAGTGAAAGAAACCAGTTTTTTTGGGTTTTAACATGGTTCAAATATAGACTACTGGTTGGTGGTTTGGAACATTTTTCATTTTCCATAATATATGGGATGTCATCCTTCCCGTTGACTTTCATATTTTTTAAGATGATTAAGACCACCAACCAGATGTAAGATCAGCCATTGTCTGCAGCTTGTGAGATTCCTCGCTGACAACCGAGGTCTCCTGCCTTCCGGCGACAGCTTGCACCATGGGCGTGGTGGGCGTGGTGTGGATTGTGATGCGGCCGATGGTTGGTATCCCGTTGATCATCATTTTCGTTGCTTGGACCGCACCCAACAATGGAGAATAATTATGTGGCTCTCATGAATTTCTCAGGTTTCTATCCTTAGTCTAGAATAGCTGCAGAATTGTTTGTACTAATTAGAACTATATGAGACTATATGCATAGTACTGACAATCATTTGCATGATTTGTAGCTTAAGATAATCAATTATTCTGGTTTCAGTAATCCATATTCTTAATGGTGAGTGTTCACATAAATTGATGGATAAACCATGATAAGCCCATGTGGCTTTTGAAACGGGGTTGGATTTACCATCAGTTACCAACCATTTTATGGTGCTAGTTCATGGTGTTTTTTTTGTGGATATTCTGGAGATATTTCATCAACAAATCCCATGGAAATCATGACGCGGGTTACGTACGGATGTTCACCGTCGAGACGTATATCAATTGATACGGTCTATTTCATTGGATTCGATCCCCGGAAAGCAGCCATTGTTGTCCTATGAAATTTACCCTCTGGTAAACTAAGATAGCTATGGAAAATCACCATTTTTAATGGATTAATGGGAAAATCAACTATAAATGGCCATGTTCAATAGCTATCTTAAATTACCAGAGGGTATCTAATTTCTGGTGTTGTTGTTTCATATTGTTTGTTCGTTTTTGCGAGGGTATCTTCTCCCTAAACGAGACGAGGGTAGTGGATTGTCTTTGGCCAATTGTCGGGGTGCAAGGATCCAAAAAGTTGTGACCACCCTTCAGATGTCTTGGGGAGACTTGCGGTATATAACTGAGGATATGATCTCTGGCAATCGGGTGATGTTCTAAAAACCAAGGATGGTTATACGGTTATACAGTTATACAGTTATAATACAGTTATACTATAACTGTATTAGTTATACTATAATACAGTTATACAAGTCAAATTCATTGCTGGTGATGTTTAAGACGCTTCTGCCAGCTTACGCAAGATCCGTAAATGTGGGCCCGCCGTCGCCAAATTGGGGCCCGCCCCACCCCCCGTGATTTGTTTCGACGAATGGTCCATCGGTTCATCCTGGCGCCACTCTGAAATGCTTTGGATTTATTGATATTCATCCTCCAAATATAAATGATAGTTTAATGTATTCTATATAGGTATGTAATATGATGTTTTGATTATGTGATATGTACATATATATATATATGTACAAAATACAGGCTTTGACTCATTCCCATTTTTCTCCCCCCTGGTTACATCCAAAAGCTCAGTTGCTTGTCATGATTGGCATGATCGTTTGGAAGTGCTGCTTCACGTCGGGACACCCAGCTCGGGACCTTCCGGGTTTCCTGTAGCGAAATGGGATGATCCTGCAGCTGAGGCGACCCGACCCATGGCGACCCACAACAGGATCACTAGGTTCGATTGAAAATATGGTGATCCCAAACTTGATCATTGATTCAGCATGTTTCCTGTGTTGAAAGAACCATGTTGTGAAAAAGACCATGTTTTTTTTGGAAGTAGCCGTCCAACACCTTCCAGCATGGCAACTTCAACCAAGTTCAGACTACTGGGCATTGCAGTGCTAAATTCCAGTATCACCGTGTACTGTGTCACCTACTAGTACTTGATACGAAGCAATATCAAACATTCTCAACAAACATGGGAACCACTATAAACGTGTAAACTTCAAGCAATCTCAACGCAGGAAGAAGAGCAAGAAGGTCTACGATTCGGAAGGCCTGACGTGTGTTTCATCTCCAGGGATAGAAATCGACCAGGTCGATATGGCAACGAAGATCTTGACGAAGATCTATTGGGTCAAGCCTATTAATTAACACCCTTAAATGTGACCACAGTAACATTCTAACCATTCTAACCATTCTAACCGTAGTAACGTTCTAACCATAGTAACCATTATTAATATGTGACCATTAAGGTCTGATATTCTAACCATGTAATCAATGTAATCACAGGGGTGCGACCTGGTGAGTCGATCACCTAGAAGTCCTATAGATGTCGCACCACTTCTGACGCAATTGGCTTCTCAAGCTTTACAGATAGAAAAATCAAGAAATTGTCAAAGGAAGTTGGGAAGCAATACTTCCGAGTTACGAATGACTTTTACTTGATGGGATTGACTATGATGAAGGGTGGTGCGCGAGTGAGACTTGACCTTGATGAAGGGCGGTGTGAGACTTTACACTACATAACACTACATCAGAAAAGAACTGACTTTGATGAAGGGTGGTGTGAGACTTTACACTACATAACCATACATCAGGAAAGAACTGACTTTGATGAAGGGTGGTGTGAGACTTTAGACTACATGACAACACATCAGGAAAGAACTGACCTTGATGAAGGGTGGTGTGAGACTTTACACTACATAACAATACATCAGAAAAGAACTGACTTTGATGAATGGTGGTGTGAGACTTTACACTACATAACAATACATTAGAAAAGAATTGACCTTGATGAAGGGTGGTGTGAGACTAGATCGCATTGGAATGGCTGCATGATGTTGCAAGGGCCCTGTGTTGGGGAGGAAGCCGGAGCACGAAACCTTGCGTTTTTCCGTGTAAAGTGGCTGCAGCCGGCGATGAAAGGTACCTCGTCTGTGCGGCGGGTGTGATAAGCTCTCCAGCCTTTCGTGCCAGTGCGGGCCGAAAAAGCTGCCAAAAGCCTGGACCAAGTGTAGCACAGAGAATTACTTTACTTCGTGTGATCCCCACCATGACATTTATACATTTTGTTACTGGCAAATCTTCTGGCATTCTATCTGACATATTTCTGGCATTCGATCTGGCATTCTATCTGGCATATCTTCT
>Ga0126342_10018429_pt1 | contig 11971 bp, 14 predicted proteins | sample Cyp1metagenome_FD_92528 | JGI IMG/M metagenome (GOLD analysis project Ga0126342, IMG submission 92528) | Coral microbial communities from Lord Howe Island, Old Settlement Bay, Australia - Cyphastrea 1 metagenome | ecosystem: Host-associated > Invertebrates > Cnidaria > Coral ... | reverse complement strand
CTAACTACTACTAACTACTACTAACTACTACTAACTACTACTAACTACTACTAACTACTACTAACTACTACTACTACTACTACTACTACTACTACTACTACTAACCCCCCCCACCCCCACCCCCCCCACCCCCCCACCCACCCACAGGCGGGGGGGCGGGGAACATAGCCTCTTAGCCCTATACCTATATACCCATACCCTTTGGGGGGGAGGGGGGGGGACCTGGGAGGGCTGCATCATATGTACGTATATATATATATAATATGTATTACTTGGCATCGCAACAATAACTTGATGGATATGTTGGGATGTTAATATAATAATTACTCAACCTGGGAGAAAAACACTTTCACGCCTACCACTGGCTGGGGGTACAATTGGAAGTAACTCAATGGCCGTCCCGGAATTGGTTCAAGAGACTGACTGTACTTGCGGACAGCCCCTGTATTTGCCAAAAACAATACTCTTCCGTGGTTTGGTTTCAAAATCGCCCATTGATTTTAGTCCTCTGGATGTTCTTTTTGGACACACCATATTTTCATGCTATCATTATCTAAACAGCCTACTGGTAGTTTGAAAACCAGTTTGACAAAGTAAACACCTTCTAAGACATTGACGTGGATATGATCCATGGAATCCTTACCAATGTTACATTCCATGAAATCCCATAGAAAAACACCCAACACAGAAAAAACAGTGTAGTTTATCACTGTACTTTATTGAGGTTTTACCACATCTGGTCTATACATTGATTCCTTAGGTCCTTATCTTTTACTTTTTTAAAAAAAATATGTATCCACATCTCTCTATCCCAAAAAGTCGTGCATTACAAATTTTAGAATTGACCATAATCATTATCAAACAATCATCACTATCCAAAATATCATGTAAAGTCAATCAATCATAGGACTATCATGGAGTTTTTAACATGGTTTTTCTTTATAACCACTATATTTGCCTCCCCGTTTTCAGTCTAGCACTATAAAAAAGAGAAAAAAATACTAGCACTTATCTTTAGGACATGTATAATATTATAAAATGGCCATTTAGTTCATTGATTTACCCATTCAAAAAGGTGATTTTCCATCGTTTTTTCTATGTTTATCGGAGGGTAACATGGCTTTTCTTCACCACTTCCCATCCGGTGCTACCAGGATCGGCCCCGGAGGCCTCCCAGGCCTTTCCGGCGGCGCCACGCGGTTCCTCCACGGCCACCGCGTCGTGGCCGCCGCCGGTGGCGGTGCCGCCGGGTCTTCGGCGCGCGGGGCGCTGCGCTTCGCGCCGGGCGGGCGCGGAGGGAGCGGCGGAAGCGTGGCGAAAGAGGCGGATCTGGTGCCAGGTGGGAAATTCATGGGAAATTCACTGGAAATGATTCCAGGTGGGGTTCTGTTGAAGGTGATTTGGCCGAAGAATATGAAGGGAAAGTGATGGGAAAATCATGATAATCATGTGTGTTTATGAAGTTCGGATGATTCTTAAGATTTTGGCGCGGATTGAAAGGTTCTTTTCGCGTAATCTATGGCTGAAATGTTTTTTTGGTTGCAGTTGAGAATAGTTGAGATGTTTTTTTTCGATGTCAGGCATGGATGGCCAGAGCAGCAGGTCGAGTTTGAGGCTTCCGCCGGAGATCTCACCCATCAATCCTGGTGTCTGGCATTCTGACATTCCGCAGGTCAACAAGAGCTTCACTCGGCTGCCCTGCACGGGACGCCAGGGATGGAGCTGTCTTCATAGACCCGATTTTTACCTCGTTTGTAGCCAGGAGTTGGGCTGCTCCGGATGCATACAGAACTCTTCGGCAGGAGCTGTGGAAGCTGTGGGAGCTGATCCTAAGGTCTTTGGTGAAGGGCAGCTTTTTCCTGGAGAAGTTGCAGGTGGCACAGCGGCCCATGGATCTGGAGGCGTCTGGCGCAACGCTGGCCACGGTGGGAACGGTCAGTGCAGCGCGGTGCGTGTCCTGGAGAAGGGCAGGGTGCAGGTGCTGCCGACCAAAGGGGCTGCAGGCAGGCCGGGGTTGGTCAGCATTCGTGGCTGTAGGACCTGGAGGAACTGGAGTGCAGAGAAAAAAGGTGGAAGTGGAGCTGGGTTTAGCCATCAATTTCATGGGATTTAATGGGGGTATTACCAATGTGATAAAGTTATAAAAATGGTGTTTACAGAACTTTCAGCAATCATCATTTGCAGAATCATGGGGATATAATACTGTATATATTTATATGTGTATATGTATATATATATATATATATATGTATATATATATATATGTATATATATATATATATGTATATACATATGTATATATATATACACATATACACATATATATATATATTTTGTCGGCATTCGACCCGCGAAACTGCTTTGTGAACGCACTGAAATGGTGGTATAAGTATTATACCACTAGTTCAGTGGGTTTGCAAAGAATTTTCACAGGTTAATAACAGTGCGTGAGGTACCCACAGGTTGAGTACCTTTGAAAGGGAATGTCTCCTGTCGCAGAGATTGATCCAGTGTATCTGTTGAAAAGAGCAGCGATTTGCCGGAAAAAATGGGAACCTGGAAACATTTCTCGGCTTTGATTTCATTCCAGACCATCCAAATGACATTGAAAAAATCCCTTGATACAAAAATAATCAAAAATTCATCAAAAGCCACTGTAGAGTCATGGCTTCCTTCAGACACCGGACATTTCTGAGGTATTTCTGGGTATGTTCTCCCCGGATGGTGTCTGAAGAAATTTCTAGCCATAGGGATGATCTTAGCACTTCTCGATTTCAAAAGAGCGTCAGAGGATGAGAGCTGTTCAACCAGAAATGGTGTTTTCTACAAAGATGGTTGTAAACTCCCAGTAATTTTGCATAGATTTGTAAACTATTGTAAGCTACCAGTAGTTTAAAAATTAGGAAGAACACATCATCAATGGGTAGATCATTTGGTGAGGGAACCCATAGTCTCGTCAATCTGTATGTGAACATTTTAAGCGGAAGTGATGAGGTTTTCTGATCACGGAGGAAACAAATCCCATTTTTCCCAAGCAAGAATCCTGGTTCGGACTTTGCCCATCCTGGTGTCCACTACTAGGGTACCCATTTTTTGAAACCTCTGCGTTCAGAGATTTCCAACTGCCATGTCTGATTCCCGGAGGAAACAAAATAAAACTTCATCTTACCTAATCGCAGTGAAGTCCCCATCTCAAAACCTCCAACTTATAGCAGGATGTGTGCCATGTTCAAAAGATGGCCGGCTAATAGCCATATTGTTGGTGGATGGCCATCAATCCATTCAAAGGTTTTGACCAAGGCACATTTGACATCCCCATTTTCTCAGGGTTGCATGGGCCTTTTATAATATTTCGCATAGACGTTCTCGAGGTTTGTTCACCTTGCGCCACAGTTCGTCGAGGAAGGCCATCTGTTTTGGTGCCCTTGGCTTCAGCGCCGCAGCTGTGGCTTTTGGCATTGGGAAGCAGTGGCAAGAGATGTTCAACATTTTAGAGGCTCGATGGTCTATCCCTGGACGCAGGAAACGCAGGAAACGCAGGAAGTTGTAAGTGAAGCTGTAAGTGAAGCTATTTTTAGAAGCTATAACACATAGCAGAACACGCACAGAGAATTATACATACAGTGTATATATATAAAATATATATATATATATATTATAAATACACAATCCCATTATGACCATTATGTATGTTATTTGTATATATCTACACTTACATATATCATATTGCAATAATAACTGAGGTATCCCCCAGCCCATGTCATTGCATTTTTTTTTTTGACGCATCTCAAGCAGTTGGTTGAGCTTTTTTTTGGAGGCAGCAAACATTGGATATATGGGGATATCACATGATATCACTGATAAATGATGGTTGATGATTAGTGCGGGGCTTATACTAAGAAAATCTAAGAACTGTTTTGGGGATGATCAGAATCCATGGGGAATCGCTGTCACCCAGCGAGTGTTTTCAAGGAACGACACGAGGTTTTAAAAACACTGCTGGATGGAAGCAATGAATGAAGAGGAAGCCGCAGGTGAATTACGGTTTGTCCTCATGGGATTTGTTGTTGTAACTTCCAGATTTCTTGGAATTCACGGACAGGTCCCTTACCTAGTAGCAGCCATCCAAATGGGGAGATGACCTACAGCACTTTTGACTCATAATTTTTAGCTAGGTTTTGGTAATTCTTGAGAGTATAGAGCATCCAATGTTTGAGACACCCAAATTTCACTGGTTTGGCTCAGTCCTTTAAGGATTGGAAAGCAAAAAGGGATGAACCCATAACAAAATCAAGGTTTCTGACGACGACAACAACAACAACAACAACAACACCAACACCAACACCAACACCAACACCAACACCAACACCAACACCAACACCAACACACTTCAGATATTTGAATGGTTCTTTCCTGAATGGGTAATGTTGACGTGCTATTAACAACCCCCCCAACATTAAGAGCATCTAAATAAAGTTTAGGCCAAACGATGGCCGGGGGTCCCTGTGGAACATTTTCCAGACCTATGTGGCGCAGAACAAATTGCCAAATTGAAAACGAATATATAAGATTCCCACATGCATAGGAATGGAATTGCGAAATGAATTGAACCACGAAAATTTAGGTTCTTGAAATCCAAATACTTTATTTGGGTGCAAACATTCATTTTAATTTATATGTTAGGGGGCTTCAAGACTACCCCCATTTGCGCGATTGAGTTTGAGCATTTTTGAATATGGGTTTAGTAAGAAAATTGACCATTTGAGCCTTTTTGATTTTTTTTCAATTCCACTACTTTTCAGAAAAGGTTGTCCCAGCTTCCAGCTCGAAGGGTCTTGACTGCCAAACAAAAAAGTATCTCAGAATACTTGGTTTGGGGGGCCCTTTGAATCAAGTATTGGGCCCATGGGGTAGATGAGATTCCTGAAAGGGGATTCAAATAGGAAAGGAATTGGGACATGAATTCAACTCTAAATTTTGGATCCTTGAAATCCAAATACTTGATTTAGGGGGTGATATCATTCATCATTATTTAGATGTTAGTGGCTTCAGGGCTTCCCAAAAAACGAGGAAAACCGAAAAAAACAGAAAAAAACACGAAACACACAAAACAGGGTAAAAACGGAAAAAAAAACTTAAAAATCGGCTGGCGTACTTTATTACGGGGGGGTGGGTTATTATTTTTTCCGGGATTTGGCGTACTTAATTGGGAGGGGTCTTCTAATGGCACCCGGACATTATTTGTTCATTTGAAGAACAGACCCCAATTCTTCCTAGTATCCAACCATCAAATTTCTTGCCTGCTGCGGGTCTATTGTGGGGAGTTGGGGGTGCTCTAATGAGTCACCTGTCATCACTTGTCAATACTTATCATTTGATTGCAAGTTAGGCATAGCTAGGCAAAACTAGTTTCAATAGTTTCCTTCATCTTTTACTAACATCTTCTCATTTTCCATCATTATTCCATCATTATTCCATGATTTCCCATCATTTCCCATGAGTATTCCATCATTTTTCATCATTATTCCATCATTAGTCCATCATTATTCCATCATTAGTCCATCATTTTCCATCATTAGTCCATCATTATTCCATCATTATTCCATCATTTCCCATCATCATTCCATCATTAGTCCATCATTTTCAATCATTAGTCCATCATTACTCCATGACTATTCCATCATTTCCACCAATTTTCCATCATTATTCCATGATCATTCTATCATCTTCCATCATTATTCCATCATCTTCCATTTTGGCTGGCATGAGATTCCCCATTTTCCAAAGGGATCCAGTTGCCAGCTGCCAGGGCATGCATGGTCAGCGCCTTTCCGCGGATATCTCTGCTCTCTCCATGGCCTTAGGGGAAGCAGAACAACGGGGCTTGCAGGAGATCTGGAAATGCTGATGTTTTATGGTGTTTTATGGTGTTTTATGGTTTGTAAACCTCCCTATAGGATGGCTAAACATGGAGAACATATGAGAAAATCATGTTCTAATCATGGTGAATTTCATGGTTTTGTTGTGGGTAAAACAATGCCATAAACCATCCCTCAAATCAATCCAAATCACTAAAAATAGGTGGTATGGTTACCATTCGCAGTCATGGATGGTTATGACATTGGTTTGTTGTTTCACCCACATTAGTAAACCTCCCTTTAGGATGGCCGAACATTTGGGAACATGATGTTCGAATCAGATTTTGGCAGTGGGGATAGCCTATTTTTTCAGACTAAACGATGTTTCCGGAATCAAACAGTTACCATTCGAATAGGATAGTTGGGTATTATACTCAATTTATTCACAATCCATGCGATTGTAATTGATTTATCAAGAGTTGGTTCGAAAACGCCCTTCGGTGTCGTCATGGCTGGCAATGGGAAATCCCTGGAATGAATGGAGGTCTGGCAATGGTAAAATTTGAACTAAATGGGGGATTGTTCACTGTCATGTTTGACTGCCGGAGGGTACAATGTGAGGAAGATCCCAAACACTGTGGGTTGTACAAACGTTTTTTGCAGGAATTTAAATATTCCTGACGAATGATGAACATCTCTCAAACACCTAACTCAAGGCACTTCTGCAAAAGGTTTTGGCCACCGCTGAAGCGACTCACAAGAGGTATTTTGGTTCTTCTTACGCATGCTGGGAGCACTCCTCAAGAAACACTTAGATTCATGGTATTTCATGGTTAATAATGCTGATAATCTCATTTCATCTGTGACACCAGAGTTGGTGCGCCGCAACGCCAACTGCAGGTGCCCTCCTAACAACTGTGTTTGTCAAGCATGGATACCACATAGTCGACATAGTCATCCCGCTTTGTGTTATTAGTATCAGGAAAAGGGTTGACTAAAACCGAAACTGGGAACTTGGTTGTATAGCATAGCCATTCTTGTTTCTTTTTCTGCGCGCTGTGTGCAGTTGTTTTGCTCCCGATGTTGGCATTTAGCCATTAGTGTGGGGGCATTTTGCAGTTGTTTTGTTTTGTTTGGCCACAAATTTGTGGGCGTGAGCCCATTTACAATCCATCTACCTTCATTGTATACAACTTTGTCATTGCCAGTTTAGACTACCAGAAGGAGTCGTTTACTCTTGTTATAAAAATCATTAAAATTACCCCAGATGCTCAGGCCGGAAAATTATCCATCCAAGTCATGCAATTTCGCAGGACAGGGAACGTCAACTATTCGGCAGCCTTTCCTATGTGGTGCCAGGAGTAGCAGATGGCAGTCAAGAGGTATTTCACCAGGTCCCTGGTAATTTAACAGTTTGCGAACTGGAAATTCGCTAATTACTGTCAATATATAGGCAAATCATGAAGCTAAACGGGCCATTTTCCACAGCTATGTTTAATAAAAGGGCTAACGCCTTGGTGCCGCCGACTCCTTTAAGGGAGGGGCATGGATTAAGCTGGCTCAGAACATGAAACAACCAGAGCAAGCACGAGGACACAGACAAAAGTGTGAGGACACAGAAGAAGGTGAACTTGAAGTTTTGTGACTTCAAGCGTCTTTCATTTATAATCGGGCCTGTCCTAATGTCAAGGTGCCTCACAATTTGATGGTTGACAGTTGAACATATTTTTTTCCATCATCAAATTGTCATTTTATATCTCCATTTTCTTATTTCCATCATATTTTTTTTCCATCAGTTGACAGTTGAACAATTTCTATCTCCATTTTCAGACACTCCGATGAATTCACGTAACGAAGCAACGAAGCGTAAGCAGAGCTCGGGATGGCCACTGTGAAGCCCGGACACGGAATCATTGGGGAGAAACTCCTCATACGAAAACAGCGCCTCAGTAAGTAAGTACTTTGACGATGTGCATCACCAATGGCATCACCAAGATAAACAACAACCAGTTGTGTTTTGGTTGTGGAGTTTTTCTTGGGTCTACAATTGAAGGCCATCATGAGGGCATATGAGGGCAAGGGCACGCACGGGGAAGTTTGTACAGGTCCCTTTCTGAAGTTCGGCAGGTCGACCTGCACATGTCGAGGGTTTTTTGGTTTTTCCAACCAGTCCCAAGGGTTGCCAACCAGTGCCCCCATTTCCACGCGGGACATTTGGGAAAGTTAAGGTCATCATTTTCATTCATTTTCCATCTTTATCTAGCCATGTCTAGCCATGTTCCATTCTTTTCCGAAACCCCAGGGGGTATCTGGGGCCAAACCAAGCCTGAAACTCGCTGCTACCTTGACGGCAGGACTCCAGAGGCTGTCTCACTTGCCGCCCGCGGAAAAAAAGGTTCCTTTGGAAAGCCTGCATTTTACATCTCTATGTGTTAGTGTATACTGGAGGATAATAAAAGCCATGTTTTTGGGGCTATACTAAGTGCGATTCCTTTTTTTTGGGAAAAGACATGGATGATGTGCTGCAAGGCGTAACCGACACCGACCGGCACCTGGTTCTGAAAATGATAGATGGCCTGCACCAAATAGCCAAATAGCCATCTAATGGGAAACATGATGATGAAGTGGAATGGGCTAGCGGCTAGCCCATTTTCAGACAAAGCCATTCTGGAAAATATATGGAACATATGGGATGAACATCCATGAGCACTAAGTGATTGTGAAAAGCCATTGTTTTTTTCCCACAGCCATGTGGCTCTGATTGGCCAGTGTTTTTCAGATCAACCGATGATCAACCGTTGACCAAGGTCTGCAAGTCTACTGGTGTAACCTGCTAAAATCTTTGACGAGCTGTGTAAGTCGTTCAAGGACAACAGGCGTGTCATTTCTTAAAGATCGTTGGCAGTCGCATCTCGTTTATCCATGATCAGACCCAATATCCCCATGATCTTGTTGGCTACCCTCTGGTTATTTAACATAGCCATGGAAAATAGCCAATTTATAGATGGTTTACCTGGGTTTACCTATTAAAAATGGTGATTTTCCATGGCTATGTTAGTCATAACCAGATGCTAACATTCCTATTCGATCATCATATTGCCGATCCTACTGTATCATTGGTTAACCCTACTGTATCCCCTGAGACCAGGTGGTCTCCTGAAAAGGATAGCGTTTTTTTGAGAAAAAAAACTTAAGGTTAACCTTTGGGATCATGGCAGATACAACGAACATCAACAAACTAGTTCATGGGCTTTATGAGAAGCAAGTTATATACATGCCAGGCACTTCCTTGCATGATTCCATGATCATCATTCGTGTCTTTTTCTTATTGTCTTCACATTGTTAAGAAACTTAGTCATATTTAATGATATCCTTATTATTTTCCCAGGATATTATCTCAACAAATATCCCATAAAATCCCATTCTATCCCCGACTGCTTGGGGATATCCCCCATCGAATCCTATTGAGCTGATATAAATATACATCCCACTAAACTGTGGATGGAAGAAATCCTGCATTCACCCCACTTAGTACCTCGTTAGTAACCTTATATATATATACATACATGCGTTTAACTAATATGTTATATGTTTATATGATTTCTACGTGTAAATATCATCAAATATCTCCATAGTTTTTTTTCTGCCTAAAATTTCCCTTTTTTTCCACTGCTCGCCATGGCTCCGCTGACAGCGCTGACCGCGCTTGGGACCGGCGCCCGGCCCCTGGCCAGCTCCTTAGCTGTGCGCTGCGTGCACGTGGCCTGGCCAGGGAAAATGGTGATGTCATGGGATTTCATGGCCTTATCGATAGTCAGCAAACCAATCAATGACTCACCTAAGCAAGCAACCATGAATCATGAATTGCACAGGTTCCCGAATTCAACATGAAAACCTCAAGGATGTCTTTTGAACTCCTGTTCTTTTGGGGCTCCCTGCTACTTCTCAGCCTCAAAATGGCTATGGGGTTGCCAATGGACCCACTTGATCATTTTTTTAACCATACCAAAAATGATCATAACTGATAATCAATCTCAAGAGTTTAGGGAACAACACAGTTCTATGTGTATCATCATAAACGATTGCCAATCTCCATTATTAGTTTGGGATCATGATTATTGAAGCATAAATCACAAATCATTTATGATGATAAAGAACCCCAGATTGATAATCATTTATGCTGATAATAATTTTGAGATAACAGGAACTCACTGTAGTCATCTGAATCATGGTTGGGATTCAGGGTAACTATCCCAAAACAGACCAACATTTTAGATGAGTGAAATATGACAATTTACCCCGAATCATTAATCATTAATGTTAGTAAAGCAGTTTTCTCTATCTCCTAGCATTTTTATATGGGATTTCAACCATCAACCATCAATCCATATATAATAAAGTTGGTGGTTTGGATCATTTTTTATTTTCCATTTCATATATTTCGGATGTCATCCTTCCCATTGACGAACTTGTTTCAAGATGGTTAAGTCACCACCAACCAGATGACTATTAGCATGATATAACCATTACTCATTACTAACCATTACTATTCATTCCTATAACCACTAACGTGGGTGGTGACGTTTTTCGAATGTTGAAGCTGCGATGATGACATTTTTCTCCAGTGCCGCCAGGTGAGAAGAATCGCCCTTGAGAACCCAAGGCCGTCGTAGTTACCCTCTGGTAATTGACCATAGCCATGGTATAGATGGCCCATAGAAATAGATGGTTCACCTATTCAAAATGGTGATTTTCCATGGCTATGTTAAATAACCTGGCAATTTGTGACCGAGCTAGCTATTGAAAATGGCCATAGAAAGTTCGTTGATTTACCGTTCTTAAAAATGGTGATTTTCCATAGTTATGTTAGTTTATCAGAGTGTATGGTTGATTTATGTGCATGGATTATTTAATGATATTTCATGGTTCATCATTTTATCCATGGCCGATCTTGATCAAGCTGACACACCTCTTGCCAACTTTACCGGATGGGACCAATCCCCTTTTTTTGCAATTCTCGATGAGTCGGACATAAAAAGGAACCAGCTGTTGGGGTATGCTGGACAGTGTTTTAACATGTTTTAACTAGTAAAATGCTCAGAAGATCAACGCACCTTTTTTCGCCAACGTTGGGGTCATGGAGTGGCAAGGGAGACAAGTCAAACAGGTCAAATCTTGAACGTTGAACCGGATGTTTAGGATCTGATTTCAGGTTGAGAGTTGGGTCTCCAAAAAAGAATAGAACAGTCGAAATCGAGAAGGTTTTAGATGATGGGTACTTCATGGTACTTCATGAGGATTTCAAGGTTTCCAACGTTTCTATCTGTAGGCCTTGCGCTGAGTGGTTTTCGGTGGTAGCTCAGATGCCGTTCCATCCCATTCGGCGTTCCAGTCCCTAAATTCATTTGGTTTTCCTGTCGATGTTCGTTGATTCTCCCAAAGATATTTTAAAAACCACTGAATTCACTAAATTCATGGGGCTTTTTCCAATTTTATTGATATTCAATGAATTATTTTCACACTAACATGGGCTAATCCCAGATTTTCCCACTGAACGATCCCTCGGTGCGCCAGGGACTTCTTTGGTTGCAGTCAAGAGGACCTGGACCACCGCGACGCGGCGATTTCAGCGAGCCGCGCCAAATATGACCAGCACCGAAGCAAGGAGCTGTCCTTGGGACCGCCCATAGGAGCCTTGGACCCGGTTTTCGTTGGAGGATTTTTCCATGAATCGTAAGTGTTAGCAGGTGCTTTTAGGCCATAGCCACGTATAAATTTTACCACTAGTACCGCGCGAGAGGTTGGTTGTTGTGAGTCACGGATGGCAGAGCGAAGCCACTGATGGACCGACAGGTGGTTGAGGTCTCCTCTCTTTCTCTCTCTTTCTTTCTCTTTCTCTGACTACCTACCTACCTACCTACCGACCGACCGACCTATCTATCTATCTATCTACCTACCTATCTACCTATCTACCTATCTATCTATCTCTCTCTCTCTCTATCTATCTCTATCTATCTCTATCTATCTCTATCTATCTCTATCTATCTCTATCTATCTCTATCTATCTCTATCTATCTCTATCTATCTCTATCTATCTCTATCTATCTCTATCT
>Ga0126342_10018428_pt1 | contig 11971 bp, 12 predicted proteins | sample Cyp1metagenome_FD_92528 | JGI IMG/M metagenome (GOLD analysis project Ga0126342, IMG submission 92528) | Coral microbial communities from Lord Howe Island, Old Settlement Bay, Australia - Cyphastrea 1 metagenome | ecosystem: Host-associated > Invertebrates > Cnidaria > Coral ... | reverse complement strand
TTTCCTTTCTTTCCTTTCTGGTCAATCAAAGATCGGCATTGTGCAGTGTCTTCCACGGAGATTTTGGGGCTCACACTAGCAGTCACCAGCAGAATCGAAACATTCGCATTTAAATAATTTACTGAGTAACACTTGTCAACTCATGCGCAATACAAATATGAAAGGAATCTACCCAATGCTTACCTTGGCTTAAAGTGCCTAAAACCTCAAAGGTACTGCTTGAATGACACCAAGGAGTGCTGTATCGATGCTTGCCACTAAGTTTACTGGACGTCTTGGTTGCTTAAGTCAGTGGACAATCCGATACACGGAAATTCTGCATTAGGTGGCAGTGTGCAATGTGTACATCTTTGCCAAGCTTCGAGGTTGCCAGTACAGTCAGTCGTACAAGGCAAAGGTCTCAAAGACCTCTGTTGACTTACAATGTCGACCAAGTCAACTGAGCTCTCTGTCGGATAAGAGCTTCAAGCATCTTCAAGTGCCTTTGGATTGGTTACGTCCCATGAATTCAAGTCTCACTGAAATCAAGAAGAGAACATCGTCACAAGGTCCTTGAAATTGTCACAAGCGACAAGTAGCAGGCCCTTTATCAAAACAGGCTTTGGGATTGCAAAAGCGAGGTTTCACTCGCTGTGTCATGATAAGGATTTTTGAACACTGGAATCGCCGGGTATGGGTCAATCTTTCTTCAGGAAGCAAAGCACTGCCTAAGCACTGCCTAAGCACTGCCTAAGCACTGCAAATCCTGCACTAAATGAGTTGTGAGCCGTCAGCGCCTCAGAGTCCACATCGGTTGACAAACAGCACCAAGCGCTATCAGAGCTGCTAACAACCCGCAACATGGCAGTCAAGTTGACAGCAAGGGGTGTCAGGCGGGGAGCAATGCGCTGCTTGATGGTTAACCCTGTCTTGTATTGTCATGTGAGTCATGTGCACGGGACAATGGTCGAATAGACTATTTGCAGGCTATTCGCTGCGAACAGACTACTGTAAAACATTGGTCAATTGCCGCATTTGCTTCCGGCACATTGGGCTGCAATCTGCAGCGCAAGGTGCAAGAGAGTTGGCATGGTATGTCGGACAAAAGACTCTTGACATGAAACGGTTCTCTTTGCTGAGAATGGTCTTTAGATGTCTTTAGGGACACTATCATGATGTCTGATGCAAGACGTTCAAAACTCCACGTTATGGTTGCCAGGCCTTTAAGACTGCTACGTACTTGGCTGGCCTTCTATTCTAAAGAACAGGCTGGTTTCCATCATGCAGTATCGGTTGCGGTAAGTACCAACACTTTAAAAAGCAAAGGTCCATGAACTGTTGGGCAGTTTTGTCACGAGCAACATCTTAAGCCAATTATTTCTAGACCTTTACAAAGATAAGTAGCCCATGCGCTCTGTTTCAAACAGAAGGATTTGAATTGTTGGGCATCCAAATGTCAGCCAGTAAACAGCTAAGGCTGGGGTCCACCAACCTCAGAAGGTTCAGCCTCACAATTTCCAGGCTGTAAAATATCTCTTTTGGGTGCCAGGGAGAAAAGTCATGAACCTCCATTGTATATGACACTGCTTTGTTGGCGACAGTTCCTGTTTGGCAACCGCACTATGTTCAGACCACGGAAGTGACAGTTTTGAACTTGAGTGCATACGCTTTGTCACAGGCTATTTCGGCACGGTGCTTTTTCACTTTTGCCTGGTGTCTTATTTTGCGGAAAACATTGATTAAACTGCTGGGCTCTACCGCAAGCAGGGGCAGGGGCAAGTCCATATTGTAACTATGATAAATGGCTTAATTGGCTCACCTACGACAGTCATCAAAGTCATGCTTCATCTTCTGCAGAAGCAACAGTTGGACACCGTCGTTGCTCCCGCTTTTGACTCAAGATGTCTTGGCCACATCACGTGAATCACGTCTTCAATATTTTTGCACGAATGCAAATTCCATTTGCTCCTTGTTTGATCCGTACAATAGTTTGAACGCAATCATTACTACAATGCATCTGGTGGAACATCCGGTCACTTTCAAGCGGCATTCCTGGTGGATCAAGCAAGTGGAGCATCTTATCTGTCTTAAAGTCCTAGAAATGTTCCAAAGAAAACAGCTTTTTGGTATCTTAGTCACACAATGCCGCAAGGCCAGCGTAGACTGGGCCTTGTTGGTGACTGGGGTGTGTGCCATTTTACCTTTTCAACTGCCTGGCAGATTGGAGTGTCTACAGCAAAGTTTGAGCTTGCTGCGAGCTCATGCGATCATGGATATCTGCTTCAGTTCCGGGGGCAAATCAATAAAACTGACGAACTATCTGAATGTTCATTGCCAACAGCCAAGACTCCTTCGTACCGAGGACTTACCAACGCATCAAGGAATCAACATGAATTGACAATGGAGACAGCTTGGAACATCTTGGCCATCTCATAAAGCCAAGGTGTATGTAATGCGGCATTCATTCGTATGGCAAGGCCGACCTGAGAAAAAACATAACAAAGAAATGTCTGCTGCCAAACTATTTGAGACCAGTAGTGACTCCGGTGACTGCTGGGGTGCAATCTGCCCTGAAGCTGCGAAATTCAGGTCAAAAAAAGCCTTGTTGACTCCAAGAGCACGTGAACACAAAACTGCAAGAGCGAGCGGCTTATGACTCATGTACTGTATTTGAATCTTGGGACTTTGTGTATCCGTGGTACAAGTTGGTGCTGGCTTGCATTGCACAACCTGCCGACTAGTTCAGGATTTGAAATGTCGACTTGGTCTTGCTTAAGGAGCCAAAGGAGCCAAAGGAACCAATCGCATCCAGAGGCATCAGTTTTACGGCCCACTTATTCAGCTAGATATAGCTAGATTCAGCTAGTATGCAGAGGTCTGGTTCTATGGGCCTTCAGGCCTTTCTGTGAAATCAGATTGCTCTGAGAACTCCAGTGCTTTGGACACATCCAACCTGGTTAACAAAACCTGTACGATTTGGAAAGATGTTGTGTGAAACGGCAACCACAAGCAATGAACAGCCGCGTCCATCAAGTCTCTCATGGCTCAATATCAGCGGGACAGCTTGCACCTGCAGGAAAAGTATGTCTTATGCTTAAATGTCGTAGACTCGATGCACAATAATAGACAATGCCAATTAAGCACAATGTTCATGTTGGTTGCCTTCATGACTGGTCCTGGGCTACACGCAGTCTGTCGACCACACTTTCTTCCTGTTGTTACTTGATCCTCCCGTAGCCGCCGTAGCCACATTTGTGCTTGGCCTGTGTTCTCTGAGAACTGAAGCAACTGAACTGCTGATATGCCTGATATGCAAACTTAAAATTGATGTCTGTGAAGCCCAGTCTGAGCTGAGAGGTAAAAGTCACTACCCAAGGCACAGTAGAGCACATGAATTGCAAGCCATTACGGAGTGAAATGCTCTCCTAGAAAAAAAAAACTGATCAAAAACTTGAGTTTCCCTTTGTCATGCTTAACTTGACCAGTCTCAAGAATGCAGTGTCAGTCTTTGTTTGGTTTGTCTTTGCCTCGACCAGCAAGGGTACTGCTTGGATAAAAGGATAGTAATATGAAAGTAATATGAAAGTAATATGATATCATGATGGGCTTTCAATGGGTTCTATAGTTCTTCCTGCAGGACCACTTTTTCACCTCGCAAAGCGCTTGAAGCTTGGACCATCAACATCTGCAGGAGCGGATCCTGAGCAACGCATTGAATGCAGGAAATCCCAACGCCCTTGGCCCTAAGCTTCCAGAGCATACACTGAGTATTGGAGGCTCAATGTCGGATCACAAGCAACAACTGCTGGAAAGCACTTCAAGTCCATTCATACCCGTGGTTTTCTGCTGCTTACAGTAATTGACAAAGACATGTCTGGGGTATGTCGGTGCTATTGTCACACACTATCATACACTCACATTGGCGGAATGAAATATTGATGCATGCCCACTCAAGACCCTTTGGCTTTTGACATCACGCTGTGTGAATTGAAGACAGCGTCGAGAACTTTGAGTACAAGTTGCGGCAAAATACACTTTGAACTGGCAGGTTCGTGTCACTTTTCTTGATGATAGTCGACCTTCTGGGAAAACATCACCTTCACCCTCTGAATACATCTTCATGTTTGTGGCAGTTCAAACGTGTCATATCTGGAATCCAGGTTAGTCTTGCCTGTTTTGTTCATACGTGAAACGGCCTGTTCTATTCCCTAATACTTCTACTTATTCTTCTACTTATTCTTCTTCTTCTTCTTCTTCTTCTTCTTCATCCTGCCACATTGGTCTAGATCGTACAGATTTTCTGATGTGAAAGAACACTTCACCAGCAGCGTGGCACCGGGTCAAATTCATTTCTGCTTTGACTTGACGCGTGACTTGACAGGCCCTTCATAATGTGTCAGAAATTGTCAAATAGAAAAGCACCAGCACTGAAAAATTACAGCAGTGGATATAGTCACAAACATCATAAGAATCATAACTATAACCATCAAAATTGCCCGCCACAATCATGCAGGTCGGCGGCAAGAAGAAGAAGAAGAAGCAGAAGAAGAAGAAGAGAAAAAAAAATACGACAAGAACCAGAAGACCATCAATAGTGACAACGCCCCCTGTGGTCCATCTTTGAAGCGCTGCTTCTCATCGGCGCGCCGCCTTCATTTATTTCTCAGTGTTTGTTCTAACTTTGAAATACTAAGCTGACAAAACATTGGGGGATTGTTTGGTCTCTAACAATTTGACGTTTCGGGGTTGTGCAGTTGTGCAGTTGTGCAATTCACAAACAACACATCCTCGGATCCCTTGATCTTCGGACATCTGTATCCATTCTAACGGAGGCTTGTGAAGGTATCGAGTCCCAATCAACAACAATGATAACAATAAACAATGATACTGATCATGCTATTAATGATAGTACATAATGATGATGATAAACACCCCCTCAGTACTAGCGAACACTATCATCAAGTCTTTTGCTTTCTACCCTTTCTATTCTGTATGTGCGTGCGTCCCTCCATCTGTCTGTCTCTGTCTGTCTGCCTGCCTGCCTGCCTGTCTGTCTGTCTGTCTGTCCATGTCTTTGGTTTTCCTGTTTGTTTTCAGCACCTGGCTGAGTTAAACAAACTACACCGTGCTTGAGGAGGTTCTGGACTTTGTGTCTGTGATACTTCCGAGCTTCTTAAATCACTTATGCAGTACGATGCCGAAAAAGAGCTCCCCTTTATATAAACGGAATTCTGTGGTCACGCGTTCTGGCTTCCGATTTGGCCTCAAGGGTCTGCAACTATTCCCGTCCAGTTCTCAGAACTTGAAAGCATGTTGCAAAAAAAAATCTGGGAACGGGGCTTTTGCCTTGAATGAAGTCCAAGGCTGTCTGGACGTTCATCCCAGACCTACAAACTGTAATTCCAGTGGCTCAGCAGTGGCCAAAAATATCAAGCAATTGATGTGCGCTGCGAGCCTTGAGAGACTTGTCATGTAAACTTGCTTCTTCTGCTGCAGCTCCTCTTGGGCTGGAGATTGGATCAACCTATTTCATACGTATCAATACCAAATACATGTCTGAATCATTACTGTATATGATATGTAAGCAAACAAGCCGAGACTATGACACAGTAAGGGATTGAAGTAGTGTCACAGAGGTACATCCTTGCCTGCTTCAAACGCGTCACCTCATTCAGCTTCTGAACATCGCAGGCGCGAACCTGCAAATCTGTATTTGAATCTAGTTGGGAGCAAAATAAATGAACAACTTCAAGACAATGTTGGAAGGGACAGGCCCTCTAGAAAGGAATGCAGCAGGAAAATTCAAGTACAAAGTACAAACTCCTCTTGTTCCCTAGTCCTCTTCGCACGGCAAGGCTCTTAAATCATCCACTGCAACCTCTTACTGGTAGTGCTCGGAGTGCAAGTCCAAGGTAAAGCAGAGTTGTACTTCTGTCCCACAGTGCCTCTCCCTTCTTATTGAAGCCGACCGAGAAGACAACGGTGTCACCAATTCTGGCTCCCTCACAAGCTGCTCATCGCAAAACAAGCATGAAGGGCTACCAGTCAGAAGACTCTGCGGGGTGCTACAGACATTCCCTAACAATGAAAGCGTTTGTGCCACAAGAATCCGTGCAGAAATGTGCAAAAGAGTATACCATCTGAATCTGACCCGTTTCTGGTATGGAATCAACCGTATGGCATGATGGTCGAAGATCAAACGCCATGACCTGTTGGGCACAAAAAAACACAGGGAAACCTGGGGAAACCAAAACACAAACCAGGCCTCACAGTGTGCTTCCCGCCAAGAAATTTACAAGCCAACATTGTGCTTCCCAAGTCAGGTGAGACAATTCGTAGAAGAAACCGCGAGACAACCAACACAGGATTCGGCACTTTTGACAGAAGAGTCGACGGTCAGTATGTCAGTACACAGGATACAATGTTTTACAGCAAGGCCTTTGCTCAAACCCAAATTTCACTCAAAAGTGAATGATATTCAATTTTCAAATGGGTTCAAAAAAGGTTGTTGAACCCATGCGGCCTGGTAGGACTCTCGGTCGATGAAAATGTCGCGTCCAAAACGCTTGAAAGTCTCGGGACATGAAACGAAGCCATAGCCCTTCAGCGTGTCAAACTTCGAGATCAACCCAACATAATGGTGTGACCTTGCAGCGTCAGGGAGAGGGGATCTGAGTGTGGTTTGGGGCAACTGCTCCCATTATTTTTAGGCCTACATGTTTACACATACAAACAAAAAGTTTAAACTATGAGATGCTATGCTTCACAACACTTCGAACAATTTCGTCCGCCCCCAACAAAATCAGGCCAAACAAAAATACTAGTAGGTGAAGAAATATCATCAATATTATTAGTACTGGAGATGTGGGAGGTATTGCTACATTCATGTCAAACATGTTTCTTTCGAGTAAAGTTGTTTGACTTCGTACTTTTCTAACACCAGCCTTTGGGCCAATGGCATCTGCTTGGAAGCTCCTGTTTTGGAGAAAGGCTTTACCCAGAAGTGCAAGTGCAAATTGCAACGCACAATTGCACAGCCAAACAAGAAAAAAACTTAAGCATGGCAAAGCTAGGAAATGCTGTGTAGCAGCCCTTTCCTGAAGGCCCAAAGAGGGAACAAAAAAACACAAGTAATTTTACTGGAGTTATCTAAATATGTGTAAATATGTCATATACAGGTTTCATTGGTACCACTGGAAATGAAAGGAACCAAACAAATTTGAAGATAGTAGGGCGGCAATCCCTACACTGTGTTTGTGTGTCAGTGTCTTTCAATTGGGGAAGCAAAATTAGCGATATCAGAGGTGAAACGATCTTCTGAGACTGAAAGAGGGGAGCTGAAAAAAGCGGCCGAAGTGAAATGTGCCAGGTCAAAAAGACTCCCGGAGGGACTTCATGGGACTTCAATGAGGAAAACATATTGAACTCGCAACAAACATAAACCAAATGAATTCACCCGGTGTACGTCCCGCTTTCTGGGGCAATCTGGGACGACGGCTGTGAAGCTGCTCGCTTCACCTTCTCTTCTGCTTCTTTCACTTTGTCCTCCAGCTGATTCATCTCCGCAAGTGCTTTGCTTGCATCAGTGCCTCAACAAACACATCTCAACCACACGTACTTTATATATATATAACTTGTTTGTCCTTTCTCTGCATATTTCGTTACATGATTGCTGACAGTGGGAGACTTGTATCTGTGCACTTTCAACGTGTACATGTGTTACAATATTCCTTTGGTCTAGGGTGTAGCGCCCGTAGATACAAACTCAAAACAGACGCATTATGTGTATATTATACTTGTGTGTATTCACTATACTTTCCTCCCTCTTAGAAGTGCTCTTCACTGGTGTTGTAGATTGTAGAGTGTCAGAAAGGACACCCAAGCCGCAATGTTGCAAACATGCAAACACCAAAGGGCATCCTGACCTTTCGCTGGCTTCCCACCACCAAATTGAACCAACACAGCTCCGAACATGGTTTTACAGTAAAAAGTGAAAACATCTCAAACTACAAAGCAATATACAAAGCGACAGCCACCATGGACATCTATGAAACTTGTAGAAGACTACTTGGACCACTTGTGCAGTTATGGGTGTCATATGGGTGTCCCTCTGCATTTTGTAGGACGGCTAAGGCGGCTAGGGCGCTTTGAAGCCCCTGACCGCCACCAATCGATGCTGAAGACCTGGCAGAAAAACTGTCGTTTGAAGCAATGACACAAACATCACAATCACAAATAATCACAAAGCAATTTGCCAAATTTGCAACCCAAATATGTCAATCTAAATCAGAGTAGCTGACATCACAAGAATCGAAAAAACGATTATATTGACGGTGTTGGTAACCCACACCATGATACTGTGAGTGTATAGCTCGCCGTCAAGTCATGATTTCCAGGATAATATGCGGAAATCTGGCAAAAGTTGACCCAACGTGCCCGCTTGCAGGATGAATGAAGAACACACTCATGTATGTGTTGTATGTGTTGATACCACAGACAATCATCTCTGAGATTCTCTGAGAACATAATTGTGCGCAACAGTGTTCATTCTCACTCACAAGCGCCCCCACTCAAGAAAAAAAGGCTTACAACAACATGTTGGAGTATGTGGTCTGCGCAACTCCAGTTTGATGCGTTCTATATGTAGGCAGACAATTGCCCTTTATTATTGACATCAGACCTCAAGCATGAGCTACAATGCCCCTTAACCTCTAGAGGTTTGCGTTCAGGAAGGTCAGGAAGACAAACAAACAACAGAAACAGCGAACCCAGCTGTTAAGATGCGGCTGGCTGAAGACGTTTGAAAGCATGCTCAAGGTCATGCTAAGCCATCAATCCAAATTCCGTGAACCTATTCACTTGGAATAGCACTTTGAAAGAAATGTTACTGTTAAAAGCTCAAACATGTATGCTCATGGTCGAACCGTGCTTGAAGAAATTGTCTGCAATTGATCCATGATCAACAAGAACACTGACCAAACTGCTGCATCAGGACATCCACATCATCGTCATCGTCGTCATCATCAGCAGGAACATCTGTAGGACACTTTACAATTTCATCATCATTATACTAAAGTTGCCTCATGAAACTGAAAGCAGACTCACTCTAGGACACCCAAGAGCTATCAAAAAGAAACTCTTGAAAAAATGACATGGACACTGCCACCCATGCTGCCGACACCACCCAGCCGCTGCCACACTGCAACATGAAAAGAAAGAATTTTGAAATCACGCGATCGCCGCGATCAGCCATTGCTGAGGCACGTCTGGGACACGGCCACAAACACAACCCAGACACAAATCACAAATGCGGAGAGATCTGATCCTAGAACTGAGACCCCATCTGTTCGATGACATGACTATACAGATATAGCAGAAACTACTTGTCACCGACGTATAAGATATCATATCATCATGCAATTGAGGACAGCTACCTGGAAAACTCCTGTATTTGCCACAAAACAAGGTGTGCAGGACTCTTCTGGTCACAAGCGGCTGAGACATCCGCAACAAACAACTACAGTAGAGCACCATGCTCGGCACGACACGGACATGGTGAAATGAACTGAGTGCAGCACAGCTTGAACAGCAACCACCAACAAACATAACATACACATTCGTCGCAACGACTAGAAAAAAAAAGAATCACAAGAGGAGGATACCATGTCCTACCAGATCAAAGGGCTCCACCATGACAGGACAACATCATTACCAGCATCATTAAGGGTGACCAGAGCACAGCCAGTCGCAACCAGCACAAGCAAGACATTGCCGCACAAAAAAACTTGGCACCAGGGCACCACAAAAAGTGCTGTGTGAGTAGTAAGAAGTACATGGTGATCCTTTTTTGTTCATCTGGAAACGGCCATTCTTAGTGGGAAAAAAGCCTTTCGCAAGACTTTCGCGAATCCAGTTGTTTTTTCGCGGGACCCAAAGGCTCAGTCGTTACCTGCCTGACTATCATAGATGGTTCATGATGGTTCCATCATAGCCTTGTAAACATGCAGCTAGCATCACAGAATCCCTCTCACAACAAATGATTACTTATTGGGTATGGAGTTGTAAGGCTTAACGGGCCACCCCGTTCAAAATGCGCTTTCACTTTCGCCCCGCTCCTTCACGTAACTTTCGCGGATTTTCGTGTAAAAAATTTCTTTTGAGTTGTCTACGTGCATCATGATTCATAATATCTAAGTTTTGCGAAGCTTTTCTGAACTCAAAAACAAAAACGTACGGGAAGGTTCGAAACATAACATGAACGGTCTTTGCAATCATAAATCTTTACGCAAACTTTAGAACGATCGCGAGTGGCAAGAGTGGCAATTCAGACTCCGCACCCTGCATCATAGCCATTCACCAGCATCTGCTGATACCTGAGAAAATACGCAACCGAACTTACAAACTCATTCCCGCCTGAAACTGTTGCAAACTAGCTTTATGTCATTTGTCCATCAGCATTAATATCAGTATTTACAGTATCCGTTTCATTTGCCCACTTTCTACCTGCATACCTGGCAGACAAAACGGAATCAGGTGCTCAATGTTGCCATTCATCATGCCGTGATTCTTACGAATGTGCTGTCTGTTGTCAAGCTGCTGCTGCATGTACAGCAATTGCTGCTGGATTGATGTAGATGTTCCTGCAAGAGCGCTTGGCTCCTTCGCGCACTTCAGTTACTTGCTGGCTAAATGGTCCAACTGCATACTCAACCTACTTCGGACTAAATGCTCAAAGTTGTTTTGCAACCTGAGGTCAAACAACCGAAAAAAAAAATGCAAGACTCCTCCAAGGAAAGCGGCACAGCCTGAGGATTACTTGTGGCAGCACAACGCTCATCTCTCACCACCCACCAGGATTTGCCACCAGGATTTGTCACATGTCACAATGTGCAAAGTGCCCGGCCGGCTGCGAAGAAACCGCCGAGGTCGCTGTCACGCTTTGAGCAGTGAGGAGGTTCCCCTGGGAAACAGGGTGTGGTCAATGGTCAACACCTCTGCATGCTACACAAGTGGCGAAGTATCTCATTTTGTATCTTCACGAGGTGCAAAAAGCACCACTCAATAGCGTCTCTTGCAGCAAAATCCATCGTGCCTGCGGCACTGATGGAAAATGTGCCATACCAGCATGCTGATTGCCACAAGCTGCCTGACACTGTCTTTCACTTGGAGAGACCAAAACAGTTTCTGACAATGGCACAACTTGGATGCCTCAAAAGCATTTTTTGGCAAGTATGAAGAACTCAGCTCGGACATTCATGGCATATGTGTTGCAAAGAGTGTCTGTGTGTGTGTGCATGTTCGTGCGCCTGCGTGGTTGAAGGTAACACACGCTACAATGTACATGCTCAGAGAGAGAGAGAGAGAGAGAGTCTGCTTCTCAGGAAGAACTGTACGTTGTGGCTGGCATTCTGAGACATAGCCAGCTTTCAGAACTACGTCATCGTGCTTCGATCTTACTCTAGTCAAGGGGATACAGAAAGGACAAATCCGTTTGCTGACAAATGCGATATTTCGTTGGTTCACAACTGCACATTTGTCTGTAACGCGACATGCACGGATCCATGTCAAGATATTATTCTTGTTCCGTCCATGCTCAATGCGTGCATAGCACGACTGTGTTTACTCTGAGGCGAAGCCATTGCTGGGCGCTAGGGTTGGAAAGGGGAGTGAAATGACTACATAGAAGCTCAGCTGTCAGTGTCTGCGCGCTGCCATTGTGTTTTACGCTTCAGGGTCCTAAAAGCACACTACTATGGGATTAAATATTAAAACATATTAAAACTGTAAGTTTGCATGTTCCATTTGTTTACTTCATTTTCATGTGCACCCGTATTCAAACACACTCGGTGGTATTCACTGTGTTGTTGCTTGTGAAATAAAACTGCGGTGTATCTGCGAGGCAAAAAGGGAAAGTCCGGTGAAATGTTCTCCTTACTTTCGCGCCACATCCGAGCACCAGACGCCAGAGGTGCCACCAAGCAAGGCCTCACAA
>Ga0126342_10018427_pt1 | contig 11972 bp, 10 predicted proteins | sample Cyp1metagenome_FD_92528 | JGI IMG/M metagenome (GOLD analysis project Ga0126342, IMG submission 92528) | Coral microbial communities from Lord Howe Island, Old Settlement Bay, Australia - Cyphastrea 1 metagenome | ecosystem: Host-associated > Invertebrates > Cnidaria > Coral ... | reverse complement strand
AGCCATGGAAAGCAAGCCAAAAGCCAAAAGCAAACAAGCAAAAAGCAAAAAAGCAAAAAAGGCAAAAATAACAAAAAGCAAAAAAACAAAAAGCAAACAAGCAAAAAAGCAAAAAAGCAAAAAAGCAAAAACGCAAAAAAACAAAAAAAGCAAAAAGCAAAAAAGCAAACAAGCAAAAAAGCAAACAAGCAAAAAAGCAAAAAAAGCAAAAAAAAGCAAAAACGCAAAAAAGCAAAAAAAGCAAACAAGCAAAACAAAAACAAAAAAAAACAAACAAAAAAGCACAAAAGCAAAAAAGCAAAAAAAAAAGGAGAAAGCAAGATAACACAAGAAACCCAAAAAAAAATCCAAAAACGTAAAAGAAAAAAAATCCAAAAAAAAATAGGCCTCCCTTGTTTTTTACCAGCCATGGCTAGCCATCGTCGCCGGAGTGGAACCATCTTGACATGCGATGGATTTGGGTTTGCTGCGACTGGTCAAAAAATGGGCAGATTTTGGCAGTTTGACCATGTTTGACCCACGGAAAAACCATGACGAAGCTAACTTGCTCCAAGCGTCTGAGTGAAGTTTGGTTTTTCGATGATCAAAGATGCCAGGACGGTGCATAAGAAACCTGCCATTGGATGTGGGGTATCTTAAAAATCTGGGTGATTCTAACATGTTAATACATTTCGTGGGTGGTCCATTCCAAACATCATCCGAACTATGGAGATTTGTTCGGCTAAGCAATTTCAACTTGGGATTGAGATTTGACATTTGAATTACCCTCTGGTAATTTAACATAGCTATTGAAAATGGCCATTTATAGTGGATTTTCCCATTTAAAAATGGTGATTTTCCATAGCTATGTTAATTTACCCGAGGGTAACTTCCCAGCGGAACCGCCTTTGAAGTAGTCCCAGAGCGCCGCAGTGGGCCCAACTGCAAAGGACAGAAGGAAAAGCATCACCTCCAATCGGTTGATGACATCGTCATCTTTGGATGACACGTCTCCGAGAAAACATGACAAGACAACACAAAAAAGATCACGACACGTCACATTTACATCATATTATACATAAACACGTATGTATATATATATATATACCCATCATATCATCACAGGCCATTACATACATGACATTGCACACATAACACTGCGTACATTATATTACATACATTGCGGTGTCTTCTGGTGTCAACAAATGCAGTGCCTCATACCAGGAGAATAGGCAAAGACCTCATCCGCGGCGGTTTCTCGGGCGAAATGTGACGGTGTTTGGGTTCCCAAAGAAGAGCTACGGAAAGACCCCCTCTATTTAACATAGCTATGGAAAAAGCACCATTTCTAGATGATTTACTTATATTTACCGATTTACCTATTAAATGAGCCATAGAGTGAATAACCATATGATAAATCCGCTTACTGCATCACCTACACTAACTCTCCTTTTTGGATTAGAGGTTGGATGAGATTGGTACCAAGAATGCTAGCCATCTGTGGCTTTTCAGCGCCCTGAGAAGCCAAATCTTGGTGGTGTAGCTTTCATTGTTCCAACTGAAGGAGGTGCAAACCACTTGGGAAGTCTGCTTTTGCCCGTGCACCTGGGGATATTCCATATATGACGGGGTTAATGTGGTTATTACCAACAATAAGCTATCCCCGACAATATATATATATATATATATATGGGTGGTAAGTTAACTATCATCCCCAAACGGTAGGTCTGTTAGGTTTGCCACATTAATCTGGTCCTTATCCACTTGCTAAGTGGGATTTGTTTGCCTCGTTGAACGCCACCATCTTGTGGAAGTTTTGCCAAGCCACATCTGATTTGGACTCCTTCCCCATGTTGGTTCAGCAAGCAACGCTGTGTAAAGAGTCCTGAGCTAGGATGCCCCAATGAAAATCAATGAAATCATTTGTGAACGCTATAGGAAAACAATGAAACACTCATCCATGAAATACATCTATTAAAAAAATGGAGAATGTTCCGTCATCAGGTTAGACTACCACAAATCCACCAAAGGCTAATACATGATGCCTCAAGCATCCCCCCTCAATTTTTTGTGCCTTATCGGCTGATCACATGGCATGCCCAAGCATCGGGTCACAAAGTGTGCCAGAAGGACTGAGCAGAGAAAGCTGGCATAGGTCAGCACGGGCCAAATGCGTTGCGCGTGGACACTGCGAACCTCGGCCTTAGTGAACTGCTGGCGACCCTTTTTCTCTCGTGGAAGTGCCAGTGATATCCACCTGATATCCACTGCTCGGATGGATTTTGGTGACTCCGAGCAGTTGGCAGATGTGGGTCTACAACGGTTTACCCTCTGGAAATTTGACATTTATAGTGGATTTTCCGATTTTCCCATTAAAAATTGTGATTTTCCATAGTTATGTTAGTTTACCAGAGGGTATCATGTGAAAAACGATGGAAAATCTTGGACCCCATCAAGCCATCGAGCATCATGGAGCCCAGCGACTGGTTGACTCACAATGACCAAACACCCGCAGGTGAAAGAGAACATCCTCAGAACATCCAGGCCTTCCGTGAGTCAAACGATGTCAAACGGTGTCAAACGGCTCAGGCTCAACAGGGCACAGATTGTGGATGAATTTGGATCACTTTAGATCTATCATATATAATATGATATAATATGTATATACTGCAATGTGTACATATACATATATATGTGTGTGTGTGTGTCTGTGCGTGCATACATTTTGGGGTACCCCCTTTTTCACGCGCAACTATAGCGGACCCATGACCCCTGACAGTTCCTAGCTTGCAATGAGCAACATCAAAGCAGCTGGTTGTTGTGGGCTTTCATCCCTGGTTTTGACCAGTCCCTATGTGACAAGGTGCAAGACCAGGATCCAGGATGCGTAAAAGAAATGCCAGAAAACCTTAGAAAAATCCATAGCTCAGGCACAAAAAATGAAGACTTGCAGCCAGCAACGTCTCTGTTTAATGCTGAGACCACGGCAATGCCAGGGAAGTACATGGCATAGACCAAACCTGAGCAAATCTAACTCACTGACCACACGATATGCCATTTTTTCACGAAACCGTGGACCACGCAGATCACTGGAAACAAACCCAGACTGTTCCCGTGGGTTTAAAATAGGGCACCTCCAAAATCCATCAAAATCCCGTGATTTATCATGCTCTATGATTAGTTGCCCCTAATATCCCCTAATAAGATATGGTAAAGGGCCCCAACTTGGGGCATCCCCAGGTACCAAAGCCACCAAGAGCTCCGCCGAGCGGCTGGTGCGGCCCATGCGCTTCAAGTCATTCAAGTCGGGCCCGCAATACGACTCCTTGGTGGCCGCCAACGATTTCGGCATCGAAAGGTGTGTCATACATTCAGAACATATAGACATCGATAGTTATAGATTTGTGAGAATATATATTATTTATTTATTTGTTTGTTTACAGGTACAGATATAATAATTAGATAATTGTAGACTTTTAGATACATACTGATACATAGCATATGTTTATATATATATATGTGTGTGTGTATGTATATCTTGAACACCTAAGTTTTAACTAAAAGGTAGGTACCGGGTGGGGGCTACACCCGGTACCTACCTTTTAGTTAAGTTAAAACTTAGGTTTTCAAGATATGACTATGTTTTTGCAGACAATGTATACAATGGCGGAAATTGTTGTTCTTTGAGCAGTGTATGCTGATGGTGGAGGCATGTTATATTATATATATACATACATATGTATGGTACCCCCTCTCGAAACTACTGCCAAACTCCAACAATGTAAATCAGTCACAAACCCAAGTAAATACCAATGAAAACCAATAAAAGTATAGAAAAGGTAGGTACCGGGTGTACCACATATATACATATATAACATACAGCCCACATACATACATATATACATATGTTGGTATATTATATTTTACCATATTATATGATATGACTTTATGTTGTATTATATTATATACTAGATATACATAGATATACTTTTTTAAGAGAGATATAAACCATTATTATATACAACAGTATATCTAGATATATCTAGATATACTGTTGTATAATATACCATGTTCATGATTAATATACATTAATATACCATATGTTAATATACCATATTAACAACAAAAAATGATATGTTAATACCATATATATACCATATATATACGATATATATACCATATATACTATGTATATACCATATTAACCATATGATGTCAATGATGACTTCACAAAAAAATGCCATCATCGAGGCGCTGGGACCTCGCTGCTGCCGTGCCCAAAGAGCACATTCCTCGGCAGCGCCAGGATCTGCCGTCGGAGCTTCACGTGGCGCAGCATGTTGTAGCACCTGGGGCACCCGCACCGGGGGCTCCCGGCGGATACCATGGGAAAACCATGGGTGGAACATGGTGGAACCATGGGAACCTGGGGATTTCACCAAGATCCACTGGAAAACTGGGGAGTTCAACAGAAAAAATTATGAACTGGGGGGTTTTGAAGTGATTTAACCAGGGATTGAACGGATTTCACCAGCGGGATTCTTGGGCATTGTTGGCGGCTGGGCTGGGCTGGAAAAAAATATGAGGATGTGATTTCAGCGCCTAAGAACTGGGAAACTCGAAGCAACTAAAATATGGTTCTGCTTCACAAGCATGGAGGTTCAAAGCAACAAATCTCCTATTCCAAAGTTGTATGGGGATTGTCTCTCAACCGTTTCAAAAACAATTAAATCCTTTATTGCTGTGGGAGGGTGCAGATTCGGACCGCAACTTAAGGCATTGTTTACATTTACATGTGTGGGTCCAATGGTCCACTTTTGGATGATCAGTGCACAGTGGTATTTTTTGGGGCGACAGCGGCCATAGGACCCATGTTCATCAAGGTACATCCTATCCCCAACAAAAAATACGTCTCCCTATATATATGGCCAGGTTTTCTGATGTTTTCTGTGTGGGGGCATTGTTGATTGTTGAGGGGAAGGGATATATTCTTACGACTTTTTGTTTCATCTGGTGCCGCGCGGGATTTCAGACCCATTCGGACCTGATTTCGGCTGTCCGTCAGCTGCGGCACTTCTGACCGTATACCAAACTTTGGACAAAAAGTTGTCATATGCTCCAGCTGCACAGGGCACAGGCAACAAATTGGCAACCATACATAAATTGGGAAACCAAACGCAAAGGAGAGTTCAAATGCGTGTTCAATCCTTTTGTGGAATGCAAGGAGCTTCAAATTGCAACTGCTGGTGTAGACATGTTGCGCAGACTACTATCTCTTCCAAAATTGTTTGTCATCTTGTGACCAAAAAATAGGTCCTATACGGTCCTATATCTTTACAGCTTTTGGTTGCCCAGCCAAGCATGGTTGCACTGCTTTGCAGTCATGAATCAAGCAGGGGATGTTTCTCCCAAACCTGTTCAGGTTCGACGCCTTCTCAGGTCCCGGTCCCGCTCAGGCAGTAGCAAAGATTCAACGACATCTGGATGGCCGCGATACTTGGCAATTTGAAGCGGGGACACCCCTCTCCTTGGATTGAGGCAATCGCAAAGGAATAGTTTCCACTGTTTCCACTAAACATCACTGCACAAAAGAGGCAGTTTCTATCTGGAAACCATGCATCTCCCGGCACAAAAAACCTCGTAGCCTGCACCATAACCAGCTTCATCTCCCCATATCTTTACACAACCAAAATACGGGTTTGTCTGAAAACATAGTGCCCCCAACACGGCTGATCATCATGTACCACAATAAAAAGACCCATTTTGGGGCTGCCCCCATCTCAGGACAAACCTGACTATCAGCCATATCTTCAAGTTCAAACCACCAAGCCTCTTGTTCACCTTGTCACAGTCGGCTCCTGCCTTGACCAAAATTTTGACAATCTCTAAGTTGCCATGGTCCGCGGCGGTCCACAGTGGAGATGTCCCTTGCTCATCCACCCAGTTCTGCGGGGACCACGTGGGACCACAGGTTGAATGAAAGACACAAAGACACCTTCCGAAAAATCAGACATCGCAATGAACAATTCCCCATTTATTATTGATGTTCCCGGGTGGAAATTACCGGAGGGCTCCAAAATTGGACCCATGTTGATGTTTCCCCTTGGCATTGTTTGCTGATATCTGCTTTGTTCTGAGTGTTACCTACCAAACCGGAGAGTTTGCTGTTGCAGGGTTTGAGTTGCAACCCCAATAAAGACCCTAATGGTAAGTTTTGTTGGTCCTGCTCATCATTTTGGATGTCCTTGCCATTTTCCAATACCTATATTTTCCCTCAATATTCCCACATCTTCGGCCCCTTTCCCCTCCTTGTCAGCACCGGCTTCAAGTAAGAGCTGCGCAATGTAGCCGGAACGTCCCAAGTCAGCTGCGTACCAGAGAGGAGATTTCCCTTCTTTATTCAGCACGTTTGGATTGGCACCTGATTTAAGGTGAGCAATTGATCAATGATAAAATGGAACCCCGAAACCCATCGAAACCCTGGCTTTTACCCCCAAATGGAGTGATTAGATGTTCCTTTCCATTCAGATTCGGATGATTCGGATGATTCGGAGAGGTGAATGTTTAAAAATTGATGTGATGCGATTAGTTAGTTAGATACCGATACCAATGAAACCATGTAATATTGGGTCATGGGGCCTATGAAACCTAAGTGCAAGGGTGCCTCTTGTCACCCTGAAAAACCGCGTATATCAGGTTGAAACATGCCAACGCATTGGTGGAAAAACAACAGGTTTTCAACAGGTTTTTGCAACAAAACTTGGGGAGTTCCACCGTTGTTCAAAAGACTTGCCCAGACAAACAGGAAACGATGCTCAAGTGCAAATGGGTCTGCGGAAATCTGGATGGTCCGGTCCACATTTTCCAATATTTTCCCATTACAACTACTAGAAACATCTATGGGCATTTCCCCCGCTTGCCAGGTTTGATTGCAGCCCCACCTGCTTCGAGCAACACCTGCAGCACCTCTGCTTTTCCTCCGCCCACCGCATGCCACATGGCGGCCGACATCGTCTCCTCTCCATCAGTCCGGAGGCCAAACAAATGATTCTAGGTATAAGCAAAAGACTAGAAAAGCAAAAAAAAAGTTGGATGAATGGATACAGTAGATACAAGAGATGGACATAGATGGACATAGATGGACAATATATCTCACTCATACATGTAAAAAAATATTATACAGTATACATACTGACATTGCGTGTCATCGCTACATTGCACTATATACATTGCATTTACGTTGGTGTTTACCTTTACATTTGCATTTGCACTATATTATATAAATTACATTACATTATATACGTTACATTACATTACACTACACTACATTGCATTAGAGTACTGTACTGCACTGCACATTACATTTACATGTACATTGCAGTACAGTACATTACAGTGCAGTACAATACATGGTGAATCTTAGATTACCTGTCAGAAAATCTCTATATATATATACATGATATGTATATATATATATATATTCGCCGGTTAGTACATTTTGCCATTGATAGCAAAAGATAAAAGTACTAGACTATCGAACCAAGGTTGACCCAGGTTATCCCAGATTACAGCATTTTACATTACAGTCCATTGCGGTGCAGCACAAGACATGAGAGCACAGCACTTTACATTACAGTACAATGCAGTACATTACATTACAACACATTGCTTACCCCATTTATGGAAACCCCAAACATGTGCGTTTCTGTGTCTGCGCTTTTCGACAGATCTACAGATTGACTGAGGCAGCGGTGTCCTCACTTCTTTCCACGCCGGCATTCAGCAAGAGGCGTACGATTTGCCGATTGCTGCAACCTGAGACCCTGGGAGATGGAGATGATAAGGGCCCCAGGCCCCAGGGCCCCTATGATGAATGGATTCAATACTAAACTGATGAGTTTCGTTAGGTCTTTGAGTATTAGGGGCTCTCTGGATTTCCCGATGATGAAATACGGAATTGTGTAATAATATGATATGATATGTAAGACGATTGAGATAGATGTGACATACAGGTATCGCGCAAAGGAATGCACAAGCACCCAAAATCAAAAAATCGAAGCATCTCAAAACTTCACCACGCCAATGTGGCAGCTAAGTCCAAGACATGTTCGTTGTTTCATTGCAGTCAATTGGTATCATGACCCCATTTTAAGGAGCGGAAACAATGAACTCTTTTGAAACCACCAAACACTTGTATTGATGAATTGCCTCTACACTCTACATGCTTGTCATGTTGTATCCCAAGAATGTTGGTTGCATCATGTTGAATCTCCCAGAGAACAAGTCACCGGACACCAGCTCCGGCTTCTTGGCGTTCGCCTTCAATAAGACCTGCACAGCCTCGGTATGGCCGCCTTCACAAGCGGCTTGGATGGGCGTCTTGCCGCTCATGGGCGTGTTGAAGCTCATGGGCGGTTCGTCCACGTCTGCCTTGGCCTGGCATCGCGGCTTTCTCCGCCACTGGCATCGACAAACTGGGGTCAAAGGGGACTAAGATCCACGAAGATGGCACTGCCATCTAAGACCAACAAAACCTTACTTTTTGATAGTTGCAATATATGTCTGTATGTATGTATATGAATATGTTTGTAGTTTGTGAAATGTGCATTGCTTAGTTTCTAAAAGGAAGGCAACTAATAGGATGGCAGCCACTCCCAAACCCAAACGCGGGATAGTTTTCTGAAGGGAAGCAAGACAAAGATGGCGCCGCAAGATTCAAAAAACTGAGGCCACCCAAAAGCGATCAATCTCTCTGCGATCAACTGCATGAAAGAAGTGGTTTTGCGGCCCTGGGTGCCATCGCGGCAGTATCGCGGCTTCTTGCCGCATGAGGTAACGCCGCAAAAACGCCAAAAAACATCAAAAAACTATTGCCGCCCAAAAGTGGTCAATCTCCTACTGCTTCCTTTGTGAAAATGGTGGTTTTCGATGGCATGTTTCTTGGGCAACCCCTCTTTCTTTTGGTCATGAATATCCACCTATTTATGCAGATGCCATCTATTTGTTTCGATTGCATGTCTGTAGGCATCGTGGCAATAACCATCTGTGCCGATGCCGTCTGTGGGTTTGGATTGCTAAAAATCTGGATGCAATCTATTTGTTCCAAATGTCGGTTGTTTTGCCTGCGAACAATCGACAGTAGGTTTTGTGTGGATGGCTAGTTTTTTTTATAATTTTTGGCGGCCCCATACTTTTCACTATTCTGGTACTCTTCCTATTAAGTATTGTGACTATTACTCTTACTATGATTATTGTTATTATCTCTCTTACTGTTATCATTATTACTCATAGCTGTTAGTATCATTATTAGCCATTCGGGAGAACATCATCCCGTGTCTATGGTTGAAAATTGCAAGACATGTTTGAAACCACCATGAAGTAGACTGCTTGAAACCTGAATATATATTCTCGGGAGAAATTATGGAAACCAGCACATATGGGGGGGAACTACCCAAGAGTGAGGTATAGCCTATTGGAAACTGATAACAGGGCTGGTGAAACGGATATTACAGGCTCACTCTTAGGGCACCAACTCACCAACAAAATTGTCAAAAACATGTTTTTCTTTTTTATCCTTAGGTGTGTCAGACTATCCATTTTGGGCGGCGAACCCCTGAGCCACACCCAAATGCTCCATTTCAACTTGATGTTCAGAAAATCAGAAATTCGAAATCATCACTCTCTGACCAAGGTTCCCCCTTCACTAACAGGTCAGCTGAGTTTTCGTCCAACTCCCAGATAAACATCCGATCATTCACATCAGAGGCTGTTTTTTTCAACGCACCGATACATCGTGCCTCGATCAGCAGCAGCACGATCTCCCAGTGCCCCAGCCTGGAGGCTTCAAATAAAGCGGGCTCGCCATCAGAAATACCACATTTCGCGGCAGCGTTGGCCTTGGCATCGATCAGCATCCTGCCGCGCGTCTTTCACAACGGCACCAATTTGTCGCATTTTTCATGAGTCAGTGAACCATGGTCCCCCTTTTTTTGGATGGAACCTGGATGGAAGCATAGCATAGCATAGCATAGCAATAAATGTTCAATACCCTCTGGTGAACTAACATAGCAATGGAAAATCACCATTTTTAATGGGAAAATCCACTATAAATGGCCATTTTCCATTGCTATGTTAGTTCACCAGAGGGTATGTGAAAATGTGTGAACCTCCCATGACCAGTCAGACATCGCCACCCCAAAAAGCGCCCGCCTGACGCAATCTCTGTGGCCACCCGCCGAGGCCAGCTGCAGACATGAGGGGTTGGTACAGGTGAAGTCGGGCCAACCCAATCGTTGCCTCCAATCTATGAAGACATTGGGATCCACTGGTTTGCTCCTTGGCTTTGCTTGGCTAAGCGGCAAAAAAAAACCGAATGACAGTGAATTTAAAGGAGCAACTGAACAAACTGGCCGCTGCTTGATTTTGGCGATTTTAAGGGGCCTCAAAAACCAATCACCATCTTTCCATCGAATTTCCACATCCGGAATGTATTGATATATGACTAACGGGAACATGACAAATCACCAGAAAATCCAAGGCTCAAGATCTCATCCAACATCGCCGTGTCACCATTCTTCGCAGCTGTGAACAAGCTCTGGCGCTCCGTGGGCGTTGGCGCGACATAGTCTAGCCGCAGCATCTGCAGGTCCAAGGGTGGTCGCAACTCCGACAACAAGTCCTCTCTTTGGTCATGTTGAGCCAACCGAGGCACAAAAAAAAGGTGCTCTCTCAGGAAAATCATCTCCAAGTCTCAATAGATCCCAAGATATCGAAAGCGAATGGCATTAGGCATGGATAAAATGAGCCTGATATAAGCCTGTTTTCCTGCAACAGGCATGATTGACCAAAGATAGGGCACCAATGGACCCAGAAAATGAGCCGTGTTTATCATGGAATCATCTAGTTTGACCCTTACTCATTTTCTGTACTGCTCTATGTGACTGGAAATATGGTGAAATATGTCCATTGTGAATTGTGCGCAAATTCAGCGAATGAACTCATTTTCCTGAAACATCCTGAGACAATATGGGGAAAAAATAAAACGACGACAATTATACCCTCCCCCAAATGAACATAGACCCTGTCAAATAGATGCCGAACAGGGGGTTGGAAGATTCGTTTCCACCAAAAACTTAGGATTTTCCGGGTCTATGTTAATTTGGGGGCTTGTTTTTTGGGTTTTTGAATGGATCTGAGAACGACTTCAGCTCCTGATCTTGAAGGACTCTGCCTTGAGTCACCAGCTTGACCTTGTACCTGGACTCTCCGCGCAACTCGGCCAGGTGTTGCTTCAGAACTCGCACCGAATCACCATGAGACGACGCCAGCTGCTCCAGTTGCTCTGGCTCCAGGGCACAGATCAACTCTCCTGAAAGCTGACGGATCACCACCAGACTCGAATCTTTCGACACGGACTCCACGGCAGGATAAAGCACCAAATGCAACATCGCGATCAAGGGAAAACGCGGGCCGAAAACGGAAAGAATAGAAACAAGAACTGCGGTGAATGTTAATAATGTTAATGTTGTACATGTGTGTTGAAAATGTTTGTCAATGTTTGTCAACTACACACACACACTGCTTTTTTCTCTGGCGCGGCAACAGTTTGGGCCACAATGCATCCAGGACAGGCAGAAGCCAAGCGGATCCACTTCCTTGCCGGATCAGGTCGTGAAGTTGGTTGCACAGGTGCCGCTCCAGGTATGGGTTAGGACCGATTGAGAACGCCTGAGATTGGATGATCAATACAAAAAAACGGCCAAAGACGGCCAAAGATGCCAAAGTCAGTTTCCGAGCCCTGGGCAATGACCCACATCCAGTCCCCGGCCCAAGGCAGCCCAAGATCTACCCTACCTAAACTACCCCCCCCTCCCCCCTCCTCAAAATAATTTCCAAAATTATTTTCAGGGGGTTGATAGTGTCTTCGGTTGTTATACGAAACAACCCTCTTTAGGGTAAAATAATTTCTTACGATAGACCCCCCCCCTCCCCTT
>Ga0126342_10018426_pt1 | contig 11972 bp, 12 predicted proteins | sample Cyp1metagenome_FD_92528 | JGI IMG/M metagenome (GOLD analysis project Ga0126342, IMG submission 92528) | Coral microbial communities from Lord Howe Island, Old Settlement Bay, Australia - Cyphastrea 1 metagenome | ecosystem: Host-associated > Invertebrates > Cnidaria > Coral ... | reverse complement strand
GTCGAAGAAAAGGGACAATACATCGGTTCAGTCAATTTGTGCCAAACTGGCTTTGGTATTGAAGGATGCTTGATATGCAAAACCAAACAGGAACCACAGCGCCTAACCTCAATCAATACATGATTTTGAAGCAAATAATTCGACATCTTTGAACAACAGCTTGGTAGAATTTGAACCTGAACCTACACATAGAAACTCTGACCACCTCAATAATTATCCCCTTCATTCAATCCAAACATTATCACAACAACCTCAACAACACATTTAGCAAGATAATCAAAAAGAAGCAGTCAAACATTTAGATTTACAACATTGAACAAAAACATAACAGCCTCCCACCTGACCTCCAACCTGTCTTGTCCTAGCATCCCTGTTTTACCATTTTTTTTAATGGGGAAAAGGATGGATAAACATGGATAAACCGTGGGATCCTTGGGGGTTCTCTGAGAATTGGGAGGATTCGATTTTTTTCCCCTACTAAACAACACAACAAAAACTTTCATCCCACTCAGAATGGGTGACTCTGTTGTAGAGGGATTGGATCGGCAATCCATTTCTTTGTGGTATAGTCTCATCCCAGTCTGAAAATCGTGCACCCCAATCCATCCACTGGATGACCATCATGTCCGTGAAAATTTTCCCTATTAAAATAACCATAAGTGGGGATCTATCTCATTTCCAGACACACCCAATTATATATCAATTATCATCATTAGAATCATTATCCCTTGATCAAATCCCCATTGTTTATGGTTACAGTAAATGATGTTGAATCCCTATGCTGGTTGACGGTGAAAACCCCTATTTCTGATGGTGACACATCTTATCACATCGCTCCCCAAAAATCCGACCTCATCAGCTCGTTGCTTGGCGGCATCGATGAGCTCCAAGTGACCCTCGTGGAGGTTTCCCATGGTGGGAACAAACCTGCTGCTGATCTGGGTGAAATCGTGAAACCAAGCCACCGATGCCACCTATGGCCACAGGAATGGAGAAAAACATAGAACAACCACCGAAGTAATGATTACTTGAGTGGCAGTAGTGTCACAAGTGTGCCCTCTTTTGGGGAATGTTTGAAGCTGCCATTTGTTTTGAGGTACTTCAGTAGGAGGAAAAATTGCAGGTTGAGTCCACCAATAGAGGCTGGTCACATGATGTAATTTGAGTTGAAAATTAAATCCATGCCCAAAAAAATATCACAATGGCATGTGGACACATTCCATGCGTTTAATGAGACAAACTAGCTCCAGAGGTTTTCATATGCTAAGTGGACCCCCTTTTGCCAACCGAAAATACGGTATAGAAAAACAATATTTGCAAAAATTACTAACATGATTCAAGACAATGTCAACCAATGGGGCCACAGCATCGCCACATCCAAACTCCACCGCAGTAAGGCTCCCTGCGCAACCCGACGCCCTTGCTCGGCAACTTTGCGCCTCCATGCCTCAAATCACTAGATATACAAAATAAATATAAATATAAATATAGATAAATAAATTTGTATATATATATACATTATATTATGTACATATATATAAATATATGTGTGTCCCATGTATATATATATGTATATATATATATATATATATATATATATGTTAGGCCGTCGCTTTGGAACGCGACGAAACACATCGCTTCGGAACGCGGTCAAACGCGTCGCTTTGGAAAATGGCTGTGTTCCAAAGTGATGCTTCAGACTGTGTTCCAAAGTGATCCGCCTGTTACCGTATATATATATTATGTATAGTTGGACCACGGCCTTTAGACGATCGTGGTGTTTTGTTGGGGTGGGGTGGGGTGGGGCGGGGCATGTATTAACGTTCATGTGAACTTGCACATGAAGTAGATGCTACGCTGTGGCTGTCGGTTGAGGCGTGTATTCATGGGTGGGGGGTGGGGTGGGGTGGGGTTTATAACGCCACTAGCTCTCTCACACATACATCATGCTACGCTATTACGTTCCCTTGGACTTCCACGTAGACGTCATGCTACGCTAGTGTCCGTTCTCTTGGGCTTCCACGCATACGTCATGCTACGCTACTGTACGTTCTCTTGGACTTCCACACATATGTCATGCTACGCTACTGTACGTTCTCTTGGGCTTCCACGCGTACGTCATGCTACGCTATGTTCTCTTGGACTCCCACGCATGCATTAGCTCAGATTCTTAATGAAGTGGGCGTTGCGTTCATACCTCCATGATGATCAAGAAGATGAAATAAATTGTGATGATGATGATGATGATGATGTTGATGATGAAGATGAAGTAGATGCTACGCTGTGGCTGTCGGCTGGGGCATACACTCACGTTCATGTGAACTTGCACGTCAGAAGGTCCCAAGTTGTTTCCAGGCATTTCCAACATTGCCGGTATCCAAACGTTGGACCGGTCCTGGAAGTCTTTGAAAGATTTCTTGCCAGCTCACATGGTTTTGAAATGCAAAGAGCGTAAACATTCTACTTTGCACCCCTCCGCTACACAATATGTGTTCATGTGGTGCTGGCGATCAAGCTTGCAGAATCCAGATCTTAAAAGGTTTTTGGAAGAACTTCCAGCGCTGCTGTAAACAAAGAACGGCTGAACAATTGTGAAGACGGCTTCGAAAAAAAATATGGAGGTTTCGTGTAGGCGAAATAACTGTTTTCATTCTTCTGCTTGGAACTAAGGCGTTGATGGCCTTTACACTAAAATCACACGAATTCCTATTGGCACGAGCGCATCCAACATGGTCAACAACATCCCATCACTCAGAAAAACACACGGCCATCTAGAGGCCGTGCTCCTAGTTATATAATGTTATTCATCATATTCAGTCAAATTCAGTTAAAACGTGGGGAGCTTTCAGCTGAAAGGCTTCCGATCATTCGTCACTGTGAATCATGTAAAGCTAGTGGATCCTGGTATGTGTATGTGTAAGTATAGGATATGATGTACGAATTAAACATGCACCGTTCTATAAAGAACCAAAACAAAAACAATGAAAATAAATTGCAAATCATCGAACTATCATAGCACCCATTCGCTGAAATTCTGGCATTGCAAAATTCGCGATGTCAGAGAAGTCAGCTATGAATCGGTCTGTAGCTTTTACATCCTCATACCCTCTCAAAACGCTTGACTAGTGTTAGTGAGGCTATAGCACCTAAAGCTGCCTCTGTCTAGTTAAAGCAAATGAAAGAGTTGGATTTGAATCTAAGAGAGGGACGATCAGTTCAGCATTGGAACACAATCGCTGAGGCCTCAATGGTCAGTTCGCCTCCAAACGCTCAGTGGTGAATATCTATATAGTTTTATATACTGGATGGGTCATGGTTTCAAGATGTTTCAAGTTTCACGCCAAAGACAAGGAACTGTTATTGTCAATGTCAATTATATAGGATCATCCGGTAGGTCGGCAAATTTTGACATTCAATGTTCAACAAGCCACAACCAAATATCATACCATGAACACAAGAACTCACTTCGTCTGAGAAGGGGACTCTGTCCTTGTGCCTGTGCTGGTGCCAGCTGCCTGACATCTGAAACATGGGAACAGCTTGGTCCATCCCCACATTTGTTGTGTTCATTCCTGCTATGATATAATTGCACATAATTGCTGGGCTTATGTCCCCAATATCCCATCTTTTGAAAGCATAAAAATTACCCAGTATCAAGGGCTGGTCACGCAACTATTTTCAACCTTAAAATCCCGACATACCGTACCCCTATCTCTTTCTATACTTAATTCAGTCTGTATATAATGAACAAATTACAAATAATCTTTTACAAAACATGTATTATATACATCCATATGAATATGTGTCTTGAAATATAAATCTTAAATTTCTACATAGTTAACTAAGTTAACTGTATTTAGATTCGTAATATCATATCAATTCATATCATATCTATGATATCTATGTATATCATCTCTATATCTAACTATGAATCTCACCATTTTGACCGACCCATGACCTGTGAGATGCCACGGGCGCCGGCGAGACCGGCGAGGCGAACCCCAGCGCTGTGACGTTGCCTGGCGCGAACCGAAGCACTGTGATGTTCAGGGTCTATATGAATTTACCATGATTTTACCAGGGGGTATTATATAATAAAGGATAGGCAATGATGATGATAAGATTTTTAAAATTATATATATATATATATAAATATGTATATCATGGGTGACAATCATTGTCTGAATTATAAATATCATTCTAAAATGGCGAGGTGATCATTACAGTAAGAATTACCAGAAACTATCATGGTTCTAGCCATCAATAGCTAAGGATTGATGATCGTCACCATTTTGATCACCTCCAGCAATATTTTATACTGTAATAGTTTATAGCTGATCATTCAAAATGAAGGGTGTCATAGCCGCACTTTTTCGTATATTATCAATCAAGAATCGGAGTACTGACTACAATGCGGAATATGCTGAAATATCCCTGGATTGACTCCAGGGACAATTTACATGAAACCAATACTTTTTTCCCCACCCCACCACACACACACACACAAAAATATGGTGTTCCTCTAAACTTTCCACTAAAAAATATCCATGAGCCAACGAAGTTGGCTACAAGAGAAACGTCTGGAAGTGCACCTGCTAGAAAGAAATGTTCCTGCTAGTTTGTTCTAGAACTCCTATTGCTTCAATGAAGTGAACATCCCCTCCAAACAACCGGTCCCTGTCAGTGACTGAGTCAACCTATAAACTATAAATCATCAATGAACCAAAGGCTGCTTGGAGCGGGAAGAACCTGGTTGCTTTCAGACTTTGTGCAAGGCACTTTCAAGAAATGTTTCAGTGTTAAAGTTGCAGAAAGTCCATTTGAAAACAATGTCAATTTTCCAACAGGGCGAGCTGAGGAGTCACTGAGTTTGACACACAGGCAGCAAACGCCCTTGCAAAAGCTCAAAGCCGAAGCTTCCTGCCAGTGGAGTCATGGCCAAAAACCTGATGGAAATCCATCATGTGTTTTTCTTTCCCTTATGTGACTTGTTTGTATGCTCAAATCAGCGATTTTTCCTTCATTATCATCATTGGCATTCGGAGGTTTTGGCCACTCCCCAATTTCCAACTTCATTTCAACAAGGGCCCGTGCTAACAAACAGCCAATTTTCCATCTGTGATCCCAATGATGGCTTGACTGCCTCCAAGCAACTCACTAGCTCAACTGCTACCACGATGCGTAAACGTTCTTCACACCAAGCAGGATTTTCTTGGTATCTTGTGGTATCTTGTGGTATCTTGTGGTATCTCTACAATTCTCTACATATCTCTGCTATCCTTTCCTGAAGTGCCCGTGGTTGAATTGTTGCCGATCTCTCAACTTCCAGATTTCAGGTCACACGTTTGGGGGTCCTGAGGTGCTCTGCGAACGAGAGGAGGAGGCCTAGGATCTGGCAAATGCTTGTAGCATCCTCAACTCTTTGTAAGACGGCGACCCAAAACAAACCCATTATGTATTATGTACAATTTGTTGAGCATATACCACATATAACATAATATGTATATAGACATGGCTGGATAAGATGCTGAGGATACCTCATCAGGGCCTGTATTAGCCTGTATGTCTGTAAATGTGTACATATGAGTATATATATATATTATTATATACGTATATATATATATATATAATTATATATATACACGTATATGTACACGTACATAAGTCGCACTATGAACTGAGTGATCCACGATCGGTGAAATTAAGACTGAGCACCGTGCAGTATGGCCATTAACAACAGGTGAATCTGCCGACTCCTGGATGATTTGACTTCTCAATATCATGGAATATCCACCAGTGCCCCGCCGAAAATTGTCCATCAAATACTACAGATTGCAGGAGCTACATTGTCTACATTGTCTACATGAAGCACCACTCAGGAGCTCTAGCAGCTCTAGCGGTTCATCCAAGCAGAAATCCAACCGCAAAACCCAACAGGACCAGCGCTCCTGCACAGTGTCTTGCAACTGCACCTGGCTTCAAGCCATCCCAAAACACGTAAAGATCCGGGCGAGGGGTCGGGTCATCTTATATTAAAGAAAACCCAATATCCATATGGATATATACATCATATGCGGGTTTGTCTGAACATTTAGCGAAAAATTCCAGATAACCCATGGATTCTCATGGGATTTCCCATGTGTTGTGTTCCCTCAGCCGCACCTGTGGCAACAGCTGTTGCAGCTTTTGGAGCTCCTGACCCAAATCATCCAACATGGAAGCATTTTAGAAACAGGTGCTGACTTGGGGAACCACCATTAAAATCATTAAACACAAAATATTATAGACTCTGGATATATCATGATATCATATGATATCTGGATATCACTCATATTCGATATGTATCATGATGATTCAGTATGAATTAACAACTTGAATCATACGGTATTGTTTTTGATGTGTCAATGCATCCAGTCTCCTAGTTACTAGTTCAAAGATTTCCTGGAACGAGCCAGAAACGCATAGCTTCTTTTGGTCACCCGAGTCACTTTGCCAAATGGATCCTATTGTTTCTTAAATGAGGGGATACCGGGATACCCTTTCCCCAGTAAGCATGATCAATCACACCAGTGAGAGCAGGACATGCGGTTTGTTTTTTGATTATTCAATGTGCACCTCCACTTGTTGATGATGAACTTCCATGATTCCCATGACACTGAAGCAAATCATCTTTGGACAGTGACAGCCCTTGGAAATCCTTGGAATTCTGCAAGTCCGGACAAGTCCTCTGCTGGCATGTGTCGGGAATACTTGTCTCCAGGAAACTGTCCTGAGCCAAAAAAAGCCACGACTGCGACCCAGGAAACCTGCAGAATCCTGGTTGCGCCGAGGCGCATCTCACAATCGCTTTATTTGAAGATCATATCAATCAGAACATAGACTCATCTGACCAGTCCTTACAAGTTTCCTTTTCACCTGGAAACAAAATGATGGGACGGAACACAATTTAAGAAATAAATCGTTGCTTTCCTGATGTCTACATATGTTTACCCTGTTATTGTCAATCACTTCACTCAACCCATGGGCATCCGAACCACTCCGGACCTCTTTCACGTAGTTCTCATAGGCCTGGCAGGGAAAACTCGAAATCGAGATCCATGATGATCCATGATGATCCAACACCACAGCGCCTCCGTGGAAGCTCGGCCCACGTCAACAAACATCTTGGCAAAGGAGGGTGGTCCTCAGGATCTACTGTGCGGTGGATGTGCACCACGAAAACATATCTGGGCCCCGTCAAGTCGCCTAGTGAACATGGCAGGAATGAGAAGAAACCACTGACCTTGGTACTACTTCATAACACTTCATACCCATCTGGACCCTCTGCTCAAACCACCGCAGCTTGAATAAGTGAAAATCAATGTGGTCTTTGGTGCACAAACGCAACGCCGGATGAACGCCTCAGGATGAACATCTATCAATCATCTAAACCGAACAACATATTCACACATGTGCTCTTGACAATATGAATGTTGGATCAGTTGGATCCTAATATAAACACACATCTACTTTCCGGGAATTTGCTGGTGTACGTACGTGTGCACGTTTATTTGTGGCACGAAAAATCAGATGGCCAGGTGAACCAAGTTGCCAAGACACACATGGGATTGTTTGGAGCGCCCAAAAAAACTTGGAATGCTGATCATTTTACAGTATATAATATTAATTAATATTATATAATCCAAAACAAGACTCAAAAAATCCAGACACCCCCAAGGTGCAAGGCGAGCAATTGGGATAGCTGAGGGCGCTGGCGACCATGCATGCCAAGCATATCATCGCACACTAAGACCTGGCAGATTTTCCCACTCTCGAGGAACAAAAATATTATATTAATATATATATATATTAATCTATATTATATCTATATTATATCTATATTATATCTACATTATAGAGACATGAGAATCTTTCTGGCTCCGAAGCTTCTGACTTTTCCGCATGGGTCTGTTATGTCTGTTACATGACCTGCACCGAGCTGGATCAGGCCCAGGCACCGCCGCGCCTGGCCAGCGACTTTGCCGCCAGCACCAATTCCAATCACCGGACAGGAGACGGAAGCCTGTACCTCGCAGCAGGTGACCTCTCTTTTCGAAGACAAAATGTCTTCGCTGGTGAAAGTTTCCAATCATGGAAAATCATGGGCATATATGGCAAGATTGAAAAGGACAACAGTTGCAGCTTGATGAAGCGGTTCCAAAAGGAACCACCTTGTTTTTCTAAGGTGTCGAGAAATTCCATGGGTGGAGATCCTTGCGCAAATCATTTTGGGAGAATGTGCGATGGTCAAAAAACAATGGAAAAAAAACATGTTGATACAAGCCACCTTCAGTCAATTTCTGGTGGAATCGGGTGGGTGTGTTTGAAAATAGGGTACCTCCAATTCCACTGGATCACAGTCATTATACCCTTAATTTGAAGGGCATAGCCCATTTTCAGACAAACCTATATATATATATATATATATATCATATACATATATATATGTATATATATAATCTATATCTCTATATATATATATATATCAAATGTGTGTATGTGTATATATATATATTATTTATTAAAAAAATATTGCATTACACTATATCGTATTGTACTAAATTATATTACATTATGTTATACTATTAACTTTCGAAACAATATATTACATAACCTATAAATTATAAAATCCAATAATTTATTATATTATATATCATGTAATTTTAATGAATGTATAATATATATATATACATATATGTATATATACTATATTATTGTATTTATATAATAAATGTAATACATATATATATATATATAATATAATATATATATAATATATTTATAATAGTAACTTTACATTTGTTTTAATCATTGTGCGGTAATACCGCTATAATCCACAAACTATGATTGGTATTGTATATATAACATTCTATATAATGTAGGTAAAACAATATTAAACCATCCCCAGTCATCGCCATACATAGGTGGAATTGTTTCCCAAATGGGTGGCTTATGCCATTGTTTTACCCACATTAATCTGTAAAATGCTTATCTATTCCCACATTTATACCATTGATTTTATCTATTTGTTTTAGCAGCAGTTGGCAAATGCACCATGGCATGGTCGTCGCTGAGGACCTGACAGCTGTTCCCACCTAGCGCCAAGCGCTCACGCGGAAAGAACGAGGACGAGTTCTACCAGAAAGATAATGGGAATATATGGGATATAACAGTGTGATAATACGGGATTAGTAGGGATATAATATGATTCGTGGGGAATCATCTGGGAATATATGGGCATATGAACATCAATATGTTATTTTTTGTGATATAACATGACATAAATGTTGGTTTATGATACCTAGTGTTCATGGGCTAAATTAAACCAACAGACACGGTGGGCCCCACCTTGCAACTAAGATTCGTCACTGTGCTTTTTAAAAACAACGAGATAGCAACACTCTGCGTAGGACCGTAGGAAGAAACACACATCAATATCATATATATATATATATATATCATAAATAAATATTGCGTATGTATATATATATATATATATCATATATATATCATATATATGAATCAACAATCAACACGTGTCACCTCAGAAACAATGAAAACATATGAAACAACAGAATAGTTGCCTTCTCAATAAAACAACTTTTGGTTGGTACGCAGCATCTCACAGCACCTAATCAATCCATGTCAATTCGGGGTAGATGGGATGCATTTTTCAATCTAGCGAGGTTTGCAGCAAAATTGACACATGATGCTATATATATATATATTATTATATATAATCGTAATTTGTTCAACAACATGTGCCATGATTTTTCCCTTTTATCTTTCCTGAACATCTCCTTAAACAAACACAAGAAAAAAAACAAGCGAGTTGTTGGGCGATCACCTCCTCTGGTACCATCTCGACCACCAGCAGCACCGCTCCGGCGCCGTTTAACTCCTGCTGACAAATCTCAAAGAACCATGAGCATGAACATCACACCCAGTGTCGGCCAAGCAGTATGTATATGTCTACCATGTTTTAATGAATAAACATATTATGTATATATATATATATCATTATACGTAACTATTGTGGAGATCACATCCTGGAGAAGCAGTTTCGTATGGTATTTTTACTATGTTTTTTATGCTTATGAACATAGATACGCGGGGGCGGTAATGCAATCTGGCACCTTTATTTTATATATATATATAGGAAAGGTTGTTGTTATCTCAAAATTAACAAGGTTTGAATAAACAAACTATGATCAATTCATATCGATTCATACTAAACATCTACATGTGCTCCATGGACAAGTTTTGGGCACAGGTCCTTTGCATCTGCGATAATGTCCATTGCACTCGCGGCCGAAGTGCCTGTAGCTGGACTTCTCCCCATGTTGGTTTATATGATTATACAGTTGTCATTTATCATTGTATTTGTATATATAGTTGTATATTGTTGGTTGATATTGGTTGTACAAAAAAAATAACTAGTTGTATATATAGTTGTAAATTAAATGTAACAATCATGGTCTATGCAAGTTCCCGGAAGAAAGTCGTCAATTCCCAATTGCCGGCGGGCTTATAAGCTCAGTTCCATCCCGTAAAACAACTAAAAATTGGAATAGGGCATCCTGGTATCCAAACACCAGACAACACATAACAAATGTTCGGGAAAACAATGTGTCTTGCTGATGCCCCAAGCATTCTACTAGTTGAATCCAGAGTTGCTGGTTCTCTCTGCGAGGACGCCAGAAATGAAACTTCAGTTCTCAACGAGCCTTGCAAGCGAAAACCTCCTTGAAGTAAGGCCTGCAAATCAGGATTCACATGGGACATGTTTGTCTGAAAATATGGTAAACCATGGTAAACCCCACAGATGGCCATTTGAATAGGTATAATGACAATGATGTTTGATCAATGAAATTTATGGTGCAATCTTCACACAAACCCATGTTGCTCATGTTTGTCCATGATGTGACACGTCCTATCCCCGTTGCAGCCCAAACACACAGAGTCGATATCTCAATGAAGCTGGGGCCCTGACCCGTTGGGGCTCAAGCCCAATGTGGCTCATGACAGCAATCCCCGCCTGTTTGCTTTGAAAAGTGGGGACTTGCTGGGACAATTTGAGCTGAATAATATATATATATTATATGTATATATACCTCATTCTATGCCTCATTTCAATGACGAAATTATTTTCTGGACAAAATCCATATACGTCCTACAAACAGAAACAAAGTAAAACAAACATATTTTGGATGTGTCATGATGCGTCCTTGTTTTGCGCAGTATCATGAGTTTAAGGCCCCTATTCCCAGCGCAGTATTCAAGGTCCCAGCATTGGTCAGCGCTTTTACAACCGGCGCGAGGTGGCCTTAAGAAACGGGTTCTGCCAGGAAGTTGGGCAGTGGCCTGAACACTTGTGAAAAAAACAACATTTAGGCTGTTTTATGGACATGATTACTACCTACTTAACCATTGTCTGATCATGAATCAAGGTCATCATCGTTGTCACCATTACAACCATCGCCATCAGCATGACCATTACTGTTGCTTTTCCCGTCACCATCACCATCACCATCACCATCACCGTCATCATCACCATCATCATCATCATCATCATCATCATGATGATCATCATCATCATCATCCTCATCCTCATCATCATCCTCATCCTCATCCTCCTCCTCCTCATCATCATCATTATCATCACCCTCATCATCATCATCAACATCATCATCAGCATCATCATCAGCATCATCATCATCATCATCCTCATCCTCATCATCATCCTCATCATCCTCCTCCTCCGCCTCCTCCTCCTCCTCATCATCATCATCATCCTCACCCTCATCATCATCATCATCGTCATCCTCATCATCAGCATCATCATCACCATCATCATCATTATCATCATCATCATCCTCATCACCATCCTCATCATCATCCCCATCATCAATCCTCATTATCATCCACATCAT
>Ga0126342_10018425_pt1 | contig 11972 bp, 15 predicted proteins | sample Cyp1metagenome_FD_92528 | JGI IMG/M metagenome (GOLD analysis project Ga0126342, IMG submission 92528) | Coral microbial communities from Lord Howe Island, Old Settlement Bay, Australia - Cyphastrea 1 metagenome | ecosystem: Host-associated > Invertebrates > Cnidaria > Coral ... | reverse complement strand
TGGATGTCACGGCAATGGATGTCACGGCAATGGATGTCACGGCAATGGATGTCACGGCAATGGATGTCACGGCAATGGATGTCACGGCAATGGATGTCACGGCAATGAATGCACGGCAATGGATGTCACGGCAATGGATGTCACTGCCATGGATGTCACGGCAATGGATGTCACCGCAATGCATGTCACTGCAATGGATGTCACGGCAATGGACGTCACTGCAATGGATGTCACTGCAATGGATGTTACGGCAATGGATGTCACGGCAATGGATGTCGTGGCAATGGATGTCACGGCAATGGATGTCACGGTGAAGGATGTCACGGCAATGGATGTCACTGCCATGAACGTCACTGCACTGGATGTCACGGCAATGGATGTCACCGCAATGGATGTCGCGGCAATGGATGTCACTGCACTGGACGTCACTGCAATGGATGTCACAGCACTGGATGTCACGGCAATGGACGTCACTGCAACGCATGTCGCTGCAATGGATGTCACTGCAATGGATGTCACGGCAATGGATGTCACCGCAATGGATGTCAAGAGCAATTGACGTCACAGCACTGGATGTCACGGCAATGGATGTCAAGAGCAATGAGCGTCAAGAGCAATGAGTGTCAATAGCAGTGAATGTCAAGTGCAGTGAATGACGAAAGCTTCCTTTTCGCAGCTTCAAATTTTGATGGCAGCCTAGGTCTCACACGGCATGCGTTTTCAAGAGGTACGCGGATGCACGATATCCTGTGTTTTGCAGCACAAAACATATCTCGGAAGATGGATGGGGAAGGTCTGCCGCGCGACGGTTTCGAAACGGCCCCAGTCATGGTCAGATCATGCTCGGATCGGCCCCGCGTTGGAACTGACAGTTCAGGTTTCATTTTCACAGCTTCGACGCATTCAGTTTTTGAAGCAAGTCTTGCACGAAAGCTTCGATTTCACAATTGCACGTTGCGCGTCTACGAAAGCTTCGGTTTCACAGCTTCAACTTGCAGTTCTGAGGGAAGTCTACGAAAACTTCGTTTTCAGAGCTTCAACTGGCAGTTTTAGAGGGAAGTCTTGCTTTCTCAGTTTTTGAAGGAAGTCTCGCACGAAAGCTTCGCTTTGACATTCAACTTTCAGTTTTTGAGGGAAGTCTCGCACGTTTTCACAACTGCAAATTGCACCTTTTGAATCGTTTTGAGGGAAGTCTACGAAAGCTTCGTCTTCACATCTTCAACTTTCAGTTTTTGAGGGAAATTTCAAGTTGAAGCAGCAGGGTTGCGGCAATGAGTTTTCGCTGATTTCTCGTTTTTTGCTGCCTTTCATTTTCCTTTTAAGCTTGTTTTTACAAAGATACAAAGGCTTCAAACTCGTACTTTTTTCGACTTGGTGCCGGGATGTGCCGAGATCCGGTTTCGGAGCAGATTTTGGCCCAGAAAAAACGGAGACGATCTGAGAGTGAATTGAGAAGAGCGGAGATGAGGTGAGAAGAGCTGAGAAAATTCGAGAAGGGTTGAGATGAGCTGAGATGGGATGAGTTGAGACGACTTGACATGAGAAGAGTGGTGAAGAGCCGATAGAAACGAGGGGCTGAGAAAAACTCGGATGACATGAGAAGAGATGGGAACAGTTGAGAAGGGCTGCCAAAAAGAGAGAAACATGAGATGAGATGAGATGAGGTGAGGTGAGGTGAGGTGAGATGAGGTGAAAAACCTTGAGAAGACGGGACATGAGATGAAATGAACTGAAATGAGATGAGATGGGATGACACAGACTGGGGTGACAATGGGATGCAATGAACAAATTCCGGGAGAAGATACGATGCGATGAGACCAGATGAAATGAGAAGAAATCAACCTTTAAAAGAGATGGCGCCGGAATGAAAAGTCAAGAGATTGTTGCTGCGATGCACAGAAGGCTTGGCCGCACCCTATAGGCACAGTCTTTGCTCCGCTCTATAGGCTATAAACTTTTCAATTTTGAAACTTCCGGCCCCGGCTTGCCCGGGCACTACTTGTTGTGCTTTGTATAATTTGGAGTTTATACAAATGGTAGTGGTAGCTGTCTCTCACACACATCAAGTCATGATATCAGAGATCCCAAGAGTAAATCTCCGTAAAACATCGTAAAATGCATCCAAAGCACTCGCCATTTTTGGTTTGTATGTGTGTGTGTGTGCATGTCCACTGCATACCTGGAGTGGACAGCTATGTCCCAAAGCTTTCCGGGAGAATGCCCTGCCAGGAAATTCAGCAGTTACTGCATGACCCTCCAAGCATCGCGCTGTCGTCTCCGAACCCTACCCAGACATGTACCGATTGTGCGCAAAGAAGAGTAGCTGCAAAAATGAGGGGCAATGTGCTGTAAAGAGGTCTCATTGGTGGAATTGAGGCTGACGCCTGCCCAGCCAGCCACGCAGCAAAAATCATCAACGTCCAGGATGGATGATGCCAGCATTTTTCAGATTCAACATGGATTTGCATTTGTAATCATTCAAGTGATTCAAGTGTACACGTGCCAAGTGCCGGACTGATTTGATTCCATCCCATGAGATAGCGGGGTCAGCTGGCTGGGAGCATTCATGGCTAGCGCTTGAAAAGCAGCGACAATGGCCAGGAATATGTTGACATCATCTACAGCGGCAACTCCTTGCTCAGGATCGTCTACCCCAACCAGAGGACCAAATTGCCATGTGGTGTGCAAACGCTTTCTTTACCTCCTTGATTTGTACCTGCCAGGAGCACATACATTGGGCAAGCACCTCAGATGCGGGAAGGGGCAGGGGCAGGATCCAAGATGGCTGTTGCCCAGACAATTTCAAACAGATTTTAAGAAACCTGATTGGAACATGTTCAACAATCCATAATCCTACTGCAGCATCTTGTGGCAACCCGGCACCAGTGATGGCCCGTAGGTTCTCACACTACAAGAGCTTCAAGCCCCTCACCACCTTTGGAGGCATGAGTGCATCGGAGAAGGGCTGACCTTTTTTGTAAAGATCGTGAGAGCACGTGAGAGCTGGATTGAACGCATTCCTGCATCAAACAAAACCATCAAAACCGCAAACAAGAAGATCTTCCATAACAGCAGGGGCATATGCTAATAGAATCTAATAGACTAAACAGACAGGAGACTGAGTCTGAGAGCCCAGGAGTGCAATGGAAGAAAGTGTATTCCCAGAAGTCACTACTGTAGATCTTTTTTGTTGGTGTGCGTTTGTGGTACCTGCATTGGTTACCTGCATGTACCTGCGACATCCTGGAATCCTGGAACAGTTTTTTGTTTTCCAAAAATGCAGTTGCCTTATTGAAGCCTTATTGCATCATGCAAGGCTGGAAATACAGAGGCAATCTCACAAGAGGTGCCTTGCCTGTCTTGTATTGAGCAATGAAGCTGAACCTGGCTCAACCCAGCTGAACCCCGAACCCCCCCTTATAGAACCAGGCTCAACATCCTGGCTCAACATCCTGGAACCCGTTTGTTAGGAAGAGGGCAACTGCGTAAGTTGCTTCAGAAGCTTGTTCGGTGGTTAGCTCGATTGCAGGGCATGCATGTTCCGCTTTTGCAGGCTTTAGCCAATGAAACGCTGTTCTTACAGCTTCTTGAGGACCGCCAAAGCATTGTGAGAGAATGTGAGAGAATGATTGTGTTTGCTGCCCGTGATAGCCATAGAATCACAGTTTCAGGACGAAATTGGAGGGGATCTAAATCTGTGCGTCCCTGTCCTTGCCTCGGGACTTCCATTCACCAAGTCATGTGCATGTGCCGTGCTGGTTGTTTTTGCAGTTGTTGAACATTGAGAACACCATCCATGCTCGCTTTTCCTTACCTGGCTGAGGGTTCAGCAGAGACTTCAGGAGCTACATCACCCCTGTCTTCTCTGCCTGGTTCTTGAACCGACCCGATTTGACAGAATGGATGCTGTAAGGATAAATTGTTTAAATACTCCGAAAAGCAGCTCTGAGTTTTCGCTTGAAGCATTGTTTGGTAGGTTCCTCTGAAGGCCACCCATCTCTGGTGCTGAGACTATGGTTATTCGATGTTGTTCGATTTCTGTGGTGGCCTTTCGCGGGCTGATCAATTTGCCTACTTGGCCTCCTGCTTGCTGAGGCCAAGCTCATGATTTTGTTCTGGAAACATGTCCAAGAGTAAAAGATTTTGAGTGAGCGCACACTGCACGGAGAATTGACTTCACATATCTTCAAGTATCTTAAAGTACAGTCTTGTCAGAGGAACCTTGTGCCACACATATAATATATATATAATATTGTAATATATATATATATATTGTAATATATTATAATATATATATATGATAATAATAATAAAATTAATAATAATAATAAGAATAATTATATATATATATACATATGATAATATATATTTATATATATATAATATTATTTACATACATTTATATATAATCATTTGTACAGGTACCATGTGTATGTGAGTCAATTCCAGCACAGCTGCGCATTTTGAAGCTTGAGCGGAGAGCAAATTATTGGAACCATTGTGTACTCCCTCGACGCTTAACATTTCGCTTGTACTGCTTAGCACACCTGCGAATGAAAAAATGCAGCAGCTGCCCGTTGAAGAAGATGGAATAGGAACAGACGAGTTTTTGCCGCACTTCCAAAAGACTCAAGCATCTCAAATCATCTCAAAGTTGAAGCACGCAATCCTTTTGACTCAGTGCATGCAACTGCTTGCAATTCCCCATTCTTCTATTTTTAGCTGGGTCGGTACTCAAACTGAAACCTGATAATGCGAGCCTTTGCCACAAAGTTCATGCCATAATTTAATGTGTTTGCGGGTTTTGATGCACAAGAGCATTCTGAGACGAACATGCTGAAAACAGTCACCCTATGTAACCCTCAAATCTGCTTCAGTCAATTCGAACACTATGTGCTTACATGGGGAGTTCACACTGGTAACGGGTCACGGGCTGCATTGAAAAACAAGGACAGAACAAATGACTTTATGGCAAGACAAGTGAGAAACTGCTGCAATAAACGGTGGCCAAATGTGGCCAAAAGGTATGTAGAAGTCTTCACAAGGGCATGAAACCAGCATTGTTCCTTCGACGCAGTGGAGGCACTTCTAAGTGATGCCTTTACAGCATTTCATACACGATGGGTTCACGTAACGTTGAACTTGTAATCGGAGCCTTCACGCAAGCACACCATCATTTGACCTCCTTAAACCTGATCATAAGGACAGACAAGTGTGTCATGTTTGAGAAAACGGTCGAATATTTTGCCTGAATGATTTGCTGGGGTTACCACAGCAAGGCCATGTGTATGCTCGCCTTCAGTCCGTCTTTTGCTGCTTTTGGCTGGAAGCAACTAGTAGGACACCAGCAGACAGGTTGACATGAACACTTTTTCATTCTTTTTCAACCCATTTTGAGAAATCAGGAGCATTTGCAGCAGCGTCACATGATAGGACAAAAAGGGCTTGATGAAACATGTTCTTTCTTGTCGCATAGACAGCAGGACCAATCATTTTTCTCATTCTCGCCTTTCTTTTTTTCCTTTGATTTTCACAGTTGCATCGTGCTGATGTGCGTCAGAGTAGATGCCAATTGTGCTGTTCCCGAAGAAGGAGTGTTTGACTAAACCATGTGCATGTCCACTGTTCTTTGCGAAAGTTCCTGTTCTTCAGGACAAACCGCAATTGGCACGTGGTTTTTCTCCCAAGGCATCAACTATGTATTTTGTGCAAGATTGTACAGCTCGTGTGGAGTGTGGACATGCTTCAAAGTTTCACCCGAGGCAACTAAGATCAACCAAATGCATCCAAATGCAGATGCATTCCCAGCCGTTATATGGTACTACAATGTACTACACGTTGCTTTGCGTCAGGTAGTGCGGCTAAATGTTCGCATCAAAGAGGATATTGAGGAGGCAAGGTTCGCAGTAATCACCAGAAACAGTTTTCCGCTGAGTGCATTTTTTGAATCATTTTGACAGGCATCCCTGGCGAACATCTCTCGATCTGGGCTGCTGGCCCTCTCCAATGACATCTCATCAAACCGCCAGCGCCTTTCAGGGGCACTTCATGCTGTAAGCAGTTTTTAAGTTGTTACTCAAGGGGAAACATCTCCAAACATCTCCAGTTCAGGTCACGTCACAAAGCTGGACTTCAGGCACTGCTCCGTTGCACAAATGTGTTTGCAGCTTGTCAAATGGAGAAATGGAGTGGTGCCCAGTGGTGCCCAGTGGTGCCCAGTGGTGCCCAGTGGTGCCCTCATGCCTCGATATGCGATGGCTAGGCACGTTTGTTTTGGACCAGAGGAGGGCAGTATTCTCGCAAAAGGGCTGGCGACAAACCGAGGCCTGTCGGGGAGATTAGATATGCTACCTAATTTCCGTTTCAAACTGGACTTTCCAATTGTGTTTTGACATGTGCTTTGTGGCTGTATCTTGAGCTGCGATTCACAACCTGCTTTTAAGCTTTGCACTGCAGCCCTTTGCAGTTCTGCTGGACCTCAACCTGCAGCACAATAACCTTTCCGATGTTGGGACTTTGGCAGTTGCACAAGCTTTGACAGAGCAGGCAGGGCTTTGCCAAGAATGGTTCCGTCATGCTGCGCCATAGTCTGATTGCAAGGGCGGTCGGGTTAGAGGTAGTTATAGGTAGTTGATAAACTCTGATTGGTGGACTAGGTCTTGCTCAGGCCTTCTAATGTTATTCCTGACAGATTGTCTTGAAACATTTTGTCAGTGGAGTGGCGAAGGGAACGCCAAACCTGCGTCTCACAACCATTGCACTATTACGGCGTGCGGCATTTTGACGAGCACAATTAAAGCTGTAGACATCTGCAACCCCCTCGCTCTATGCTCTTTCCAGGGTGTCCTGGAAGCGCTTACGCTAGATGCGAATGGGATCGGAGTGCATTCCTGAGAAGACCGTGAGAATGTTTCAATAGCTAGTGCTTTCACAGGTGCTTGAGCATCCAAGTTGCTTTCTGCCATCTGTCCAAATCAGCACCTGAGGATGTCGGAGCTTATGCCCTTGCAGAGTGCGCTTTTCCAAAAATGGAAGATGCAGGATCATGCAGAATCGAGTAATAATAATGCATAATCTCTGTTTCTTGGGAATGGTGAACCGACTCCAGCCTTGTAGCTCTTTGCATCTCTTTGCCACTTTCTTGAGACGAGAAGGTTCCTTTTACACAAATCATCCAGGTACGTGTCTTCTTCTCGTACTTTGAAGGAACTGAGACTTTTTGACAATCACATCCTCCAGGACCGGGAGACTGTGTCTGAAAATGTCTCAAAGGATTCCAGAAGAGAACTTGACAGCTGGCAACACAAAAAAAACATAAAAAATCCAGTTCTACCAGTTCTACCAGGCGCATCGCTGCATTACAACTTGTCACGGCCAGGATGGCGGTGTTGCAATTGGGAATGCTGTCGCCAAGTGCCCCACTCTCAGACATCTTGACTTGGGCCGGAGCCTGAGACATCCAAAAGAGTAAGCAGAACTGACAGTTTATATTATCTTTTATACAATATCTTATAATATCTTGTAATTCTTTGATTTTATCGTATTTCTTTAAAGGTATTTAGCCGATTTTAGCCGCCTTCGGCGTGTTCTGCCGGCCACCATGGAAAGAGCTATCCTGCAAGCCGCAAACAGCGCCTGCACAGGCCAAGCAAGAACACGCTTCTGGTGTAAAACATGGTGATGGTGTTTGTGTAAAACATGGTTTTTGTGTAAGACAGCTTTTTATGCAAAACGTTTTTTTAATGCAAAAAGGGGTTTAGTGTAAAACATGGTCTATATTTCAATCAAAGCCTGTGTGTAAACCGGGGTTTTGGAAAAGGCCATAAATAGAAAGGTTACGCGTGTAAAGGCGGTCAGCCAGTGGATGGACAGGCCACCTGTATCTCAAGTATTGGATATGAGATGATATGAGAACGACGAAGCAAACCGATGGAAAACACAGCAAAAAGGGCGAAAAAACATGGACATAACAGCAAGCATGCTCAAACCAAGCATGTGTTGGGCGAGAAATGGGCATCGTAACGAAAGATGAAGACGAAAAGCACGAAGAGGACAATGACGACGAAGACAAGCTTGATCCAGTCTTGGTTTGGATTTGGGATGATTTCGACATTTTTCGACAATCTGGACTGCAAACATGCGAGGTTTGAACGAGATAGGTGATCAAGGGGCAGTTGCTGTTGCTACAGCTCAAGACTTAGAAGACTTAGACAAAGCTGTGGGGACAGTCGAAACAGTCAATATGGTCGTGGGTCTTTGGAGAGCCTCAGATATTCTCAGGCTCTCTGCGACTACAACAAGCTGTCCAAGTTGAGCATCAGCCTCAAGAATCTCAAGATGTTTTGAATTTCCCACATTACAGTCAACAGATGTCACAGCTCGAAGAAGGGAACCATGCGGCTCCATTCTGTCTCACTAATTCTGTTTTTCAGGTATTCGTGCCAACGGAATCACCAGCGTTGGCGGGAAGGCATTGGCCAAGGCAAGATATTTCCATGTTGCTCAGCGCTTTTACAATCGCAAAGACTGCACTGATCCTACACATTGAGTCATTGTGTTAAAAGAAATCCCTGGAAAGATTCTGACGTTACTATTTCAGAAGGTCTAGCAACAAATCCACAACCTGCAGGAATTTAATCCTCCTTTGCCTTCGCTTTTTAACTCAGAAGTGAAGACTCCAACATAAAGCTTGCAGATGGAAGGGATAATGAAAGGATAAGATGATGGGATGGACCTAAAGGTCCCTCGTTCTTTCTTTATCTTTCTTTGACATCCTTGTCACACAACCCTTAACCACACCGGAGACCTATGAGAACAGAAAATGGACATCCCTGGAAGGGTCAGAAGCTCTGGCATTGAGACTCATTGGTTTGGCTCACGCTTGTACTGTGTCGAGGCACTGCGGAAAGACTGCAAGCTGCGATCATTGGACCTCCGAGCAGCACCCCCGGTTTCCAGTGGCATGCTTCAGTGTCCCCCAAAGGCATCAAATGCGCTGCAACGATGGCACGGTAGGATCAGAAAAAAGCTGGATCTCTTTTTATTCCGCACCGTCAAGCCCATATTTTGTTGCTTTGGGATGCGGAATGCTCATTTTTCTCATCCGTGTAACAGTGCAGGAGGCAATCCGAGTCGCGAATGTATTGGAAAGACTGGGTGTGGGAGAAAGTCTATGAAAGTCTGTGGTTTGGAGAAAAAAGTGTTGTAGAACACACATACGAACACATCATAAAACCATACCGACCATACCCTCAGCCGGGCCACAAATCAGCGGGTAAGGTCAATCGCCTGCGGGATGATGCAGTGAAGCACATCTTTGAGGCACTGCATTCGAGGGGCTGTTATGGAGTTGTTGGGATTGTTTAATGTTGTTTAATGTTGTTTAATGTTGTTTAATGATGTTTAATGTTGTTTATTATATCATATAGGTTTGTTGATGTTGGTTGCAATGTTATGCACGCCTTGCCTTTGTGAACCTAGTTTCCCCGTGAGGCACTTCTTCTCAACTCACACCTACAAGAGCTTGATCTTGGCCGTGCAGCTGACTCTGTTTCGCTTTGGACTCTGTTTCGCTTTGCTCAGATGTGCCAACAGTGTTCCTCCGGGCTTTGCAACAGCGATTCCAGACCCTAAGCTCATCAAATTCAAGAGCGACACTGTGGCAGGCAACAGCATCCGTGATGATGCAATGGAGTTTGTGGCTGAGGCTGCATAGGGCGTTCGATTGGCCCCTTTGGATTGAATATTCACTGAGTTGCGCTTCCATGTTGTCGCCTTTTGGTTTGTTGCTGCATACTTGTAGCCGTACAGCTTGACACGCAGTCTTTTTTCCTGCCTCACTGTGCAACATACTGTCTCAGTTTGTCTCAGTTTTTGTCTTGCTGTCAGAAGCCATTGGCAGAAACATGAGCCAGTAACATTATGATCATCATTATGATCATGCAGAATCATGCAGGTCATCCTGAAGAACAAATTCATCACCAAGCTCAGTTTCGAGGTTTTTTGGCGCACCTGAGTTAGGGTCAAAGAGGCAGCCAACTCTTCCCCATCAGCTTCCACCAAACAAAGGCTTAAAACATGTTCAGGAATCCATGGAAGATGCAGGGTATGAAGATGGGGTGAGCGGAGTGCCACATGGTTGGGGCAAAAAGTTTTTTTTGGCACAAGATGCAGGGGCATGTCTGCTGTTGTCCTGATAGACTGTGGTTCGCGCCAAGTCTGAATTCAAATTCAATACCTACTCGTGCTGAGAGGTGTATTTGCTGTTTGCATGTATTTGCGACTATCGGCATCCGAATGAAGCCGCCGGTTGAAAGTGCTGACATGTTTTGCTATGTTTTGCTGCTTATCAGGCAGCCTCTGCATTTCCACCACAGTCTCGTGTCGGCGTAGAACAAAATGTGAGCCAAGGACAACTACTTCACAGATGAAGCTGCAGAGGTGCTGTGATCCGTGGCCACTAAAGACCTTTGATTTGCAGATTGTCACTCACTTGTTCAGTGTCCATTGTCCATTGATTTTCTTAGTCTTTAGCTGATGTGGCTTTTGGATGCTTTTGGGCTTGTCATAAACCTAGCAATATGTAGCCTTCAACCTTCCTTGGCTCTAAAACGGAGCTTAGTGCTCCATTGTCCTTTTCTGCCGGGTTTCACAGGTTTCTTCATTGCTATACTGCCCACCGCAGGTCTTCTTGAAATTGTTGCAAAAAGCTGAGCACCTGTCCATGACAGAGGCAGGGATTGCGGTGGCTTTTGCGCAGTCGAATTTGGCATCGTAAGTGGCCGTCCTGTGTATTTCTTTCTTCAATGACTTGACATGTCAGTTTACTATCCACAGCAACTACATTTCGGAGATCAAGCTTCAACAAATTGATCTGCCGTGGCCCCAAACTGCTGCAGACTGTTCAGGTACAGGTAGCATTTTGCGGAGTGAAGTTTCTGAAGCACAGGATTTGCTTGCGCCGAGGTTTATGCGCACACATGCGCGGGAGTTGCAGAAGAAAAAGCGAGAGAACAAACGACAAAGGACTTGAGTCGCAGAGGGTGAGGGAAACATAATTGTAGCAGAACAGTCCGGGTTGGCAGGAGCACTAAGGCCCAAAAATCGCGCAACATGCAGCTTGTGGATGCTTGCGGATTATGTAAACGTGGCTGGCCATTCACCTCTTCAGATTCTTCAGGCGGTCAGCATTGACTGCTACCGTCCCAAGCCAGGAGCCAGTCGAATGTGGGAGTAGGCCATGGCCATGATACTCGAGATGAGTGCGAGCCTTTGTAGCAACGCTTTGCCACTTCGACTGTTTGAATTTAAAGATTTATATACAGTAGATAAATCAAGTTTAAAACATTGCTTTTATTTCTCTTGCAGTAGGTGTTGTTCAGACGCCATAAAACAATTCCCCTTCCTGAAGTGACTCATTCACAGGTCAAAGAATTCTGCAGGGCGGGGCTCTCATGCTCCAAAATCAGTTGAGTGCTTCCTGTGTAACACCATTGATGTTCTTATCTGCAATTTATTGATGCTTCCTTGTGCAAAATGCAAAGACTCTGTTGCAGCGCTTTTGTTTTCATAAGGCGCCAGTCCAGTGGCAGTCACTCTCGGAGTACGTCCAGGACGCCATTTGACATCGAGTCAAGAGGCCATAAAGATTCATTCTCTATGCAGATCATTATATAATATTATTTAAGGGCTGCCGCCCCTGCCGCCGACCCCGGAAGCAAGTATGGTGGATTAGCTACATTTGGTTACTTGTTGAAGCAGGGAAATTCTTTGTACCAGCTCAAGAAACATACGCAATTGCACCCTGCGAGTCGTAGATTCCGGGGTGCAATTTTTGAAGAAGCTGGGCACCTTGGTATAGGGATTTTGCTGGTTCAACAAGTAGCCAAATGTAGCTGATCCACCATACGTGATTCTGGGCAGTTAAGATGCAACACCTAGCTATTGAACATTGCCATAGAAAGAGTGGATTT